>X247_Common_Hamster__coassemble_71_pt1 | contig 14731 bp, 11 predicted proteins | sample X247_Common_Hamster__metabat2_high_PE_003 | metagenome-assembled genome bin X247_Common_Hamster | reverse complement strand
TTTTCTATTGGCCCGACTGGAATGCACAGAGTCTTTATCGCGCCTCTAAAGCTGATGCTACCTCTCTTAAACTTCCTTCAGCTTCCGGTGTGAATGATGTTGTTGATTCTGAATCAGAGGTTTCTGCAAGATATTTCAATCTTCAGGGTATGGAAATCTCCTCTCCGGAGAAGGGACAGCTTGTGATTGTGAGAAAGGGCAACAAAGCTTCCAAGGTGATTTTTTAAGATACTTTTCTCTCAAGAGAAATTTGATTGAGTATATATATGCAAGGCATGGTAAAATGATTTTACCATGCCTTGATGTTGTCAAGATCAAGTATAACTACAGGAGTTCAAGAGATATGCGGCGGCGGGAGGTGTCGATATCGATTACGCGCACTTCTATGCGCTGTCCTAATGAAAGAACATCGGAAACCGATTTGACTCTTCTTCCCAAACGCGAGATATGCAGCAGCCCGTTCTCCTTTATGCCGAGATTGACAAATGCTCCGAAAGCGGTGATGTTGCCCACCTCTCCGGGGAGAGTCATTCCGACAGAAAGATGTTCGAAACTCTCCACTCCCGGCACAAAGGCATCCGCATTGCTTTCCATGCGCGGGTCGCGTCCCGGTTTGCGCAATTCCGCAAGTATATCGGTCAATGTCTCCTCCCCGGCCACGCCTTCAGCCGCCATTTTTTTGAAATCCACACGCGATAGAAGATCTTTGTTTCCCGGCAGCTCGCCGGCCTTTGCACCGACAGAACGCGCCATAGCCTCCACCACATGATAGCTCTCGGGATGGATGCCCGTGTTGTCGAGCGGTTGGGCTCCTCCGCTGACTCTCAGAAAACCGGCGCATTGCTCGAAAGCCCTGTCGCCAAGACGAGCCACCTTCTTCAGATCGTTTCGCGATTTGAAATCGCCATTTTCAGCGCGATACTTCACGATATTGGCCGCCAAAGCCGGCCCGATGCCCGACACGTATGAAAGAAGACGCGCGGAGGCGGTATTTACATCCACACCCACCATATTCACACAGCTCATTACCGTGAAATCCAAAGCATCCTTCAGATCTCCTTGGTCTACATCATGCTGATACTGCCCGACACCGATCGACTTGGGGTCGATTTTGACCAGCTCGGCAAGCGGGTCGATCAGACGTCGCCCGATAGAGACAGCACCTCTCACCGTGACATCCTTATCCGGAAACTCGCTTCTCGCGATATCCGAAGCCGAATAGACCGACGCGCCATCCTCGCTCACCACAAACACTTTCTGAGGATCAATCAGCCCCGACTGTTTGAGAAAAATTCCCGTTTCGCGAGAAGCTGTGCCGTTTCCAAGCGACACCACATCAATCGCATGCCTGGAAATCAGACGGGAAAGCGTTTTCCGGGCGCCTTCGGAGTCGCAACGCGGCGCAGTGGGATAGATCACGGCATCGTCAAGAAGATTGCCCTGGCTGTCGAGAGCCACCACCTTGCATCCGGTGCGATATCCTGGATCGATGGGAAGCACCCGGCATCCCTTCAGCGGAGGAGCGAGCAGCAACTGACGTAGATTGGAAGCGAAAATATCGATGGCCACCCGGTCGGCCTCTTTCTTGAGGCCGGCGGAAATCTCCGTCTCCACAGAAGGCCTCAGAAGACGCCTGGAGGCATCGATCACGGCATCCTCGATAAGCTGACGGCATAAATCCGCAGCTCTTCGGGGCACAAAAGCCTCGCATAGCGAATCATTCAGACGCTCGGGATCACGCAGCGAATACTTCACTTTCACGAGCCCCTCCCTCTCGGCCCTGCGCATGGCCAGATACTGATGGGAAGCCACGCGTCCCACCGGACGGCTGAAATCGCCATACTGAGCCATGGGAGAGGCCGAAAGCTCCTCCTCCTTCCCCTTCGCGGGAGCGGAGGAGAGGAAGCCCGACCGGCGATAAGCGTTACGGGTGATATTCCGGAGTCGCGGCGACTCCGACGCCCATTCCGCAATGATGTCCATGGCTCCCGAAATATCTTCAGCGGATAAAGAAGGGGGGAGATATCCCGACATGATTTTCTTAGCCAGCGGCTCGAGGCCTCTTTCGCGGGCCATTGTGGCGCGGGTGCGTTTTTTGGGTTTGTAGGGAGCGTAAAGATCCTCCACCTCCTGAAGAGAGGAAGCATCGATAAGCCGTGCCCTCAAAGAATCAGACATGGCTCCGGCGTCTTCAATGGCGGAAATCACAAACTCCCTTCGGGCGTCAAGTTCCCTCACCGAACGGAGAGCCGCTTCGACCGAACGGATCGCCACTTCATCGAGCGAGCCCGTAAGTTCCTTTCTATATCGCGCTATAAAGGGGATGGTGGCGCCTTCGTCGAGCAGGGAAATCACGGCCCCGACACCCTTGGCAGGGAGGCCGACACGGCGTGCAACATTTTCAGTTATATTATTCATTGATTTTTATCACTTACTTAGAATCAAAAAATATTTGCAAAGATATGGAATAATTTGTAATTTTGCACTGCAATTCTGCGGACCGCTTTGGCGGGAGACGGAAGTGGAGAAATTTGGCTGCTTGCAACCACTCAAAAAAATGCTAAAACTGCAAACTCACCGATGCTGTCTCATGCGGGGCGCATCGATCAGCGAGTCAGATAAATCATGAGCATAACGGGGCGGAAGCAGTCGGAAAGACGTGTTTCCGCCTTTTCTGCAATTCCCCAATGCCTCAGGCGGCCGCAAAAATAATTAACAATCAAATCAGTTAAAGCTATGAATTATCTGTTTACATCCGAATCAGTTTCGGAAGGACATCCCGACAAAGTATCCGATCAGATCAGCGATGCTCTCCTTGATGAATTTCTTGCACAGGATCCACAGAGCCATGTGGCCATCGAGACGCTCTGCACCACCGGACAGGTGGTGGTGGCGGGGGAGGTGACCTCCGATGCATACGTCGACATACCACATGTGACACGCAACGTGATCCTGAACATCGGCTACAACCGGGGGGCTTACCGCTTCGACGGGGATGCCTGCGGCATATTCTCCGCCATTCATGAGCAGAGTCAGGACATCAATCGCGGAGTTGACCGTAAAAGCGGCAATCCCATGGAGGAGGGCCCGGCCACCGACGCGGAAGAGCTTCAGGGAGCCGGCGATCAGGGAATGATGTTCGGCTATGCTGTCGACGAGACAGAAAACTATATGCCTCTGACCCTCGATCTCTCACATCTTATTCTCCGGGAGCTTGCTGCGATACGCCGCGAAGGGTCGGAAATGACCTATTTCCGCAAGGGGAAGAAGGTGAGCTATCTTCGTCCCGACGCCAAAAGCCAGGTCACTGTGGAATACGACGGCAACAACAAGCCGGTGCGCATCCATACGATTGTGGTTTCGACACAGCACGATGAATTTGTGGACCCTCTCGACGACACACCGCTCGCACGCGCCAAAGCAGATGAAGAGATGCTCTCACAGATTGAGAAGGATGTGAGGGAGGTGCTTCTTCCCCGCGTCATTTCCCGACTGCCGGAAAAACTGCGCAAGCTGTTCGACAAAGATCTGAAACTGCATGTGAATCCTACCGGAAAATTCGTGCTTGGCGGACCGCATGCCGACACAGGCCTTACCGGGCGCAAGATAATCGTCGACACATACGGAGGGCGCGGCGCCCACGGCGGCGGTGCCTTCTCGGGTAAAGACCCCTCGAAAGTGGATCGTTCGGCAGCCTATGCATGCCGCTATATAGCCAAAAACCTTGTGGCCGCAGGAGTGGCGGGCGAGGTATTGGTCCAGGTGGCCTATGCCATCGGAAAAGCCGAGCCGGTGAGCCTATATATCAATACCTACGGCACATCGCGCGTGGCGCTCACCGATGCCGAGATAGCCGAAAAGGTGAAAGGACTCTTCGACCTCCGGCCATTCGCCATAGAGAAGAAATTCAAACTCCGCAATCCCATCTATAAAGAGACGGCAAGCTACGGACACATGGGCCGCAAGAACGAAGTGGTGAGAAAAGTTTTCGAAATCCCGGGGAAGGGAGCCGTGGAGAAGGAGGTGGAACTCTTCACATGGGAGAAACTCGATGCCGTGGATCAGATCAAGAAGCTTTTCAACCTCTGATAAAGGAAATTCTGCAGATAAAACTTTGCAGATATTTCAAAAATAGTTATCTTTGCACGTTTTAACGCCCTAACTATAGCCGAAAGCTCACATAATGAGCCGGGGAAGGTGCATAAAAACGATTTTACAGGATAATTAAAACAGCAACATAAAGAATGGCAACATTAGAGAAAATCAGAAGTAAATCGGGATTTCTCATCGTCGTGATAGGCCTTGCACTGCTGGCCTTCATCGTGGGAGATGCCTTGACCAACAGCCGCAATATCTTCGGCGACCACACCATCGTGGCCAAGGCAGGGCCCGTGAAGATCGACATCACAGAATATCAGCAGAAACGCGAAGAGCTCAACCAGCAGCTTGAGGAAGCGCGCAGGCAGAACCCCGCGTCGGTGGCTAATTTCGACACACAGACACTTTCGCAGATGGCAATACAGAGCCTTCTCCAGGAGGATTTCCTTAGCTACAAGGCCGACGAGGCCGGCATCGACGTGACAGGCAACATTCTTCGTTACTATATGCTCGATATGGGACAGGACCAGGATGTGATGCGCATCGTGAGCCAGCTCAATCAGGCGGGACTCAGCGTGCAGACTCCTCAGCAGGCCTATGAAATGATCTTCAATCCGAAGCGCAATGGTCTGACCGAAGCCCAGATGGATCCCTATCAGCGTGTATGGCTTGTAGCCGAGGCAAAGGTCCGCAAGAATATCGCCCGTCAGATCTACGCACGAGTGCTCCAGAAGAGCGTAAAGGCCAACGATCTTGACAAGAAAGCGATGTATGACGATTATGTGAACACCGCACAGGTGGAGCTCGCATATCTCCCTTACGGCACGCTCGACGCCAAGGAATATCCTGTGAGCGACGCCGATCTCAAGAAGGCATACGACGAGAAGAAATATCTCTTCAAGGTTGAGGAGCCGACCAAAGACATCGAATTCATAGCAGTCAGCATCGTTCCCTCCGACAAGGATATCGCCGACAGCCGCGCGCTTGCCGCCGCCACTGTGAAGGCTCTCGCCGACAGCGGCGCCCAGCTTTCAAAAGACCTCAAGAAAGAGGGCGTGACCCTCACTCATCATTCACTCCGCGCCGCCGACCTTCCTGCCGGACAGATCAAAGACTTTGTGACAGGGGGAAGCGACAGCGTGAAGCTGATCAACCAGGGAATGCAGGGCTTTACCGCCATCCGCGTCACCGGCCGCAGCTCGGAGGTTGACTCCATACAGATCAACACCGTGATGACATCAACCGAAGACCTCGGCAAGCGAGTGCTCGCGATGCTTAATTCCGGTTTCCCCGCCGACTCGATCACCAGCCGTTTCTCGGCCGACAGCGTAGTTCCGCAGCTTAATCAGTGGATACCTCTCTTCACAGCCAATGGCCGCGCCGAGGGTCTCGACAAAGCGACTGTCGACAGCATTGTCAATGCAGGCGGAAAATATGTGACACTCAACGGCGGCCCGCAGGGCATGATCATGGCTTCGCTTGTAAAGCAGAATCCTGCAGTGACAGTCTACGATTATGATGAGGCAAACTATGTGCTCGGTCCCAGCAGCAAGACAATAAACGATGAGCGTGCAAAACTTGAGAAATTTCTTGCAGCCAATACAAATGCCAAGAATTTCGCAGCCAACGCAGAGAAGGCCGGTTTCACTGTTCAGCGACTTAACCTCACACAGAGTTCTCCCGCAGTGCCCCGCATGATGGGTATGAACTCCTTCTTCCCCGAGAGCCGTCAGGTGGTGCGTTGGGTGATGATCGATGCTGAGGCCGGCGATGTAAGCCGTATCTACGAATCGAAGAGCGCCACTAACCCGATGCTCTATGCAGCGGCTGTGACAGAGGCATACGATGAATACACTCCCCTCGGCAATCCCGATGTGAAGGCGTTCCTCACAGAGCAGGTGCGTCGCGACAAGGCCGGCGACAAGCTCCTTGATAAGTTCAGCAAGAAGACCCAGAGCCTTCAGATCGCAGCCCAGGCAATGGGCGTGGAGCCCCGCAAGATCGAAAGCTTCCGCTTCGGCAGCAATCCCGGAGTGGCCGATCCTGAAGTGATGGGCAAGATCTATGGCTCGAAGGCCGACAAGAAAGTGAATATCACCAAGGGCGAAGACGGCATCTACGTGTATCAGGTGATGGGCAAGAAGAAAGAAAGCTTCCCCTATAACGAGCAGCAGTATGCTCAGCAGTATTTCCAGCTTGTCAATCCCGATCTGATGCAGATGATCATGGGCACTGCAAAACTCAAGAACAACATCTATAAGTTTGAAGCAGGAGAGTGATTTTCCACTCCTTCAGATATAAAGGAGGGGGAGCGATTCGATAGGATCGCTCCCCTTTTTTCAACAACTTCAGTAAGTAGCGTTGAAAATTGAGAGGGAATGATTATCTTTGCATAAAATATAAATCAACCCCATGGATAATCAGGAAAGCAAGCCGAAATTGATAGGCATGACCCTCGAGGAGCTGCAAGGCGTGGCCGTGAAAGGGAAGATGCCGAAGTTTGTGGGCAAACAGTTGGCTGAATGGCTCTACGACAAGCGGGTGACCGACTTCGAGGAGATGGCCAACATTTCGAAAAAGAACAAGCAATGGCTGTCGGAAAACTATCAGATCGGGCGAGAGGCGCCTGTGAAGAAGTCGAAATCGGCCGACGGCACGGTGAAATATCTTTTCAATGCCGGCGCCTCGGGCCGAATCGAATCGGTGTATATACCGGACAAGGACCGGGCCACGCTTTGTGTCTCCAGCCAGGTGGGATGTAAGATGAACTGCTATTTCTGCGCCACAGGAAAGCTCGGCTTCAAGGCCAATCTCACGGCCGCGCAGATCATCAATCAGATTCTCTCGATTCCGCCGCGTCAGGAAAAAGGGACGGCACCGATGAATCCGCTCACGAATGTGGTGTTCATGGGAATGGGGGAGCCTCTCGACAACTTCAGGGAGGTGGAGCGCGTGATCGAGATCCTCACCGCATCATGGGGGCTCGCCTGGAGCCCGAAACGAATCACGGTCTCTACCGTGGGGAAGCTGCCGCAGCTTAAAGAGTTGCTCGACCGCACTCAGGTCCATGTTGCAATCAGCGTGCATACAGCCGAAAGCGCCCAGCGCGAGAGCATGATGCCCGCCCAGCGCGCATTCCCGATATCCGGGGTGATGAAAACGCTTTCGGGTTACGACTTCAGCCACCAGCGCCGCCTGTCGCTTGAATATATAATGTGGCGTGGAATCAATGATGACATAGCCCACGCCGACATGCTCGTGAAGCTTATCGGCAATCTCGATGCAAGAGTGAATCTCATACGTTTCCATGCCATCCCGGGAGTGGATCTCCACTCCTGCAGTGAAGAGAGAATGGTGATGTTTAGAAATTATCTCAATTCGAAAGGAATCACAGCAACAATCCGGGCATCGCGTGGCGAAGACATCGAAGCGGCCTGCGGAATGTTGGCTGCAAAAAAATAAATTGCAAAATGGGAAAAAACATAAGAGTGGGAATCACCCACGGCGATTATAACGGCATAGGCTACGAAGTGATAATCAAGGCTCTTGCAGACGAAAAGATTCCGGAACTGTTCACCCCCGTGGTTTTCTGTGCCCCCCGTCTTTTCGAGAAAGCCCGCAAGGACATGCAGATCGAGGGTCTTCCGGCCGTTGAAACCATAAAGAATGCCGGAGATGCCCGCGATGGAAGAATCAATCTTCTCGATCTCCGCATATCGGAGACACCCCTCACTCCCGGTCTCCCCTCGAAGGAATCGGGCGAGGCAGCCGTGTTGGCGCTTGAAAAAGGTGTCGAGGCGCTCCGCGCCGGAGATATCGATGTGCTTGTCACGGCTCCTATATGCAAGACAGCCGTGCAAAGCGATACGTTCCATTTCCCCGGTCACACCGAATATCTTGAAGACCGTCTGGCAGGAGATTCGGATGAAACGGAATACAAAGCCCAGATGATTCTTTTCGACGACTATCTGAGAGTGGCGCTTGTCACCACACACCTTCCGATATCGGAGGTGGCGCAGGCCGTGACCAGGGAGAAGGTGGCCGATTCGGTGATACGGCTCGACCGTGTGTTGCGTTCCGACTTCGGAATCGAGCGTCCGAAGATCGCGGTGCTCTCGCTTAATCCCCATTGCGGCGACAACGGTCTTCTCGGCGACGACGAGCAGACAAAGATAATACCCGCAATAGATGAGTGTGCGGAAAAAGGGGTGCTTGCATTCGGACCCTATTCCGCCGACGGATACTTTGCGACAAAAGGATACAGGAACTTCGACGGAGTCGTGGCAATGTATCACGATCAGGGTCTCGCTCCCTTCAAAGCCCTTGCCGAAGAGAGAGGAGTGAACTTCACGGCCGGACTTCCCTTCGTGCGCACATCGCCCGACCATGGCACCGCCTACGATAAAGCATGGAAGGGGGAGGCCGACCCGACATCGATGCGGGAAGCCATATATAAGGCTATCGACATATACCGCAACCGCGAGCGTTATCGCCGCGCTTCGGCAAATCCGCTGCGGAAGGCAAAAGTGGAAAAAGGGGGACAGGACAAGACCGTTGACTTATCGAAAGATACATTATGAATTTCGGGATAATAGCTGCGGGTGAGGGTTCGAGGCTTGTGCAGGAGGGGGTGGCATATCCCAAGCCCCTTGTGCCACTCGGAGGGAAACCGATGATCGGGAGGCTTATTGACATATACATCCGCAACGGCGCCGAAAAGATATGTGTGGTGGTGAATGAACGGATGACCGAGGTGGCCGGTTATCTCGACACGCTTCGCAAATCTCTTCCCGTAAGACTTGAGACAGTGGTGAAAACCACCCCCAGCTCCATGCATAGCTTCTATGAGCTCGGGAACCTTCTGTCCGACTCGGGACGATTCATATTGACTACGGTCGACACGGTGTTTGATGAGTCGGATTTCGCCGGATATGTAAAGGCCTACGCCACGGCCCCTGCGAATGTGGATGGCATGATGGCTCTGACTTCATATATCGACGATGAAAAACCGCTCTATGTCGATATCGGCCCCGACAGGAGGATCACGGCCTTCCGCGACACGCCCGGACCAGACACGCGACTTATTTCAGGAGGAATCTACGGACTCGGACCCCGGGCCGTCGAGGTGCTTTCCGAATGTATGGAGAGGGGGATGCGGAGAATGCGCAACTATCAGCGGGCGCTTCTTGATCAACGACTGCTGATAGAGGGATATGAAATGGGGAAGATAATTGATGTGGATCATGCTCAAGATATCGTAAAAGCTGAAGAATGGCTGAAATGAAGATAGCGGGAGTGATGCGTGCCGGCGCTTATTCTCCCAATCATATAGGAAACGACTCGGCGATTTTCAACTCCGTGGCCGACCAGCTGCGCAAACGCGGCTTCGAGGTGAGAATCTATAGCGAGGAACAGTTTCAGACGCAGAAAATAGAGGAGGAGATTGTGCTCAATATGTGCAGAGAGCAGAAATCTATCGAAAAGCTCCAGGAAATGGAAGACCGCGGATGTCTGGTGATCAACTCCGGTTATGGAGTGGAAAACTGCACTCGCGAGCGTATGACCCGTATTCTTATGGGTCATGACATACCATATCCCGACAGTCTTATCGTCAACACCAACGAGGATGTGCGCGACGAGCTGCGCAGAAAGGGATTTACCGACTGCTGGGTGAAGCGAGGTGATTTCCATGCCATGCACAAGGAGGATGTGAGCTATTGCCGGCATATCGAGGAGACGCAGGAGGTGCTTCATGAATATTTCTATCGCGGAATCAAGCGCGCGGTGATCAACCGTCACCTTGTGGGCGACCTCATAAAATTTTATGGAGTGCAGGGACAGCCGTTTTTCTACTGGTTCTATCCCTTTAATGCCGGATATAGCAAATATGGGAATGAGATGATCAACGGCCGCTCCCACAATATCTCGTTCGACAAGGATGCGCTCGAGACTCTGTGCGACCGTGCCAGCCGCATAATGGAAGTGAAGATCTATGGAGGAGACTGCATTGTGGATCCCGACGGAACCGTGCGTATAATCGACTTCAACGACTGGCCCAGCTTCGCGCCCTGCCGCATCGAGGCCGCTCCCTACATAGCCAAATGTGTGTTTCAGGCTGTAAAGGAATGGAGGAAGAAAAGGAGGTGATCATGGCTGAAAACGAGAAGAGCAGCGCAGGCGGATTCAAAGCCTCGCTTAAAAGCATGGACACCGAGGAGACATTCGACCTCGTGTTCTACCGCCCGATCGGATATATGTGGGCTTGCCTTGCCAAACGTCTCGGCATTTCACCTAACGCCATAACCATCGCCTCGATCTTCATAGGAGTGGGAGCGGGAGTCTGTTTCTATTTCAATGATTTCTGGATAAATCTGCTCGGAGTCTTTCTCCTGGTATGGGCGGATTCATTCGACAGCGCCGACGGACAGCTTGCCCGCATGACAGGGCAATACTCACGTCTGGGGCGTATACTCGATGGCATGAGCGGCGACTTCTGGTTTGTGGCAATTTATGCGGCGATATGCCTGAGGGAGAATGTCACATCCGAATTCTTTATGGCTCATAAATGGGTGATATGGGTCATGGCTGCCGTGACAGGATTCATGCATGCCACACAGGCCGCCATGGCCGACTATTACCGTCAGTTTCATCTCTACTTCATTAAAGAGAAGGGAGGAAGCGAGCTTGAGCGTGCGGAGAATCTTTGGGAGCGTTTCCATGCCTTGAGCTGGCGACACGACTTCTGGAAGAAACTCGTGCTGATGTTCTATACCAATTATACTGTGGGTCAGGAGAAACGCACTCCATGGATGCAGCGGCTCCGACGTGCGCTCCGCCACCGTTATGGCGAAAATATTCCGCAGAGTTTCCGCGACGCTTTCCGAGCCAAAAGCAAGCCGCTGATGAAATATACCAATATCCTCTCATTCAATACGCGCACTTTCGCTCTCTTCGCCGCAATATTGATTTTCAGAATGCCATGGCTCTATTTCGCTTTCGAGCTGACTGTGCTCAATATTATCCTCATATACATGATGGCGCGGCATGAGAGAATCTGTCGCGATTTTCTCCAAAAAGACTTCAATGAAGAATAGATATCCTCAACTTTTTTGATCCGGATGGGGAGAATTCTCTTTTATAGTGTTAATAATAATGAACAAACTGCTTTAATTATATATTATGAAACTTGACATTGACACAATAAAGGGGATTATATTCGACTATGGCGGCACACTCGATACGGGTGGCGACCATTGGAGCCATGTTATCCGAAAGGCTTACGACAAAGCGGGAATCGCCGTGGATGAGGCTACATTCCGCGAAGCATACGTCGAGGGGGAGCGTGAACTCGCCCGGACACGTCATATTCTCCCCGAGCATGATTTTCATGATCTTCTGAAAATCAAGATGCGACTGGAACTACAGTGGCTTTCTGCCCACGGCCATTTCCCTCCTGCCCTTGTGGAGGAGAAAAGCGAAGAGACCGCTCGCTATTGCTATGAATCGGCCCGGCAAAAGGTGGAGGAGGCAAAGCCTGTGCTTGAAGCCTTGTCGGTCAGATATCCGCTTGTGATGGTTTCCAATTTTTATGGCAATCTTGCCAGCGTGCTCAAGGATTTCGGAATCGACGGCTATTTCATCCGCATAATAGAAAGCGCCACGGAAGGCGTGCGCAAACCGGATCCCGAGATATTCATGCGGGGAGTGAAGGCACTTCATCTTTCTCCCGGGGAGGTGCGCGTGGTGGGCGACAGCTACAAAAAGGATATTCTGCCGGCCGAGAAAATCGGATGTCAGACACTCTGGCTGAAAGGAAAAAGCTGGAATGAAGAGGAGGATACCGATACAGCCCATGAAAACATTATCAGTGAAATCCGAGAGGTGGGAAGTCTTCTTTCCTTCCGCGACTGACGCGTGCTCTCCGCGACTTCTATCCTGGTGATATCCATTATGAAAAGGGACAAGCTCTAAAGCCGGTGGACATAGTGACATATTAAGATACTTGTCGGGTGCCTAATTAAATAAAATTAACATAGAGCATATTGGTTGTATAGATATTAACTATAATTGGCTATATTCAAATAGAATTAACAATATTTAAGAATAGAGAGAGATAAATTTATCTAAAAAACTTTTGCGGAATGCAAAATAGAATATAATTTTACGCGGTAAAACTCCCGCAAGCCCGAAGGCATGCGGAAAAAGATGGTCGGCCGGGATTCAGAACCGGCAGCCAGGATGAATCCAAGTCAATAAGTAAAAGATAATATTAGCAATCAACTATGGCAACAAAGAAAGCAGAAGCACCCAAGGGTAAGCTTGGTGTTTTGGTTGTAGGTCTCGGTGCTGTGTCCAGCACATTCATGACCGGTGTACTCATGACCCGCAAAGGTCTTGCAAAGCCTGTAGGCTCAATGACACAGTATGACAAGATCCGTGTGGGCAAAGGAGCCGACAAGAAATATCTTCACTACAAAGATATAGTGCCGCTCGCTGATCTCAATGATATCGTGTTCGGCGCATGGGATGTCTATCCCGCCAATGCATACGAATCCGCGATCAATGCAGAAGTGCTCAAGGAGAAAGACATCAATCCTGTAAAGGATGAACTTGAGGCAATCAAGCCTATGAAAGCCGCTTTCGACAAGAACTATGCAAAGCGTCTTGACGGCGATAATGTAAAGGATGTGAAAGACCGCTGGGATATGATGGAGCAGATCCGCGAGGATATCCGCAACTTCAAGAAGGAAACGGGTGTGGATCGCGTTGTTGTGCTCTGGGCAGCCTCCACCGAGGTTTATGTTCCGGTCGACGAGGAGGTTCACGGTTCTCTTGCAGCTCTCGAGGCGGCTATGAAGGCCGATGACAAAGAGCGTATCGCTCCCTCCATGTGCTATGCATACGCCGCACTTTCAGAGGGATGCCCCTTCATCATGGGCGCCCCCAACACCACAGTGGATATCCCCGCAATGTGGGAGCTCTCAGAGAAGACAGGCATGCCTATCGCCGGAAAAGACTTCAAGACAGGTCAGACTCTGGTGAAATCCGGTTTCGCACCGATTATCGGCACCCGTATGCTCGGTCTTCACGGATGGTTCTCTACCAACATCCTCGGCAACCGCGACGGTCTTGTGCTTGACGAGCCCGCCAACTTCCGCACAAAAGAGGTTTCGAAACTCTCCACACTCGAGAGCATCCTCGTGCCTGAGGATCAGCCCGATCTCTATGGTCACGGCAATGATGAGGACACTCAGTATTATCACAAGGTCCGCATCAACTATTATCCTCCGCGCAACGACAACAAGGAGGGATGGGACAATATCGACATCTTCGGCTGGATGGGCTATCCGATGCAGATCAAGATCAACTTCCTCTGCCGCGATTCAATTCTTGCCGCACCTCTTTGTCTTGACCTTGTGCTTCTCAGCGACCTTGCCGCACGTGCCGGCCGTCATGGCATCCAGCGCTTCCTGAGCTTCTTCCTCAAGAGCCCGATGCACGATTACACAAAGGGTGAAGTGCCCGTCAACCACCTTTTCCAGCAGTATACAATGCTTAAGAACGCCATCCGCGAGATGGGCGGTTACGAGGCCGACGAGGAGATCGATTAATCGAGATCCCTGTCAGAATACAAACAGAAGACGTTTCCTTTTCGCGGGAAGCGTCTTCTTTTTTTGGGGGGAGATGTTAATCCGGAAAGGGGCGGAAGTGGCGGCTCTTTCCCTGAAGATCCCTCTTCAGTGGCATTTCGAAGTATATTTGCATTGCATAATGCGATTTTGGGCGGCTTCAATTAGAATAAATAAGGATGGAATTTTTACAACTTGTTAAAATTTTGTAATTTTGTGGGAAAACTCCAAAAGGAATGAAACCAAGAAAACCGGTAAATAATACGGGGAAACCCTTTCCATTGCTGCCAAAGCTGCTGGCCACCTCATTCGGTGTCGGCTTTCTCCCGTTGGCTCCCGGCACATGGGGAGCCATCCTGGCCATACTTCTCTGGCTTCCGCTATATATCTGGGCGTCGCCGGCAGTGACTTTCTGGGTTACTTTGGGAGCTACGGCGGTCTATACCGTGGCCGGCACCTGGGCAAGCACCGAATCGGAGAAATACTGGGGCAAGGATCCAGTGGCGGCATGCGCCGATGAAACTGTGGGCCAATGGATATCTCTGCTTCCTCTGAGCGCCGGAGCCGGCGTGATTCCCTGGTGGGAGATACTGCTTTCCCTCGCTCTTTTCCGTTTTTTTGATATCTTCAAGCCATTGGGCATAAGAAGCATGGAGAAATTTCCCGGAGGATATGGAATGATGGCCGACGACATCCTTGCCGGAATATATTCGGTGGTGGTGCTTCTTGCCCTCAACTATCTAATCTTATAGCAAGCCATGAAAGAGGAATCAGCAAAAGAGAAGGCTGAAGATAAAACCACCTCAGCCACAGAAATCCTGCAGGAGAAAGGGAAGCAGGTGGCCGACAAATTGCTCAACAGCGATTCGTTGGTCTATACCTTCCTGCGCTCCATAGTGGCCTCCCAGGCAGCCTCCTGGCTCGACATGCTCTTGAGCTTCATTCTTTTCGCATGGGCAAATCTCACTCCGTTTCTTTCCCCAGCCCTAGGTGCCCTCTCGGGG
>X247_Common_Hamster__coassemble_70_pt1 | contig 14778 bp, 13 predicted proteins | sample X247_Common_Hamster__metabat2_high_PE_003 | metagenome-assembled genome bin X247_Common_Hamster | reverse complement strand
TGAAAGTTTCATCGGTTACGATGCCCGCATCGCGCCCTCTTCAACTTTCAAAATCCGCTCAAAAATCGCCGCCCCTGCGACCCCGTAATTTTAAGGAACAAGCTCTTATGGAAGAATGACTGAAAAGCACTCCGGTGTCTTTTCAGAGATATATGTAGAATCGAATAAATTGGAACGGACGGATGGCAGGAATAACCGGTCCTCGTGGTGTCGGGGAATCACCCATGATGCTACAATATATGCTATCGCAGCCATCACGCAAACACAAGCTCTAAGACATCATCTCACAATAAGGGACAGAGTCTAAAACCTAATCGGCTGATTATACGTTTAACCGAAAAGATAATGTTGGATTGTTCCTTTTACCGATAACTGCCATGAAGAAAAAGATTCTGCTGAAAAGAGCATACGAGCCGGAGTCGCCCGACGACGGTTTCAGAATATATATCGACCGACTCTGGCCAAGAGGGATGTCGCACGAAAATTTCCACTACGACTGGTGGGATAAAGAGATAGCGCCCTCTACGGAACTCAGGGAATGGTTTCACGCCGACCCTGATTCCAGATGGAACGGGTTTGAAACCCGTTATGCCACTGAACTCAAGAATAATCCCGCTTTCGGCAAACTTAAAGATGTTATTGCTGGGAAGGACAGGATTACCTTACTCTATTCATCCCGCGACCATCAACACAACAATGCCGTAGTGGTGGCTGATATGCTGGAAAAATCACAGTCAGATTGATTCCGTCAGCTGGAAAAACATCGATGCGCAAGGCGCGTTAACTTTTTTTTACAATTTCATTTGTTATTTGAAAAAGTATAGATAAATTTGCACCGCAATTCCACCGGCAGCCAAATAAGCTGTCAACTTTGTAAATGATTCTTTACGGATTATGTCTGAATCTTTAACTGGTGTATATTCTCATTCTCTTTCTCTTGAAAAAAAGAGGAGACTGACAGCCATAGTCATGCTTTTACTGATAATTGCCACCGGATGCGGCGGCAATAAAGCCGACTCCTCATCAGATTCAATAGCACCTGAAGAGAAAACGGATTACATCTATCATGCCGACAACGACATAGCCATGACAGTCAGAAGTCTGGTCGATGCTATAAAAGTCGATGAACCGCTCGATACCATCGATTATAATTTCGAGGGAATACTCACCGACGGCCAGGGTCACCCGCTCTACACCGACCTGCAGGGAGCACCCGGCGAATGGGAAGTGGATGTGCTGTCGCCGACATCGGCCGTGATACGCAATCTTAATCTCGGTGACCTTCTCCCTGATTATCTGAGAGCATATCTTGTGCAAAGCCTCGAACTCAGCGAGGAGAATATGGTGGAGACAAGCGAATTCGATGATGACGACCAGACATCGGTGGATGTTTTCGATTTTCAAGGAGGCTTCCTCAGGTTCGAAACTCGCTCCGCAGTCGCTCCCAATGGCCTCGAAGGAGCCTATATGTCGATCATCGCCACCAAATCAGCCCCCGAAAAATAGTCTTATTTTGACCATATAGTTATTTTATGTTATCTTTGTGAAAAAGATACGCCATGAAGAGAGATGTGATTAAATATCCGATCGGACAGCAGGATTTCCAATATATCAGAGAGAATGGATATCTATATGTGGATAAGACCAGATATATTGAAAAAATAATCAATAGTTCAAAGTATTATTTTCTCGGTCGTCCGCGCCGTTTTGGAAAATCTCTTTTCCTCTCCACACTCAAGTGCTTTTTCGAAGGCAAACGTGATCTTTTCAAGGGTCTTTATACAGACACCATTGACTACAATTGGGAAGAAATACCGGTGTTTCATCTTGATCTCAACTCCTTGCAGTTTCGTGAGGAGGGAGATCTCGAAAGAGTATTAGCCGACTTCCTGTCGTTATATGAAAACCGTTATGGAATTGTTTCCACTCAAGAGAATCTATCTTTACGATTCGGGAATCTTATCCGTGCCGTGGCTGAAAAAACTGAACGCAATGTTGTTGTACTCATAGATGAATACGACAAGCCGCTCGTGAATAATATCCATAACCGCACTCTTTTTGATAGAAACAGAGACATACTTGCCGCCTTTTATTCTCATTTCAAAAGCCAGGATGCATATCTTAGACTCGTTTTTCTTACTGGAGTAAGCCGTTTCGGACGACTTAGTGTATTCTCATCCCTTAACAATATCCGCGATATATCGCTGCTTCCGGAATTTTCCGGAATATGCGGAATCACCGGTGAGGAGCTTTTATATAATTTCAAAGAAGGAACCGAAGAACTGGCCAGAGTCCATAATCGCACAGTAGATGAAGAGCGGATTGAACTTAAAAAATGGTATGACGGCTATCATTTTTCCACAGATTGTCTCGACGTCTATAATCCCTTTTCCATATTGAATATAATGGCCAACCGGAAATACAGCAGTTATTGGGTGCAATCCGGAACACCGACTCTTCTTGCCAGACTTCTGAGAGAGAAAAAAACCAATCTCGAACGTCTATTCCAGACTCGATGTAGCGAGAACTCTCTCGCCGGGCTCGATATAGACAATCTTAATATTGAAGCATTGCTATATCAAACCGGATATCTCACAATAACCGGATATGACCAACGTAGAAAAATCTACCATCTCGCATTGCCTAATGAAGAAGTAAAGCAAGGTTTTCTTGAATTCTTACTTCCTTGGTACGCAGACCTTCATAACGAAGACGCAAAAATATTTGTTTTCGATTTTATTGATGAGATGGAAGGAGGAAAAATCGACTGTTTTATGAATCGTCTGAATTCCATGTTTGCAAGATTCGGATACGAAATGAAATTTGATGAGGAACTGAATGTACAGAATATCATTGTGACCCTATTTCATCTTATCGGAATGGAGACTTCTGCTGAGGTTCATACTTCCGACGGACGAATAGATATTCTTGTGAAAACTTCCGGATACATCTATATCATGGAATTAAAATATGACCACACTGCTGAAGAAGCATTAGAGCAGATAAAGAAAAAGGAATACTCTCTCCCATGGGCTACAGACCATCGCAAGGTGATAGGCATAGGGATCAATTTCTCATCCGGCAAACGACGTATAGACAAATGGATTGCAGAAGAGCTTTAGAGCGCGTTCCCTCTTAAGTCAGAGGATAAAGAGACAGTTACGCGATATTCGGTCTTCCCGGAAGGCAACACTCCACGGCTATCTGAACACGAACCAGCGGCTCGGCTCGAAGCGGGGCAGCGCCATCAGCTGCACATCCGCCTTGCGGTCGAGAATACTTTCCTCGGCATTCCCTACACTTTTCCCGGCTTCCTCAAGAGCGGAGCGCACAGCCCTAAGCGCCTTCGACGGGGTGTTGTTGTCTTGCGAAAGATGACAAAGAAATATATATCTCAGACCGGGATTGATGATCTCACGCAGGAAAGCGGCCGTGGCCTCATTCTGCATGTGTCCGCGCTCCGTCTGTATCCTCGCTTTCAGATATTCGGGATACTTTCCGTAACGGAGCATGTCGAGATCATAATTGGCCTCGATCACCAGATAGTTGGCACGCTGCATATAATAGCGGGCACGCTCCTGCACAGCTCCGAGATCTGTGGCCAGGACAAAATGCTTGTCGTGGAATTCGATAGAAAAACCCATATTGTCAGTGCCATCGTGAGGCACATCAAAAGCTGTGATCTCAAAATCGAGAATCTTAAAAGGGATTTCCTTGAAAATAGGCACATGATATTCCTTGATCCGCTTTGAGATGCTGTGCCGGCGCAACAACCCGTTGAGCACACGGGGCGTGCAGAAAAGACGGATATGACGGTTCTGGCGAAGTATATTGTATGAATATCGCACATGATCGGAATGATCATGCGTGAGAAGAAGCCCCTTGACCATATTCATCGACACCCCGTTGGCATTGAGTATACGCTCCACATCCTCCCCTTTAAGGCCGGCATCGACAAGAATCCCCCCTTTGGTGGTTCCGATATAGCAGCTGTTGCCGCTTGAGCCCGAACCGAAAGAGATATAATGCAGATGACGCTCGGAAGCCGAATCAAGACTCCGGTCGCGGCCGTCGAGATCGAGATCCGTATATCCCGCAGCCCCGAGCCCCTTCCCGATAGCGGCATGATCGCTCTCTTCCGCCGCACACGCGGCCGAAACACGTTCCGCCCCCTCGCGAGTCCATTCCTCAAAAGGGAGAGTCGGCTGGTCGAATAAAATTTTCCTCCTCGTTTTCATCCTCTGTGAATCAAAAATATGGCCGGCCGTTTATCGTAGTTCTCTTTTATATTGCGCCATTCCGAAGCAGGAAGAGTCCGGATGCTCTCATGCTCCGGGTCGGAGATATCGCAGGCCACACAAAGAAGAGTGTCGCCCCTCAGGTTCTCAGAAAGAAACCTTACCATTCTGTTGTTTCGGTAAGGAGTCTCGATAAATATCTGGGTCTGATGTTTTCGCGCGGCAAGATTCTCAAGTTCTCTGACAGCGCGAAGCCGCTCCTTGTCATCAATAGGGAGATAACCGTTGAAAGTGAAACCCTGTCCATTGAATCCCGAAGCCATAAGCGACATAAGAATGCTTGAAGGTCCGACCATCGGCACGACCTTCAGTCCCTCTTTCTGGGCAATCGCCACCACAGTCGATCCCGGGTCGGCCACGGCCGGACAGCCCGCCTCGCTCATCACCCCTACAGCCTCCCCGCCACGCAATGCGTCGAGATAACCCGACACCGCGAGGGGATCCGTGTGGGTGTTCAGTTCATAAAAAGTGATCGAATCGATATCAAATGTCTTGTCCCAGCGCTTAAGAAAGCGGCGGGCCGTGCGCACATTCTCCACTATCAGATGGCGGATATGTTTGACTATGTGTAGGTTTCCCGAAGGGATGGCGTCGTCGAGAGGCGCTTCGCTGATGTTTACCGGTATCAGATATAGAGCGGCTGTAATTTCCATACCACAAATTTAAAAATAATTCCCCATATCTGCACTTGTCGGTATGCTTATTTTTGTTAATTTTGTGTTCAAACAAATTATTCTGACAAGAAATGGAATTGCCAAAAGGATTCATGGAAGGGATCAGCGATCTCATTCCTGAGGAGGCCGACGCCTTCTTCGAGGCGATGCTGATGCCCCCGGAGACATCGGTGAAAATCAACCGCCGCAAGATAACGGATCCGAAGGCCACAGGATATGATGGATTGCAGCCGGTGAAATGGTGCGAGTCGGGTTTTTATCTTCCCGAACGTCCGAAATTCACTCTCAACCCTCTTCTTCATGCGGGTGCCTTCTATGTGCAGGATGCCTCTTCGATGATCTATGAGTCTCTTATGGAGAGAATTGTGCCGATGGCTTTCGACACATCGGGAAAATCACTGGCCGTGGCCGATCTTTGCGCCGCGCCGGGAGGGAAAACGACGTCGATGATCAATGCCCTTCCCGACGGCTCCTTCGTGCTGGCCAACGAATATGTGGGTTCGCGTGCGGGTATCCTTAAAGAAAACCTGATGAAATGGGGATACCCTGAAATCATGATCACAAATTCCCCTTTGTCGAAGCTGGCATCCGCAGCAGAGGCGGCTTTCGACATTGTGGCAGTCGATGCTCCATGTTCGGGTGAGGGGATGATGAGAAAGGAACCCGTGGCTTCAAAACAATGGAGCGCCGGGCTGATCAGACAATGCGCGGAATTGCAGCGGGAAATACTATGCAATGCCTGCCGCATGCTTAAGCCCGGAGGATTTCTTATTTATTCCACATGCACTTTCAATCGCATAGAAGATGAAGAGCAAGCCAAATGGCTTGTGGCAGAGAAGGATATGGTGGCATTCGATCCCGGATTCCCTGAAGAATGGGGAATAATGAGGGGGGTGGGCACTGATCTCCCTGTTTTCCGTTTCATGCCGCATCATACACGCGGAGAAGGTCTTTTCCTCGCTGCGTTCCGTAAAGAGACCGACGAATCGGTCTCTCCTCTCCCTCTGAAGAAACTTAAGGAACGTCTTGGCAAGAATGTGAAGATTATCGCCGATGGAATCCCACATACGGAAATGCGGGGGCGAGATGAGGCGCCACGATCGGAATGGGCTTTGTCTCTTGATTTCCCCAAGGGGAAATATCCCGTTGCCGAAGTGGATGAGGCCACAGCCCTCTCCTATCTTCGCCACGAGGCATTGCGTCTCGATGCGGATATTCCGCGTGGATTTGTTGTTATATCCTATAAAGGATTTCCTCTCGGATTTGTAAAGAACTTAGGTTCACGTGCAAACAACCTTTATCCGTCCGAGTGGAGAATCCGACATTGATGAATTTGAATGGGCAGTAATAAAAAACAGTTTCCCGTCACGGGAATGATGTGTGCGGTCTGCGCCAATACGGTGGAGCAGACTGCGGCCGCACAGCCAGGGGTGGAGAAGGCGGAAGTGAATTTCGCCAATTCATCTCTGACAATAAGCTGGAATCCCTCCCTGACTTCCCCCGCAAAAGTGGCCGAGGCGATACGCGCCGCCGGATATGACATGATTGTCGAGGATTCGGAAGCCAAGGCTGTGGAGGAGAAGGAGAAACAGGAGAACATGCTTTACAGGGATATGAAGCGCAAAACTATTCTTGCATGGATACTCACCATCCCTGTGGCCGTGATTTGCATGGCTCACATACATTTTCCCGGAGCGGAATGGGTGATGATGGCGCTTACTCTGTCGGTGATGCTTTTCTGCGGAAAAGATTTCTATCGCCGCGGGTTCCGTTCTCTGCTCACGAAAGCTCCGGGCATGGACACTCTGGTGGCCGTGTCGACATCGGTCAGCTTCCTTTTCTCTCTTTTCAACACTCTCTTCCCCGATGTGATGCCTTCTTTAGGGATGCAGGCCGACCTCTACTATGAGGGAGCGGCCATGATCATTGCTTTTGTGCTCACAGGCAAGCTGATGGAGGGACGCTCGCGACATAACACAGGTCTTGCCCTCAAGGCTCTGATGTCGCTTCAGCCTTCGGAGGCTCTGGTGATAGAAAGCGACGGCAACACACGTGCTGTCGCTGTTTCCGACCTTCGCGCGGGTGATTTGATTCTGGTGCGTCCGGGAGAAAAGATTCCTGCCGACGGTGTGGTCACGGATGGCATATCGGGAGTGGATGAAAGCATGCTCACCGGCGAACCGCTTAAAGTCGAAAAGAAACCTTCCGACAAAGTGACGGCGGGAACCATCAACGGATCGGGCACATTCACGATGCGTGCCGAGAAAGTGGGTGCCGACACAGAGCTGTCGCGCATAATAAAGGCAGTCAGGGCCGCACAGGGTTCGAAGGCTCCCGTGCAGCGGCTGGCCGACAGAATCAGCGCGGTGTTTGTGCCGGGCGTGATAGTGGCGGCTATCGTGACATTTGCGATATGGGCCTGCATGGGGAAGGAGTATCTTCCCGTGGCTCTGGTCACATCCGTATCCGTGCTTGTGATCGCATGTCCGTGCGCTCTGGGACTCGCCACTCCTACCGCCATGATGGTCGGAATCGGAAGAGGGGCTCGTTCCGGCCTGCTCATTAAGGATGCCGCCGCCCTGGAGCGTCTGGCGAAAGTGAATCTGCTCGCAATCGACAAGACAGGCACTGTGACAGTGGGCCATCCGAAAGTTACCGACATACTCTTCGATGATTCTCTCTCGGAATCGAAAAGAGCCACTGTGCTGAGCGCGGCATTGGGTGCGGAACTCAACAGCATCCACCCCCTCTCAGAAGCCATAACATCCGCACTGCGCGACAAAAATACCAATCCGGCCATGCCGGAGGCGTTCGAATACCGGCCGGGATTCGGCATACTCTGCACCACCGGAGGAATCCGCTATTCCATCGGAGCATTACCCCACGGGGAGAAATTCGAGTCACAAGAGGTGGCCCGGAAAGGGGAAGAATGGCTCGGCGAGGGGGCCGGAGTGGTGGCGGTTGTTGTGGAAAACCGTGTTCTCGCCGCTTTCCGCATAGAGGATGAAGTGAGACCGGATGCCGCCGAGAGCATCCGCACTCTCTCTGACATGGGGATACGCACCATATTGCTCACAGGCGACAGGCGCCCCACAGCCATGCATGTGGCTTCGAAAACGGGCATCGATTCCGTTGAAGCCGAGATGCTTCCGGCCGGGAAGGAGGATTTCGTGGCGGAAATGATGCGCAAGGGATATGTTGTGGCTATGGCCGGCGACGGAATCAACGACACGCAGGCGCTGGCCCGGGCCGATGTGGCCATAGCCATGGGTGAAGGCTCCGACATCGCAATCGATGCCGCACAGCTCACGATAACCGGACATCGTCTTTCAGCTCTTCCGGAGGCTTTCTCTCTGTCGCGAGCCACTCTGCGCGTAATCAAAGAGAATCTATTCTGGGCTTTCATCTATAATGTGATAGGAATTCCTTTAGCGGCGGGAGCTCTTTATTCATTCGGATTTCTGCTGAATCCTGTTTTCGCTTCGGCGGCTATGGCGCTTTCATCGGTGTGTGTAGTGACAAATTCATTGCGTCTCAACTCCATCCGGTTGCGGAAATCCTCAAAATGACTTCACTTCTCCCGGGAATGTCAACCCCGGGGGAATGAATCCGACATCGATATTATCAACAGAAAGGCATCCGTCATCAAACGGTGTCTTGCGTGTCGGGCTTTAGGCCCGGCTCCTAAATAAAATCCGAATATTATGAAATTTAAGACAAATGCACGTTGCCAGGGCTGTAAGGCCACGATTATGAATCATATCGAGAACAGATTCCCTAACATGAAATGGACTATGGATCTCGATAGCGTAGATAAGATTCTTGAATGTCACGGAGTGCCCGATGATTCCGCGCAGGCAGCCGAAATAGAGAAAGCCATTGCCGAAACCGGATTCAAGGGAAGCTGGCTCCCGGCAGGAATGTGATTTATCATGATCGAGCTAAAGAATATAAGCAAATCGTATGGGCCGCTCACTGTGCTCCACGACATATCTCTTTCCATCGCCGACCATGAGATCATGACGATTGTGGGGCCGAGCGGAGCGGGGAAAACCACCCTTCTGCAGATTGCAGGCACACTCGATCTCCCCGACCGGGGAAGCGTGAGCTACGACGGAACAGAGATCACCTCTCTATCCGACCGGAAGCTCTCCGCTTTCAGAAACGGTAACATCGGATTTGTGTTTCAGTTCCATCAGCTTCTTCCGGAATTCACAGCCCAGGAGAATGTGGCTATGCCCGCCTTTATCGCCGGCACTCCGAGAAAAGCGGCTATGGCACGGGCCGCGGAGCTTCTCGACCGTCTGGGTCTTTCGAAACGTCTTCGTCATAAGCCGGCCGAAATGTCGGGCGGCGAAAGGCAGAGGGCAGCTATAGCGCGGGCTCTGATAAATGATCCGAAAGTGATTTTTGCCGACGAGCCGACCGGAAGCCTTGATTCGACCAACCGCAACGAAATATGCCGGATCATCGCCGATCTCCGACAGGAGCTCGGCCAGACTTTCGTGATAGTGACCCACGACCCCACCATTGCATCCATAGCCGACCGAGTGGTGAATATGGCCGACGGAAAGATCGTGGGCATAGAGAGCACAATTGAAGATTTTCGGCCGGAAACATCCACCCCGATTTGATAATATCGGCTAAATGTATTAAATTCGCATCTGCAAGTGGTTTCACCCTCATTGAAATGTCTGTATTAAAACAGCGGGCGATACACGTGCGCAGTACACAAAATTTAAAAACAATCAGAAAAATGGAAAATAAAGAAAACCAGAACCAGCTTCAGATTCAGCTCCGTCCCGAAATGGCCGACGGCAAATACAGCAACCTCGCCATGATCGGTCACGGCCCCAATGAGTTTCTCATGGATTTCATCTTCGCCGCTCCCGGCATGCCTCAGGCTCCTGTGGTTAGCCGCGTGATCATGAGTCCCGAAAATGCAAAGCAGCTTCTCTTCGCGCTGACCGACAATATCAAGAAATATGAGGCTCAGTTTGGCGAGATCATGCCCCGCACCGCAGCCGGCAACAACTAATTGCATACGTAACTTCTGAAAAGTTGCATTACCCTCTGATAAATGGATCAAACCCTTTATATCTATAATTCACTTGCCCGCGTGAAACAGCCGTTCAAGCCTATTCACGACGGGCATGTGGGTATGTATGTCTGCGGACCGACCGTTTATGGCGACGCCCATCTCGGCCATGCCCGCCCGGCCATCACTTTCGACATTCTCTTCCGCTATCTCCGCCATCTCGGATATAAGGTGAGATATGTCAGAAATATCACCGATGTGGGCCATCTCGAACACGATGCCGATTCCGGTGAAGACAAAATCGCCAAGAAAGCACGTCTCGGACAGCTCGAGCCTATGGAGGTGGTGCAGTTCTATCTTAACCGCTACCACAAGGATATGGAGGCTCTGAATGTGCTCCCCCCGAGCATCGAGCCCCATGCGTCAGGCCATATCATCGAGCAGATAGAATATGTGAAGAAAATCCTCGATGCCGGATATGCCTACGAGAGCTGCGGTTCCGTATATTTCGATGTGGAGAAATATAACCGCGACCATAACTACGGCAAACTCTCCGGAAGAAATATCGAAGACCTCCAGAACACCACCCGCTCGCTCGACGGACAGCAGGAGAAAAGAAATCCTCTCGATTTCGCTCTCTGGAAGAAAGCGGCTCCCGAACATATCATGCACTGGCCTTCCCCATGGAGCGAGGGTTTCCCCGGATGGCATCTCGAATGTTCCACGATGGGAGAGAAATATCTCGGAGAGACGTTCGACATTCATGGCGGCGGTATGGACCTGATGTTCCCGCATCATGAATGTGAGATCGCACAGAGCGTGGCCGCGCAGGGTCATGAGGCCGTGAAATACTGGATGCACAACAATATGATTACCATTGCCGGAAAGAAGATGGGAAAATCATATAACAATTTCATCACCCTCGAACAGTTTTTCGATGGCTCGCATCCGCTGCTCACGCAGCCCTATTCTCCGATGGTGATCCGATTCTTCATTCTTCAGGCGCAATATCGCCCCACTGTCGACTTCTCCAACGAAGCCCTTCAGGCATCCGAGAAAGCGCTTCAGAAAATGATCGACATATATCGCCGACTGCAGACCCTGAAGCCCGCCGACAAATCATCGGCAGAAGTGCCCGATTTTATGGCACAATGCTATGAGGCCATGAACGACGACCTCAACACTCCGATGGTTATCGCCATTCTGTTCGAGGCCGGAAAGATCGTGAACTCAGCCACCGACGGCAACATCACTCTCAGCAGTGAGGACATCGAGCGCCTTCGCAAACTTTTCGACACAATGCTTATCGAGCTTCTCGGCATAAAGACCGGAGCCGAAGAGAACGCGACCGACCTCAAACCTTTCGAGGGAGCCGTGAATCTTCTTCTCGATATCAGAAAAAATGCAAAGGAGCAGAAAGACTGGACCACATCCGATCTCATCCGCGACAAGCTCGCCGCTCTCGGCTTTGACGTGAAAGACACAAAATCGGGATTCGAATGGTCGCTTAAATAAGCTTCATTTCACATATTGATAAACAAAACAGACGGGATGATCATCCCGTCTGTTTTGTTTATATCGACTGTTCCGCCCATCCTATTGTCTTCTGTCGCTCTCTATCAAGGCCAAAAGACGCGGAAGAGCCTCCTCGGCAGGAATGTTTTTCTCCACAAGCTCTTTTCCACGGTATAGACTCACACGTCCCGGGCCGGCTCCCACATATCCGTAGTCGGCGTCGGCCATCTCACCCGGACCATTGACTATACATCCCATCACTCCGATTTTCAGACCCTTGAGCTCTTTTGTGGCCTCTTTCACCTCACGGAGTGTTTTCTGAAGGTCGAAAAGCGTACGTCCGCAGCTGGGGCAAGCTATATATTCCGTCTTGCTGACGCGCAGACGTGCTGCCTGAAGAATACCTAACTCAAGTTCGGCCAGTGTTTCGCGGTCGAAACGCGGATCCGTCACCTCAATGCCGGAAGCATATCCGTTGAGAAGCAGGATACCGAAATCTGCCGCCGCCTTGACCCTCAGCATATCGAGATCAGAATCATCGTAATGCAGGCTGACCACTATAGGATTACGCGCGCCATCGGCCTGAAACCGGTCGATATACGACATTATCTCTCCCGGTGCGTTCCTGTGACGGGAAGTGACCACAAGCGGAGTGTCGTCTTCCGGTTCAGCCACACTTTCAGATGCGTCCACAAGAATAAAATCACCTTGAGGATGGTCGGCGTGCATGGCCACAATATGATCCTCCTCCCCTTTTATCCTGTATGAAAGATCGCGCGAAGGCTTCACACCATTTTCCGCAACATATTCCGGTTCCACTACAGGGGCATGATTCTCGCGAGAAGAAATATAGTCGCGCAGAAGGGCCGCCACAGGAATCTCGTTTTCAGGATCTTCGGAAAGAGAGACACGTATGGTATCGCCAAGTCCCTCGGCAAGCAAAGCGCCTATACCGAGTGCGCTCTTGATACGCCCGTCTTCGGCATCGCCGGCTTCAGTCACCCCGAGATGAAGAGGATAATTCATCCCCTCCCGCTCCATTTCCCCGACAAGCAGACGCACCGTATCAGTCATCACCACAGTGTTTGAAGCCTTTATGCTGATAACGATGTCGTGGAAATCATGTTTGCGGCATATACGCAGAAACTCCATAACGGATTCCACCATTCCGGCGGGAGTGTCTCCATAACGGCTCATGATGCGATCGGAGAGTGATCCATGATTCACTCCGAGACGCACAGCCACTCCGTTCGCTCTGCAGATATCGAGAAAAGGGAGAAGAGCATCCTCTATCTTACTAATTTCATCGCCATATTCCTCATCGGTGAATTCGAGTTTGCGGAATGTGCGGGCCGCGTCGACAAAATTTCCGGGATTGATTCTGACCTTGTCGGCAGTTCCGGCAGCAGCGTATGCGGCCTTGGGATTGAAATGCACATCTGCCGACAGAGGCACGGGGCATCCTGAGTCGCGCAGCATTTTCTTTATTTCCCCAAGAGCCATAGCTTCACGCACACCCTGGGTTGTGAGCCTCACAAGCTCACCTCCCGCCTCATATATACGGCGTGCCTGTGCCGCGCTCGCCTCTATGTCATTGGTCGACGTATTGGTCATCGATTGCAGACGCACTGGATTGTCGCCGCCTATGCCGAGACCGGCCACCTTAACTTCCCTGCTATCCCTTCTTTTATAATTGTATCTGCTCATTTCCTATTATATATTTATCATTGTGAGAAGAAAAACAGACAGAAAGCCCACCGCATATCCGGCCAGGACCTGGAATGGAGTATGGCGTCCGAGCCAGACACGCGCCGATCCAAGCACACCCGACAAAACTATGAATGTTATAAGCCACGTGAGCATTCCCGGTTGCGGAACATCGTTGTGCATTATCCTTACAAGCATCGCCACCACTCCTGCTATCGCTGCCGCATGAGCGCTTATCTTCCATCGGAAGTTGATCATGAGATTTACAAAGGCCGCGACCGCTCCTCCCGCAAAAAACATCACAAGCCAGGATGGAGCATGACGAGTGAACATAAACACACCCGTGGCTCCCATGCAGAGAATCGTGACTATGTATGGCACAAGCCGCTCTCTACGCTGGTTGAGACCGATGTCGCCTATCAGCCCGAGACGCTTGAGGAGAAGAAACACCAGAACGGGCAAAACAAAATTTATTCCGGCTGTAATGGCCGTGAAGACCACTTTGCTCGATGTCGGCGCGAAAGAGAGAATCGAGAGATTGAAGGCGAGGATCAAGCCATAAACGGGCATCAGCAACGGAAGGAGCACCCATGAAACCACATTACAGAATATGCTCACGTCATGTTCCTCCTCACTTTCCGGAGCCTCCTCTACAATTCCCTCACCCCCTCCCGGAGTCTTTATCTCATTATCTTCAGCAGTCTCCGGTTCGCCGGGATGCTCTTCCAGTCTGTTAGGGAAAAGAGACTCAGAAGTATCCGTTGTGTGGCTTCCTCCGCGTGATTCATCATCGGGGTCATTGTCGAAATCGCCGAGCGGTGATTTCGGATAATATGACGACGTATCTATTTTCATATCAAATCATTATTTAGTGAAACGGGGCTATACCTTATGCTTACGTATTGCCGCGGAAAATTTCGGAGGTATGGGAGTCTCGAAATTCATATCCTTGCGGGTGACGGGATGGGCAAACCGTAAAGTCTGCGCATGGAGAGCCAGACGATGAAGCGGACTCTTCTTTGCTCCATATTTCTTGTCGCCGGCTATGGGATGTCCCATTTCCGAGGCATGGACACGGATCTGGTTCTTGCGTCCGGTATCAAGCGAAAAGTGTGCGAGAGTAAGGTTATTCCCCCTGCCGAGCACCTTATAATGAGTCACGGCCACTCTTCCCTCTTCGGGATTATCGGTTGAATAGACCACATATTGGGAGTTTTCCGCAAGCCGGCTCTTCACAAATCCCTGATCCTGTTCGAGATACCCCTCAAGCACGGCTACATGGAGACGCTCGATGATGATATTGTTCCAGTTATGACGCAATGTTTCCTGCGCCTCAGCCGATTTAGCGAACATCATGAGGCCCGATGTGTCGCGGTCGAGCCGGTGGACGATAAAAAGCTTGTTGTGAGGATCCACGTCTTTAACATAATTACGGAGAATATCGTAGGCGTTCTCCTCCTTTTTCTGGTTTTGCGCCCCGACCGAAAGAAGACCATATCCTTTATTGATCACGATGATATCGTCGTCTTCATACACGATCTCTATC
>X247_Common_Hamster__coassemble_67_pt1 | contig 14866 bp, 9 predicted proteins | sample X247_Common_Hamster__metabat2_high_PE_003 | metagenome-assembled genome bin X247_Common_Hamster | reverse complement strand
AGATAGACCACAATGGCGATCCCCGTCATAAGGAAAAGCACGGCGATCACGGAGCAGGCGATGCGTCCGCGCCAGTTGGAGCAGAGAAGCCAGACAATTCCGAAGAGGCCGAGAAGAAACGGCAGAAGGTAATAGCGGTTTCGTCCCGGGTTCTCCGCGCCGGCATGAGGGGGAAGGGCATCCTCGGCCTCGAGCATCGCGTTGTCGATTGCCCGGAATCCGGTGATGAAATTTCCGTGTTCCACCTCGCCTGTGGATGGGAGGTCGTTCTGTCGTCCGGAGAAATTCCACATAAGGTATCTCAGATACATATACCCCATCTGATAGGCGGCCATGTATTGGAAATTCTGCAGGTAAGTGGGGCGATAAGACAGGGGGCGGATCCTTTGGCCCGAGGCATCGAGGCGGGCCACGGCGTTGCCGTTGGAATCCACGGCCTCCGAGATCTCGGTCTCGGTCATGGTCTGCGGGTTCATCCCCACCCATGAATCGTAAGAGGAGAGGTCGGCGGGGTCGCGGCTTGTGATTCGCGGCAGCCACATATTCAGCTCCGGGGTGAGCACCTGTCTCACGCTGTAGCCCTTCACGGCATAGCTTCTGCCGGGCGCTTCGGAAGCCTTCACGTTGAGAGCCGAGTCTTCCGGAGTGAGCTTCTGCGAGCCGGCGTTGCGGTTGAGACGCGCTCCGGGGATGAGACGCTCCATAACGCGGTGTTGGCGGTCGAGCTTGTATCTTGAATACTGAGGGATTGAATCCTTTGTGAAAGTCTCCGTGAAGAGAGGCTTGCTGTAGGGAGTCTCCCCATACAGGAGCGGGGCGGCGCCATACTGTTCGCGAGCCTGGTAGGCGGCGAAAGAGAAAGGCTCTCCGGGTCGGGCGGCGTTGGGGGGAGCGGGGATGTCGCCTCGGATCGGAATCAGGGCATAGCACGAATATCCGGTGAGGGTCATGGCAAGCATCCACGTCATCAGGTTGAGGCGGTAAGGCTTGAAATATCCGGCTCTGACTATCAGCATGGATGCGAGAAGCGACACGGCGAGGCCGATAAAAAACTGCTGGGCCACGATGAATATTCCGGAGAGAAACACCGGAGGGAAAATCGCCAGCGAGAGCACGCCCCGGTTGGATGAGCGCGCGGTCACGGTCAGGGCCACGATCAGCGACACTCCGAGGAGCGCCACATAAAGCGCCACACCCGAGAGATAGGGGAGGCGTAGGGTATTGACAGTGAAAAGCTCAAACTGAGCCGCCAGGGCAATCGTGGAAGGCATCATCCCCTTGAGTATGCACCCCACGGCCGCCACTCCGGCGAGGAAAGCGAAAAGAATCTTCCATCCGGAATGTATCTCTCTTCTGAGAGCCCAGATGAAGGCGAGGGCCGGAATCACGAGGAGATTGAGCTGATGCACACCGATCGAGAGGCCGAACACGTAGGCAAGGAGAATCAGATACCTCCATCCGAGGGCAACGTCGTCGGCGCGCGCCCATTTCATCATGAGCCAGAGGGAGAGGGCGGTGAGGAAAACCGACATGGCGTAGACCTCCGCCTCGACGGCTGAAAACCATGCGGAATCGCACCATCCGAAAGCGAGACCCCCGGTCAGGGCGGCTCCCGCGGCATAGAATGCGTGGAGGCGGCGGCGACGTCCGTCGCGCGTCTTGAGCACCCACACCGCGCCGATAAAGATGCATTTGGCAAGGAACATACCCGCCAGGGCGGTGAAGAGTCCGCTCGAGAGATTTATGGCGAGAGCGGCATAGCGGGCGGGGAAAAACATGGTGACCACCCTTTCGGTGAGCATCCAGAAAGGATTGCCGGGAGGATGGCCCACTTCGAGACGCCAGGCCGCGGTGACATATTCGGGGCAGTCCCAGAGCGAGACTGTGGGTGCCACCGTGATCCAGTAGGTGGCAAGAAGCAGGATGAAGACCGCGGCGCTCACCCATCTGTCGGCGAGGCGAAACACTCTATGTCGTTCGAGATCAAGCTTCATTGCAGTGTGATGTTTCGGGATTTCCGGAGGAGGGGGAATATATTTCATCGAGGTGCCGGATGAAGACGTTCCAGGCCATCGACCTGTTGAATTCATCGAACGCGTTATGTGCGAGGCGGTCGCGGAGAGAAGCATCGGCGGCGAGCCGCTTCATGGCGTCGGCCAGTGCTCCGGCATCGGCAGGCGCCACCACCAGAGCCGTCTTCCCATCCTGCAGATACTCCGGGCGGGCACCGGTCATGGTGGAGATCTGCGGTCGGCCGCAGGCCATGAATCGGAGATTGCTCATGCCGAAAGCCTCGCTCTCCACCGAAGGCACCACACCGAAGTGGCATCTTGCTATCAGCGGCAGCGGATCCTTGCAGTTGGTGTTCCAGTCGATAATCTCCATCACTCCCCGGGCCATAGCCCGGCGACGGAGCTGGTCGAGGAAGTCGGGATTTCCGGTTCCGGCGATTGTGAGACGTATTTTGGTTCCCTCCGTCAGCATCAGGGCGTCGATAAGAGTCTCGAGGCCCTTGCGTTCGGCGATCGAGCCGTGATACATGGCCGTGACCGGCCCCTTCTCCGGGAGGGGAAGAGGTGCCTTCAGGCCGAGGTTGAGACTGTTGTGGAGAATGAAAACCTTTTGGGAGGGGAGGGGCTTGTGCCGTCCGGTCCAGGAGCGGCAGAAACGGTCGTAAGCCGCTTTCGACACGAAGATATGGGCATCGATATGGCGGTAGAGGCGTCGGAACACGCTTGTGTTCCGACCGCGTCTCACGGCGTGACGTGTTGTCACGATCCTGACATCGTGTCTTTTGGCGAGGCTTTTGGCCAGGACCGCGATATTCGCGTCGCTGTATCTGTGGGCATGGACCACGGTCGGTCCTTTCGGAAGATTCCTCAGCACTTTGGCGAGACGCCACACGGAAGCTATGTCGAGCACGCCGCGGAGCGGGGCGTGGGCGAGGGCGATTCCGTCGGCCTCGAAAGATGAATCCACGGCGCGCGCCCCGCGGGTGAGGGCGATCACATTCACGCCTCTGTCGCGGTAATGTCGGCAGATATCGAGCGCATACTGCTGCGCTCCGCCGAGACGGTTGCCGTTGATTATGTGAATCAGGTTAGAGATCATTATTACTCTCCGGAGAGAGGGGAATATGAAAGGAAAACGCCGGATGGATCAGTTGGCCGCTCCCGAGAGCATCACCGAAATGTCCACGCTCGGCATGGAGAGATAAGAGCCGATCAGTTTGTCAACGAGTTTGCCGTTATAAGTCACGATTCCGCACTGCACTCCGGGAGTCGTGGCGAGCATTCCGTCGAAGGAGTCTTTTAGGCGCAGCTCGTCGAGAAAGTTGACCAAGGCGTTTGAGATAGCCATTGCCACTGTTCGGGGCACGGAGATCGAGGGATGGGTCTCGTTGAGGTCGAGCACATATACATTCTCCTTCATTGCGGCGGAGAGGTTTTTGGGGAATTCGAAATTTCGGGTGTTGAGGCCGGTGATGATCACGTCGGCTGTTTTCACTTTGTTGTAAAGCACGCGGGGATGAATCGCGATAGTGTCGACGAGGGGTCCGCAGAGCGATTTTGCCACCTGGAGGGCTGATATGTCGTTGTCCATGAGAGTCACTCTCGCGCCGACGGCCACGGCGGCGTTGGCCGCGGCAATCATCTCGTTTCCGATTCCGATCAGGAGCACCTCGCAGGGGTTGAGCCCTGCCACGCTCGCCAGGAGCACACCTTTGCCGCCTCCGAGATAGGAGAGGGCTTCCTGGGCATACATTATTGCGCCGCGGCCGTCGATTTCATCGATGATGTTGGCGAAAACCTGCTCATCGTTGTGGCTCACCATGTTGTCGAGGCAACCGGTGGTGATATGGTGTGAGAGGAGGGCTTTTATTGTGGCCTGCTCGAAAAGAGTCGATCCCATCATGCAGAGGAGTCCGGCTCCTTTCTGCATTTTCTTGATGTCTTTGGCGCGGAGCGGCGCGTAAGAGAGCACGAGAGGGGCTTTGAGGGCTTCGTCGCGGCTCACGATCTTCACGCCATATTCGGCATAGGAGGCATCGGGGAAGCTGACGTCGACGCCGGCTCCCTGTTCCATATAGACTTTCATGCCGGCGGAAGTAAGCATTCCGCAGGCCTCGGGAGTGAGCAGCATGCGGGTCTCGTCGGTGTCGGGATAATTGCCCACCATTCCGATTTTAAGGCCGGATTCCTCTCTCTCAATCAGTTGCACGAGCTCCTCGGGCTGAAGGTGCAACTCGTTATTCGGGTTATTCTGATCGGTCATTCTCGAAAAAATTCTTTGACCTCTAAATTAACATTTAAATTTTTTACGGCAAAATTTTGCTTGCAGTTTTTTTGCCCGTGAGAATCGGGAGAGATAAGAAAAAACCGGCATCGGATGCGGGAGCATCGATGCCGGGAGCTTTTCATTGTAATTTAAAATTAACATTAATCTAACCTACTATGATTTTATTCTCCATGTCGCTACGCTTAACTATTCATAACTATTATTGAAGACCATATATCTCTTTCAACTCCTGGAGCTCCTCCGCAGTGGCGGTCATTGCCATTCTCGGAACATGATATTGATTAGTTAACCTGGAATACCAGGGATTTGAAATATAAAATTGACCTTTATCGGATAGAAGAAGGAATATGGTAAATGTATTGCCTCCACTTTCCTTTGTTCTTGAATTGACCGGTACCATGTATCTGCACCAATTGTCAGAACCTCTGCCATCCTCCCATGTACATTTTGTAAGGAAAAATGGGAACCAGCAGCAAACGCTCTTTCCATTCTTCTTTTTCAGGTCGCTTGCTATGAAAGCTCTCTGTTTTGAGTAACAGGTTCTGTTGGCAATCGCTGTCCATTGTGCGGAAGAAGTGACTGTAAATCTCCCTTCGGAATAAAAACGATTTACATTGACATTTGCATCTTTCCATCTTTGTTGTATTACCTCAGGGGTGGGATCCATTGCTTGAGACATATCATACTTAGAAATCCACCAATTGTAAGATCTTGTATCAGTCCCTCGGAATGAGGAGTTATTGACAGGATCCGAGGCATTGGTGACATGACAGTATTCACGATAGTCGTAATAGGCAGCGGTTTGTGTGCTGCCATCCTCCTGGACTCTTGAGGGGGCTCCGTAGTTGCGGTCGGCAATTATATGGTAAGAACCATTTCCGGCATCCATGAAGACATCATTGATCTCAACCGGTTCGGAGAGAAGCCTTACAGTGAAAGATCTCTCTTCGCGGGGAAGGAGAGCGAAAGCGGCGTCATCGAGGTCGGAGAAGTTTTCACGCAGAGGATATGCCTCCACGGTGATTGTTCCGGTGATTGCAGGGTCGTTCGGACCGGTGCGGAACGGATTGATCCAGAACTGGACACCATTCTCGAGGCCTTCTATAAGATCTGTGACCACAGCGCCATTTTCCGGCTGAACGGCGTAGGCCGGACTTGCCGAACCGATTCCGCGATGTGAAGCCGCGGAGAGAACGAGGTCGCGGTTTTTATCGAATGATGATTTCACACGATAACGGTAGCGGGGATCGGTGAGTTTCACAATGAAATTCCTCTGGCTGACAACGCCGCTTGGATTTCCGGGTGTCATCGAGAAGCACTGTAGATCCATTCTTCCCGAAGAGGGCATGTTGATCACATCCATAAGCTGCTTCGAAGGCTCCTGGATAAGATTTATTATCACATCGGGCACCTTTTTCGAGCCGTCGGGATTCGTTTCATTCTCATCGAGAGAGACAATAAGAGTGGCTGTGCGGGTCTTTCCCGTGATATTCGCCGGAACCGTGATCTCGAGAGTGGTTCCGTTGCTGCCGTGGTCGGTGAAACTTACGCCGCGCACATCCCAGTTGGAAAGCATATTGCCGTCATCCGCCACGCTCCAGGCATTGCTTGCCCCTCCGGTCACTACCGGGAAAGACACCGACCCTCCCATCGGATTGAGTTCCTGCGTGAAGGTCCCGGTGTTTCCGTTCACTGTCAGTGTCTTCACATTATGAAGCGTGGAGAGCTGCATCAGATATATGGGCATATAAAGCACGGCTCCGGTGGCCGGATTCCTCCCCTTGATTCTCAGATATCCGTAGCGCACGTAAGGGGATTCGTTCTTCTCGAGCGGGCCGCACTTCACAGCCCGGTCGGAGAGTTTCTCGAAAGAGAACTTTCCATTCTCGTTTCCCTCTTCATTCACCCATTCCGCCTCCCATTCGAGTTCGGGATTTGTGGAGACGCGGAGCTCCACGAAGTCGGCCTCCGACACCTCACCCTGGAAGGTGAGATGTGTCTTGTTGACAATCAGGAAGTTTCCATCCTTGTCGGAAACCACGTTGTCGTCGGTTGTTCCCCACTCTTCATCCACATCATATTCGAACATGGGGGTGGAGCTGTTGAAGGCCTCCTTCTCCGAAGAGGCACCGCGACCGCGCACTCCCTTGATAGTGGCGCGATAGCAGTAATTGCGTTTCAGCACCTGCGCCTCCCCGGCGTTGGCGTAATTGAAGCGGTAATAGGTAAGTTCCGTATCCTTCACCCCCGTTTCCGGATCGATATAATATCCGGCGATCATAAGGGCTGTGGTGCGGTTGTCGTTCACCACGGATGTGGCCGTGATGTTGGGGAAGGCGTAGAGAGAGCCTTCGAGGCGCTGGGTGGTGTTCGTGCCCGGAGTCATATCCATCGTTATGGGCATATATCCCTCGCCGTCGGGAGCGGCAGCGGGAGAGAGCTCCGGCTGGTCGCCTGCGTTTAGCCCCTCAATAAAGAGATAGCCGGCTGTGCGCGAATTGACCACACGGGCGCACCGGATATCGAGAACATGCCCCACGAGATTATGGATGTCGAGGCGGCAGATGGCGCGGGAGAACCGGAATCTGCCTTTCTCCTTCACCACCTTGTTGCCTGTCTCGTCGACCGTAAGCGTGAACACGGCATCCTTTCCATTCTCATCCTGATATTCACCCCACATCGGGAGAGAGGTGACATTCCCGAGGGTCACGGGTTTTTTCTTCACCGCCATGAAAGTGCCGAGGGCATCGGTATAGGAGCCGGAGAAATTTTTCAGAGCAGAGGTGAAAGCCTCGTCGTCGTTGAAGGAATCGGCGTTGCCCACAGCCAGAAGGCGATAGGATCTGTCGGTCTGCACACCCTCCGGGGCATCGAAAGAGAGCACCCCCTTGCCGGGCGTGACGCCCACGGCCTTCGCGCCCGCGAACATCTCCTCATTCTCCAGGTCGAAGAAAAGCACATAGACCTTCTCGAGACGGTTTTCATGGCTTTGGGTCACGACACCTCTCGAGAGAGGCATGTCTCCGTCGATTTCATAACTGATATTTATCTCCCCCTCGAAATCCGGGCGGGAGATATCGACTGCGATATCGTCGGAGCAGGAGGTGAAGGCCAGCATGGAACCCAGCGCAAGCCATAACTTTGATTTAAACTTTGATATATTCATGTTTTCCGTTTATTATTCCAAGTTTAGACCCCTTTCCCCAATATTTGTTAACACCGGAAAGGGAAAATTTAGTTAATTATGTTAAATGACATATACCCCCGTCGATCCATATAAGTTAGCAGTTCCTCGCAGCTTCCAGCTGTCTTTGTCCTTTTGGCTCAGTCACATAGCGCGCTATGCTCCTTCGCCTGCAAGGCCAAATCCAACCGAAATCTGCGACCCCAGCGTTAACAAATATTGGGGAAAGGGGTCTAATAAGGGTCAGATCTCGCCGAAGATGTTCTGCTCGCCCCAATCGGTGAATTCGCTGCTTCCGACATTTGCCGACTGCACCACCGGCACCGCCATCCTCAGGCGGGGCGTTATGTTGAGATAGAGTGTGAAACGCCTTGAATCGGTTCCCTCCGGAAGTGCCGAGAGCGCCTTGATCTTCACTGATACCGAATTGTCGGCGGCTGCCTCAGCGGGGAAGGAAGCCGAGAAGCAGACATTGGCCACCGGCTCTTCAGCCGAGGAGAAAGAGAGGGAATTACAGTCGGCACCGGGATCTCCCCATGCCGCTTCCCAGATGGAAGGCGCCACATTGGAGAAGAGTCTCACTTCCGCTTCGGCGCCCGCGTCGGGACCGAGAGTGACGCTTCTCGGGAGCGCTATCCAGTTGGATCCGTCGAAAGCGGCGTCGCGGGAGATATCGTTCCAGGCCACGACCTCCGCCTCGACATGCGCGGTGAGAGAATAATAGGCCTCCCCGGGAGTCTCCTCGCCGGGACCGTTCACCGCCGTGATGTTGAAAGTATAGGAATGATTGCGGAGCACATCGGTCGGGCCGCCGTCGGAATCGAGGAAATCGGCCCGATACCAATACACCTTCTCCGGATTTCCCCTGTAATAACCTCCCACGATAAGCGCGGGGCGTTTGAAGCGGTTGGCATCTTCTGCAGAGGCGTTCTCACCCATGGTTATATCCTGCTCCGGAATCAGCGCTGAGAAATCAGCAGGCGTTTCGGAATAGGGCCTGACGGTATAAGTCTCGCAAACCGTTTTTTCGGCCGATGTGAGCGTCGGGGCCGTCACGAGGCCATTCCCGTCGATATTCGAGAGCATGGGCATCATCGAAATGCCGTTGAAGCGGTTATAGACCAGAGCGTAAGCGATGCGGAAATTCTCTGCCGCCACTTTTTCGGAGGGGTGGACGCAGATGCGTGCCAGATCCCTCACCATCCTTATTCTCACGCTCTGCACACGGATATCCGTATCTATCGCTTTTTCGGCTATCCCCCAGTGGGTGAAAAGGAAACCGGCTGTTTGCCGGGATTCGTGATCGGAGAGGAGGAGAGCGCGGCAGTCTTCATACTTCCATCCCATTCCCTCCCCCGCCTTCAGGGCCGGGAGCCGGTCGGAGGCGTTGGTGAGCGCCACGGCAATCAGAGGATTGGGGAGATCGGAGGGATCGATGCCGATTTTCACATCGAATCTCTTTTTGTCGTCGCCGAAATCCTCGAGGTTTGTGGCAGCCACCGCTTTCCAGAGTATGTCGGGGGAGCCGTCGGGGGCGGCAGTGAAGAGCATCACGGTCACGGATTCTATTTCCGGGGCGGCGGATTCCTCCGGGGATTCGCCTGTGTCGGAATCGACGGCTCTTGTGGGAGTGGATGCGCTGATGGCGAATGAGAGCCGGAGCATATCCTCCCCGGAGGTGCCGGAGCCGGGAGCTTCGGGGGAGGAGGAACACGCCCCGAGAAGGGAGGCGAATCCTGCCAGGGCCATCGGAAGAATCCGGCGGAAGTGTGTATATATCGAGTGGAATTTCATTTCAGAATAACATTATAATCATGGATGTGCCATCCGTTAAGGGAGATGGATACCGAGGCGGAGCCATCATTTCCGGGAGCCACTTCGAAATCGAGATGGAAATCGTCGTCGAGATCGAAAATGATGTCGGGCTGTCGGGCGATAAGTTCGGCGAGCGGGCCATCGTAGATGCTGTTGCCGCCGTATGCCACATTTAGCCGGGAGTCGTCGTAACGGGAGATTCCCAGAATCGTGTAGGCGTGTGTTTCCTTCCCCGGAGCGGGGGATGAGGATTCGGGGAGATATATGGCCGGAGAGGCGGAGGGGTGTATTCCGCCAGAGAAGCCATATAAATTGTTGGTGACGGAGATTGAATTGCCGGGTAAAGGGTCTCTTTTCCCCTTGGCGATGTGCCGACCGGAATCGGCGAGCGAAACAGTGACGGTGACATCGTTTGAGATTTTATGGAGATCCACATTATATGAAGGTGTGAGGTCGCCGTTTATGAGGATATCGGTGGTGAGGTTGTGCCAGAGATGTGCTCTGTTCTGAGGGATAAGACCGTTTTCTCCGGCGGGGAGAGAGAGGGTGTGCGAATCGATCGGGCCGTCGGCGGAGACCGAATATCTCGGTTTGTCGCCGCCCCATGTCACGAGAGAGAATCTTCCCGCGGGAGCCGACCATGTGAAGCCTCCCCTGGAATCGAGGGCATCGATACCGATTGAGGTGCTTTTCACGAGTCGTCCGGTCTCGGTGTCGTAAAGATAGAGGGAGATCGAGGGAACTTCCTCGCGCAGCAGGTCGCGGTTTTCGCGGTTATATGTATATGAGAATTTCAGACGGAGAGGGAATTCGCAGTTTTCGAGCGAGCTCTCGCCGTCGCGCACGCAAGATGCGAGCATGATCAGCAGCGCCGCCGCAGCTCCCGCGCCGCAGCGCAGGAGCCGGGGGAAACCGCTTTTATAACTAAATAATCTCACGAGTGAGCAGTTTATCGGTTGAAACAATTACTGAAGTGGGGTGTCCTGAACGTGGAGCGTCCATGGGCGGACATCGATCTCGGCGGCGAGCCAGCTGTCCTGCTCGATGGGGGTGTCGGGATCGGTGGGCACTACGCCGGGGCCTGTCGGAGCTCCGAGGGCGCGGATGTCGGTCACATTGATACGGTAGTAGTTGTTGCGCAGGGTGCGGTATTTCTCGCTCAGATCGGTGGCCTCATCATTGTTGATGATGTTCACGCGGTAATAGGCGAGACCCTTGTCGTATTTATATGCCTTGTAGGAGGAGCCGAGTCTGGCGTCGGTGATATATTTCCTCGCGTCGCTCTCGGAAGCGAAATAAATCATGTCGTAGTTCTCGTCGGCCGCGAAGATCCAGGAGGCTGTGGGAGCGTCGTTGCGTGCGGCCACCCAGAACGAACCGTCGGCGGGGAGACTCTTCCCTCCGAAGAGTTTGCCGGTCGGGGTGCATTTCAGGCGCACGAGAGAGAATGTCACGTTTCCGGTGGTGGGAGCGGCCACCACACATTCGCCGGTGTATTTGTTGTCGGCGCTTGCCGCGCTTACCTCGGAGGGAGCGGCAATAAAGTAGTTGTCGGGATATGTGGCGGGAATCTGCACGAGTCCGGGATAAGTTCCGTTGCCGTTCACCTTGGCGCCGAGGGGTGTGAAACGGGCACCGAGAGTGACATACATCTGACGTGCCTGCTGGGCCAGGGCAAACTCGGCGTTGCCGAAGGTAGCCGCAAGAGTGGGGCGCACCTTCACCTCCGCGCCATAGATCACCTGCACCTTTGCGGCCGCGCGGTCAACATTGACTCGGATAGGATTCGCGAGCGCCTGGGCCTCGGTGCATTTCACGATAGTGGCGTCGGCCTTGCCGATCATGGTGAATTGGTCGGCCACGGCGATGTTCTCTTCGAGGGCTGCGAAAAGAGCTTTCTCGAAATCGGCAAGTTTTGTGGTCTCCTCGGTGAGTTCGATACCGAGGTCACCGTTCACTGCATATACCACTTTCTGGCCTGTGGTGACGGCGATAGGCACGGTGACATATTCGTTCACTTCCGGTCTGGCGGCCTTTTCAAGCACGCCGCCCGAGAAGATATAGACATTGAGGTCGTTGATTGTCTGCTCGGGAGCGTCGGCGTTTTCGTCGTCGCCGGCGGCGCGTGTGTTTTTCTTCATTTTGATGGTGAAGGAGGCATAGGTGGGATCCCCTTTCTCCACTTTGTTTTGCTCGCCGCCGACAGGAGCGTCGGAAGAGCAGGCACTGAAGATGAGTGCCAGACCCGCGAGGGATGTAAGGAATTTACATTTCATGATTTAAAAATTAAATAAAAATTAAAAATTATAATTATCTGTCCTGGCTGTCAATTGCTCGGTTTATTTTATTTCGGTATATCTGACAGTACATTCGATTCTCCTGTCGAGGGGGAGTGATGTGCGCAGCAGATGGTCGAAGAGCCGGCCGGAGTCGATGCTTCGCAACATCCGTTCCCTTTCGTCGAGATCGGGAATTGTCATCAGCCGCTCTTTCCCTTCGAAAGAGGGAGAAATCCAGTCTTCCCCCATACCTCTGGCATGGATGAGCGGGGCGAGCGTCGGGAACATCTCTCCGACCAGGAGAGCCGCGGAAGCGGCGCGGTTGTCGCTGAGACTCAGATTCGAGCGTGCGTTTCCCTCGATGGATGCCCATCCCTCGATGTCGATACGGGCAATGCGCACATCGGGATTATCGGCGTATGAATCGATAAATTCCCTGAGGCGTTCGATCTGCCGGCGGTTGTCGCCGAGGTCTTCCACAATCCGGGAAGAGGAGAGTGGGTATTGCAGACGTAGGGTGAATGAGGCGGAGAGAAGACCGCGTGCGTCGGCCGTTTCCTGAGGCGTGGCGGCGAGATAGATGGTGTCGGTCCGCTCCTTTACGATTGTGCGTGTCACCACCGTCCGGCTGTTCTCCCGGATCACTTCGGGAGAAGCCATGCGTGGATTCCTGCCGATGCGGAGAATGAGACTGAGCGCGGCGCGTGTCGGGCCGACATAGATGCGTGAACCCTTGCCGACTCTTTCGCCGCAGGCGCCGCAGGCATATTTGTCGTAGGCAATATGGGCCACACCCACACCGATCTCCGCCTCGAGGGCGAAGCGTCGCGACACATTGTATCTATATCCGTAGGAGATACCTCCGCCGACAAACCATCCTTCGAAGCGATGGCTTTTAAGATCGGGGAATGCGTTGAAGGGGAGCCTCACGCGGGAATAATTGTATTCTCCTCCGATAAGATGCACTCCGAGGAAATGGCCGTGCAGGGCGGAGGTGGCATCGTCCCACGCGCCTTTCTGCCGGGGCCACCATCTGATTTCGGGCGATACGCGCCATTGCTTATACATGGTGTGGTCGGTAAATGTCCAGGGATTCCAGAGAAGGTTGACATCGAGACTCGACCTGCGCGAGAGCTTCACTTCCCCGCCGATGCTCATGGTGCCCACCGCATCCTGCAGCAGGTTTGTCTTCAGATCGAATTCGGGGGAATGTTTCCCGTCATGTTTCGTCAGGTTGCCGGCGGTTGTGGTGATTGTTGTCACTGAGTCTACCGAAATTCCGACATCAGGATTTTGTTTCGCATTGCCGTATGCATTAAGAAAAAAGATGGAAAGCATGGCAATGATGTTAGTTAAGCGTGTCATCAAATTAAGTCAGCTTAGTCAAAAAAATTGTCGCAAAGATATATAGGAACTGTATGTCCACAGGGAGACAGCGGGGGTACAAATCGGTTACAAGGTTTTGAACAGCACATTTTTAACAAAATTCTGCCTCGGAATTTATGTAGATATGGGTGTTAATTGTTAAATTTGAACTATGAAACCTACATTTATCAAAGAAAGTATTAACGCGGCCCTGATGTGCGGCCTTATCGCATTGATGCTGATTTCCGGAGAGGGATGCCGGAGAAGCGGCATGGCGGAGAAGCGGTTCTGGAAGCCTACGGGGAATGAACTTGCCGATCGTATCAATGACACCCTTGATATGAATCACTATTGGGTGGATTACACATATCTTGATAAACTGATGTATGCGCGCCGGCTTGATTCGATAGGGCGCTGCGACAACAACCGTCAGGTAATGGCTCGTGCGGCTTACTGGGAGGGCACTGTTATAGAGAATATGATAGATGAGAATGAGGAGGTGGAAGGCGATATGGGGGAATGTTACAGGCGTGCTGCTGTCTTATGCGATTCAACAAACTATCCATACGATTGGGCGAGAATCGCTTCCAATAATTTCGGAGATTCCGTTTCGGCCGTGACATTCCGGGAGGAGGTGAAGGTGGCGGCATATATGAAGAATGTGGGCGACACATTGAGATGGGCGGGAGCGTTGGCTCCGGTGATATATGATCTGAAACAGATAGGAGATACTGTGAATGCACGTAAAATAGAGAAGGTTCAGGAGCGGTTGTTTATGAAACTCGGATATTCTTACGGAGTGTGGCAATGCAGGTATAGCCAATTCATGGATGATTATTTCCTCAAATATCGTGATAAGGAAATAAGCAGAAGAGGAGAGGCACTTGCCGACAGCCTCTTGAGTGATCCTTCGTTCCAGTCGGCAGGTTGGGTAAGAGCCTACGTCTATTTATATAAGTATAGAGTGACAAAAAATATCGAATGGCTTGATTTGGCAGAGAAGGAAGCCGACTATCGTTCTGACGGAGGGGGATCGAGAAGTGTTGTTGCCGGAGAGAAGGCCCGCCGGCTTTTGTCGGAAGGGAAGATGGATGAGGCGAGAAAATATATAGGTATATTCAGAGAGCTTTTACAGAATGATCCGGTGGAGAGAGAGGGAGTAAGCGAGGATATAGATTATAATTACTTCTCCGGAGAGAAGGAGGACCTTTATGATATTTCAATAGATATATACAAACTGCTCGGAAAGCAAGACAGCGTGGATATCTTTACTAAATGGAAATCCTCCTATTTTTATATGAGAGATAATATAAATAAGACTTCGGGTCTTCAGGGAGTTCTTGTAAGTGCTGACAACAGTCTGTTGGATTCTCTTATGGATGTGAATGAGGATAAGGATGATAGCGGGAGCTCACCGGGGAAAGGGATGATTGCGGGAATAATATCCATTCTGCTGCTTCTTGGAGGAGCGGGAGTCTTTCTGACAGTGAGATTCCGAAGAGAGGGAAAGAGAGAGATGTGTGATGAAGCGGAACCGGATGAGAGTGAGTCGGAGACGCATGCCCGCAAGCTTGCGGGGAACATAAGGGCAGAAATAGATTTCGACCGTCAATGGGAGGATGCGGAGGCCCTTTTTGCCCGTCGCGCTCCCCATTACCGGCAGAGGCTGAAGGAGCGCTATCCGGATATCTCATCGGGAGATTTGCGAATGGCCTGCCTTGTGGTGATAGGACTCGACAATAAACAGATAGCAAGGCTCTTGAATATCAATCCGGAATCGGCGAAGAAAAACCGGCAGCGTCTCAGACGGCGTCTCGACATCGCGATCGGCGTGGACATGGAGCGGTTTCTCCTCCGATATCTTGATTAAAGCTTCCGCTTTAACCGTCCACCGAACTTTGCTGAAGGCGGGATTGAGGAGGGG
>X247_Common_Hamster__coassemble_61_pt1 | contig 15864 bp, 13 predicted proteins | sample X247_Common_Hamster__metabat2_high_PE_003 | metagenome-assembled genome bin X247_Common_Hamster | reverse complement strand
CTGTGGCTTGGATACATATCCACACCGCCCGTGTATCGGGCGGTGTGGATTTTCATACACTCGTTACGTGGCAGAAACTCAGGTTCTGATGCACGATTGCAACGCATGGTGCAACGCATGGTGTCTCCTTTTTTGCAATTATTTTTCACTTTTTAACGCTCATGTCGTGAAAAATAATTAACTTGCAGCCATAATGAATAAGGCAGAATATATAATCGAATTTGAAAGCGAAAGACTCGGATATGGCAATGTCGAGCTGAAGAATCCCTGTCGTACAGGTATCCCCAAGGGAGTTACAGTTGTGGTGGGCGAGAACGGAAGCGGAAAAACCACTCTCGGCCGCGTGCTTGAAAAAGGGAGACACGCTTTCGGCAACCGGCTGCGATTTGCCGATCCGGCTTGTCGCGTGAAGATGCTCTCTTTCTCAGATATCCATTCTCTGAGCTCGATGGAAGTATCCTATTTCAGCCAGCGCATGGAGGCCACGATGAACGAATATGTGCCTGCCGTGGCCAGAATCCTCGGCGCCAAACTAAATTCTCCCGAATGGCCACGGCTATGCTCGCTGCTATCGCTTCACGATGTGGAGGAAAAGAAAGTGAATTACCTTTCGAGCGGTGAACTCCGTAAACTTCTTATCGTCAACGCTCTGCTCGATGCTCCCGATCTTCTGATTCTCGACAACCCATATATCGGACTCGATGTGCGGGGGCGTGACGACTTCGATTCCGCCATGAGAAGCCTGCGCGAAAGCGGTGCCTCGGTAGTAATGTTGCTATGCGACGCGGCAGATATCCCGGAATATGCCGATGCTGTAATCCCAATTGACAATTGCCGTATCGACAGTCTGATCTCCGACAAAGAAGCGATAGATTCGCTTCGCTGCTGTGCTCCCGCTCCCACCCTGCAGGAAATAGACTTTCCTCCGAGACGCATCAGGAACACCGAACCGTTCGATACCGCCTTTGAGATTCGCGACGGACATATCCGCTATGGCGAACGTGTGATTTTCACCGGACTCGACTGGAGAGTGGGCCGGGGCGAATGTTGGTCGCTTTCCGGACCAAACGGTGCCGGAAAATCGCTGCTCCTCTCCCTTGTCTGCGCCGACAATCCACAGGCCTACGCCAACGATATCACCCTCTTCGACCGCCGGAGAGGTTCGGGCGAAAGCATTTTTGAAATAAAAGACCGCATCGGTTATATCTCTCCCGAAATGCAGCTCTTCTTCCGGTCGGCCGAAAAGGTGATCGACATTGTGGTGCAAGGCAACAGGAATTCTCTCAACCGCTACCGGGCAGCTACTGCCGAGGAACTCGATGAAGCCGGCCGATGGCTTAATCTGCTCGACATCGCGCATCTTGCCGAACGCTCTTTCGGCTCGCTCTCCACCGGTGAGCAGCGACTTGTGCTCATGGCCCGGGCAATGATCGGACATCCCGACCTGCTCGTGCTCGACGAACCCTTCCACGGACTCGATGCCCGACGCAAAGCCACGGCCACCCGGCTCATAGACGCTCTGCACGCATCCTCGCAATGCGCGCTCATATTCGTGACCCATTATCCCGAAGAAATCCCGCCCTGCGTCACCCGCCACAAATCGCTTCCCTGAGAGCTCTTAACATCCGGATCCGCCCTTCTCTCCTCCCGCAATGAGATTAGACACGGAATATCAAGGGCATGGAACACATCTTTGCAAATAAGAAACTGTTTGAATTTGAATTCAAAATCGACAACTCATCCCTCGCGGCTATTGATCAGATTCATAAGGCTTCGTTCCTTAAAACCATACCGCAAAAAGCGGGGCTGCAATTGCAGCCCCGCTTTTTGCGGTATGTGAATCAGGTCAACGCAGATCAGTTGGCCGGAGTGATAAGCTCCGAAATGCAAAGCTCATTGGCGGCATTGGAGATATTGAGACGCAACGGCTTACCCATGTGTGTGCTCAAACCCACATATCCGCTCTTCGGATCTGTCAGAATCGCCTTGAACTCCTTGCGGAGGTCGTCGGTCATTTTGGATGCCTCCGGAAGATTTGTCGAAACCATCCCGATCACGAGTTCCCCGTTATCGGCTATGTCAAATTCCGACCAGGTGAGGCCGTTGCCCATATACACCGGGAGTCCGCCTTTCACCTCCTTCAGAAGGTTTTCCTCTTCTGCCGTGCGGCCAAAAGCCGGCATCGACATCATCATGGCTCCAATCGCCATGACAAGTATTAACATCAGTCTTTTCATAATCTATAGTGGAATAATTGTGGCTCCCGGTCTGAAATATATGTCGGCCGGGGTCATGCCTGCATTATCAGATAATTCAGAGTTTCTTCTTTCCCTCCTCTATCTCCTTATATCCCTTGCGGATTTCTTTCATCCCCTCATGGATACGGCAGACTTTATGAAGGATCACACTCGCCAGAGTGATTACGGCGACTCCGATCACGGCATGAATACAATGAGGAACCATCTCCTCTTTAATCGGGCATTTTTTCATAATATCAAAATTAAGTCGGGTTTCAGTCTTTTTGATATTATAACCCCGAGAAAAGCAATAATGTTTCGGTTTTCTGAAATAAAAATCCAAAACACATCATTTCGACGCCACCAGGACACCCTTCCCCAAAAATGTCAATGCAGGGGTCTAAATCATCGCCACGGCCGAATGATATTTCGATATGGAGGAAGCCTTGCGTATCGCCTTCCATGCCTTTCGTCCTATCTCCTCTTCGGCATATTCCCAGAAAGGTTTGATTTTGGAAAGGAGCTGATGGTCACCGCAAAGCCGGCTGCTGTAATGGTCGACAAGGGAATCGTGGAAAATCATCATTTTCTCGATTCTTTGCTCCCGGCTCCAATCCTTCTCTTCCTCAAATTCGGCCGCGAGAGAGGGTCGCCCGAGCACACCGCGGGCAAGCATCGCTCCTGCCGCCTGCGGAAAACGCTCCTTCATCCGGCGGATATCCCCGGGAGTGTTGAGAAGTCCGTTATACACCACCGGATTGCGGCTCTCCGAGATAAAAGCGGCCATCTGGTCGAGATCGAGTTCTCCCCCATATTGCTGCCGCCCTATGCGTGGATGAAGAGCCACATGATCAAGGTTCATATCATTAAGAGTGGAAATCACGCCTCTCCATTCTTCCGGATCATCAAGTCCCAGACGCATCTTGACCGAGAAAGAGACTTCCGGGAAACGCTCCGCAATTTCAGGAATCCGGGCATACTCCTCGCGATTGCCTACAAACGCAGCCCCGCGCCCCCGGGCAGTCTGGAGAGGGAACGGACATCCTGTGTTGAGATCGATACGGCGCGCCCCCCTTTCGGCAAGTCCTTCCACAAGAGGAAGAAGCTCCTCCATATCGCGAAAGATCACCTGCGCCACAACCTCCAGCCCCTCATTGAGCTCTGAAAGGTAATCGCTGAGGTCGTGCTTGCGGAAATCCCCTCTCTCAAGACGTATGAAAGGGGTGTAATAAGTATGCCCGCCGCCATATACTGCTTTATGAAAATGCCTCCATGCGGCATCGGTATGCCCCTGCACGGGCGCTATCTCTATCTTCATTATCTAAAATCATTTCACGGGAAGAAACGCGAAAATCACAGCTCCCATCAGACAGATATATGAGGCCACATGATTCCATTGCAGTTTCTCGCCCTGGAAGAAAAACATTGCTATGAGTGTGAATATAGTGAGGGAAATCACCTCCTGGATAATCTTTAGCTGAAACAGCGAAAATGGTCCTCCGTTCTCATGGAACCCTATTTTATTTGCCGGAACCATAAACATATATTCCAGAAGAGCCATCCCCCAGGAGATAAGGATGACCACTATCAGCGGCCAGTCGCGGCCGATGCCCATCATACGCATCTTGAGATGCCCATACCAGGCGAATGTCATGAACACATTCGATATGATAAGCAATAAGACTGTAATGAGACCTGTTTTCATTAAGAGAGCGTTCCTTGTAATTTCAATATTCGATTGCAAAATTAGTGATTTTCCCCGATTTTAAGTAATTTTGCATCCGAAGTTGTTACGACTACAGGGCAGGAGCGCCTCCATGAGCTTGTTCCTTAAAATTTCATCCCGCAGGAGAGGTGATTTTTGAGTAGCATTTTCAAGAGACAGACTCCAAACAATTACAATAAGTCATGAATATAAGGGAAATTATCAAGGATGTGTATTATGTGGGGGTCAACGACCGCGTCACAGAGAAATTCGAGGCCCAGTGGCCATTACCCTACGGAGTGAGCTATAACTCATATATAGTGAAAGGATCGGAAGCCACGGCTCTTATCGACACTGTAAAGATCGATGAAGTCCGTCCCTTCTTCAATAATATAGGGAGGGAGAAGATCGATTACCTGATAGTGAATCACATGGAGCCCGACCATTCCGGATCGATTCCGGAGGTGGTGAAGGCTTTTCCCGATATAAAGATCATCTGCAATTCCGTCACGGTCGGCATGATCAAGGGATTCTGCAAGATCGAGGATGAGGATAGGTTTGTGGTTGTGAAGGATGGCGACGAGATTTCTCTCGGCAACCATACCTTGCGTTTCTATATGACTCCAATGGTGCACTGGCCCGAGACCATGATGACATATCTCGAGGATTCGGCTCTTCTCTTCTCGGGCGACGGTTTCGGATGCTTCGGTGCGCTCAACGGCGGCGTGGTCGACACCGACATGGAGACGGATTTCTATATCGGCGAGATGTATCGCTACTATTCGAACATCGTGGGGAAATATGGCCGCTTTGTGATCAATGCCCTCGACAAGCTTTCCTCGCTCCAGATCAGCTATATCTGTCCGACTCATGGACCGGTGTGGCATTCCCGCATTGCGGAAGTGGTGGAGATCACGCGCCGACTCGCCTCTTACGAAAGCGAGCCGGGAACAGTGATCGTTTATGGCTCGATGTATGGCAACACGGCGGAGGCTGCCGAGAAAATCGCTGCCGAGCTCTCCCGTCTCGGCGAGCGACGCATCATCATCCATGATGTGGCCCACTCTCCGATGAGCAACATCATCAGCGATGCCTTCCGCTATTCCACTCTCATCGTGGGCTCTTGTGTCTATTCCATGAGGCTGTTTCCGGGTGTGGAGCAATTCCTCACCGCAATGGAGACCCGGGAGATAAAAAACAAAGTGTTCGCAGCCTTCGGCAGCTTCACATGGGCAGCCGCCGTAGCCGACAATCAGTTCAAGGCTTTTTCCGAGAGAATGAAACTCCCCCTGGCCGCCACATTCACTTTCAAACAGTCGCTCAACGACGGTTCGGCATCCGATGCGAAGGAATTTGCCGAGCAGATAATGAAGGCCGTGAATAAGTCTAAATAAACAATCCGATTCAGATGCTTACAGCTATTTTCGACGCAAGTCAGTTTTTTCAATGGTTTATCGACAACGCGAGCTATCTCTTCGTTTTCCTCTTCATGGTGATCGAAAGTTCGTTTATACCCTTCCCCTCTGAAGTGGTGGTGCCTCCGGCCGCCTATCTCGCCTGCACCAATACGGGAGCGGGAAGCGACATGAATATATATATGGTGGTGGTGTTCGCCACATTGGGGGCGCTCGTCGGAGCCTTCGTCAACTACTATCTCGCGCTCTGGATCGGGCGTCCGGTGGTGTATAAATTCGCCGACAGCCGTTTCGGGCATGCCTGTCTGATCGACAGGGCGAAGGTGGATAAGGCAGAGAGATATTTCGACAAGCATGGAGCGGTGTCCACATTTGTAGGACGTCTTATTCCCGCCATACGCCAGCTTATATCCATTCCGGCGGGAATATCCAGGATGAATGTCGCCACATTCGCCATATTCACCACCCTCGGCGCGCTTGTTTGGAATTCGGTGCTTGCCTTTCTCGGCTACTGGCTCTCTCTGCATGTGAGTCCGTCGATGCTCTTTGAGAAAGTGGAGGAATATAACCGTTACCTCACCTGGGCAGGATATGCGCTCGGAGTGCTCTGCCTCATATATATTCTCTGGAACGCATTCCGCAAGCATCCCGCATCTTCCGGTTCTCCCGAATAACAGGGAGCGGAACAGGCTCCATATCCAGTCATGCTCCGGCTTCGAAATCCTCTTTTTCGAAGCCGGAGTCTTTTTACAACTTTTTACAACTTCAGCCGTTTTGAAAAAAAATCGCAAAAAAAGAGTTGGATTTGTAAAAATTTTCTTAAATTTGCGGCGGTAAAAAGGATTTATGTCACAATTCCAGTTTTATGGAATCTTCTATGAAAAAAATCCCGTTCACCAAAATGCATGGTGCGGGTAACGATTATGTTTATATCGACGCCTTTGAAAAAGAGGCGCCTGAAAATCTTCCCCTCTTATCACGACAGATCAGCGACCGACATTACGGAATAGGAAGCGACGGATTGGTGGTGATCCTCCCCTCCGACAAAGCCGACTTCCGGATGCGGATGTTCAATGCCGATGGCAGCGAGGCCGAGATGTGTGGAAACGCATCAAGGTGTATCGGGAAGTTTGTCTATGAAAAAGGGCTCACCGACCGCCGGGAAGTCACTCTCGAGACTCTGGCGGGAATAAAGGTTCTGCGACTCAATGTTGTCGATGGCATCGTGACGGAAGTCACGGTCGACATGGGCTCCCCGGAGCTTCGCCCCGACAGAATCCCCGTACTTTCCTCCTCCAATGAATCCAAAATCTCCGAAAAGGAGGTTATCAACGGTATCGAATATAACATCACGGCTGTCGGCATGGGTAATCCCCATGCCGTTGTTTTTGTCTCCTCGCTGTTCGACCGTCTCGTGCTCGAGGAGGGTCCCGTTATGGAGGTTGCCCCCATCTTCCCCAAAAAGGCAAATATAGAGTTTGTAAAGATCAACGACCGCTCGCATATCGAGATGCGTGTGTGGGAGCGTGGTTCGGGCGAGACCATGGCCTGCGGCACCGGCGCATGCGCCTCTGTGGTGGCCGGAGTGCTCAACGGACTTATCGACCGCGATGTCACCCTCTCTCTCCGGGGGGGAACGCTGCGTGTGAAATGGGATGAAACCGACAATCATGTCTATCTCACGGGAGGGGCGGAGTTCATAGCCGACGGCGTGTTCTGTTTCCATCCCGAAGAGAAGAAGTAAAAAAACTGTTGCTTATATGAGAATCAACGACAACTTCATAAAGCTTCCCGAGTCATACCTCTTCTCTCAGGTGGCTTCCCGTCTGAGAGAATATAAGGAGACCCATCCGGATGCCGACGTGATAAGAATGGATATCGGCGATGTGACTCTTCCGATCGCGCGATGCGTCACCGATGCGATGCATTCGGCTGTAGACGATATGATCTGCCGCGAGACATTCCACGGCTATGGCCCCGAACAGGGATACCCCTTCCTTCGCGAAGCTATATCGCGCGTGGATTATAAGGAACGGGGCGTAGACATCCCAGCTTCCGATATATTCATCAGCGATGGAGCCAAGAGCGATTTGGGAAATCTCGGAAACATATATTCCGAAGAATGTGTTATAGCAGTGGCCGACCCCGGTTATCCGGTCTATGTCGATTCATCCGTGATCGACGGACGCGGAGGCAAGCTCGAGAGCAACGGTCTCTGGAGCCGGATCCTTTATCTGGAATGTAACGCGGAAAACGGATTCAAGCCTTCTGTGCCGGATGCCCACGCCGATGTGGTTTTCCTTTGCTCTCCATGCAATCCGACAGGCACTGTGCTCACACGCGACGAATTGCGCGAATGGGTAGACTATGCGAAACGCAACAAGGCGCTGATAATATTCGATTCGGCTTACGAAGCATTCGTGACCGATCCATCCGTTCCACGCTCCATCTATGAGATCGAAGGCGCGAAGGAGGTGGCGATCGAAATCAGGAGCTTCTCCAAGACAGCCGGTTTCACCGGGCTGCGCTGCGGATATACCGTGGTGCCCTCAGAGCTCAAGGGTGAGGATGAAAACGGCAATCCTGTAGAGCTCCGCAAGCTCTGGCTCCGACGTCAGTCGACCAAATTCAACGGCGCAAGCTATATCATACAGCGGGGCGCGGAGGCGCTCTATACTCCCCGGGGAAGGGAGGCTGTGAAAAAGAATATCGGTATCTATCTCTCGAATGCCGCCTATATCCGTAAAGCTATGGAGAAGGCGGGATTCGAGGTTTTCGGAGGTGAAAATTCTCCCTATGTCTGGGTGAGAAGTCCGAAGGGAGGCGATTCCTGGGAACTTTTCACGAAGATTCTCGAGGAGGCAAACGTGTCGTGCACTCCCGGATCGGGATTCGGCGAGGCCGGAGCCGGATATATCCGTCTCACAGGCTTCAACACTCCTGAAAACACCCGCAGGGCAATGGAGCGCATAGGCGCCATGTCGCTCTGACCGACCGACAGTTTTCCATGACCACTATAACAACGCCCGAAGCCGGGCACTAAAAAATAAATATTTATGTCAACATTAAGATTTAAAAGCATCGAAGAGGCTTCCAGCCACAAAGCTGTGAAAGTGGAGCTTCCCAATGAGAGAGTAGACAAATATTACGGCAAACAGGTTTTTAACCGCCAGAAAATGTTTGAATATCTCCCCAAAGAAACTTACGACGCACTGGTCAAAGCAATCGATAATCGAGAACCCATCTCCCGCGAGACAGCCGACAGCGTGGCTGCCGGGATGAAGCGCTGGGCAATCGAATCGGGCGCCCGCCACTACACCCACTGGTTCCATCCTCTCACCGGAAGCACAGCCGAGAAGCACGATGCTTTCATCGAGCATGACGGCAAAGGGGGCGTGATTGAGAAATTCTCCGGCAAACTCCTCGTGCAGCAGGAGCCCGATGCCTCGAGTTTCCCTAACGGCGGAATCCGCAACACATTCGAAGCCCGCGGATATTCGGCCTGGGATATTTCATCTCCCGCCTTTATCCTCGACAATACCCTTTGTATACCTACTGTATTTATCTCCTACACGGGCGAGAGTCTCGACTACAAGACCCCTCTGCTCCGTTCGCTCAACAGCATCGACAAGGCCGCCACAAGAGTAGCACGCTATTTCGACCCCGCTGTGAAACACGTGATCTGCAACCTCGGCTGGGAACAGGAATATTTCCTCGTGGATGAGGCGCTTTATGCGGCGCGTCCCGACCTTGTGATGACCGGACGCACCCTCATGGGGCATGAATCGGCCAAGAACCAGCAGCTCGAAGACCATTATTTCGGTTCGATTCCGAGCCGCGTGGAGGCCTTCATGCTCGATCTCGAATATGAATGTCACAAGCTCGGAATCCCCGCGAAGACACGCCATAACGAAGTGGCGCCCAACCAGTTTGAGCTCGCTCCCATCTATGAGGAGTGCAACCTTGCCAACGACCATAACCTTCTTCTGATGTCGGTTATGGAGGAAGTGGGCCGTCGACACAATTTCCGGGTGCTTCTTCATGAGAAGCCCTTCGCAGGAATCAATGGAAGCGGCAAACACAACAACTGGTCGCTCGGCACCGACACAGGCGCGCTCCTGTTCGGTCCCGGAAAAACGCCTCACGACAATCTCCGGTTCGTGGCTTTCGTGGCTAACGTGATGGCTGCGGTGCATAAACACAACGGCCTGCTCAAGGCTTCGATCATCAACGCCACCAACGCCCACCGCCTCGGCGCCAACGAGGCGCCTCCGGCAATAATCTCCATGTTCCTCGGCTCGCAGCTCAGCAGTATTCTCGACCGCATCGCCAATAATGAGATCGACGAGAATATAGAGCTTGAAGGGAAAGGTGAGCTCTCTCTCGATGTGGCACAGATTCCCGAGCTCAAGATCGACAACACCGACCGCAACCGCACAAGCCCCTTCGCCTTCACCGGCAACCGCTTCGAATATCGCGCCGTAGGTTCGTCGGCCAACTGTGCCTCCGCCCTTATCGCTCTCAACGCCGCTCTCGCATGTCAGCTCGACGAATTCGCAGATGCCGTCGACAAGAGAATGGCCAATGGAGAACAGATGGAAAAGGCGATCCTCAAAGAGGTGAAGAAACTCATCATCGAACACCGAGCCATCCAATTCGACGGCAACGGATATTCGGATGAATGGAAAGAGGAGGCTGCCCGACGCGGCCTCGACACCGAGACTTCCGCCCCTCTGATGTATGACACCTATACCCTCCCCTCCACTGTGGAGATGTTTGAGAAGACAGGTGTGTTCTCCCGCAAGGAGATTGAAGCAAGAAATGAAGTGAAATGGGAGATGTATACCAAGAAGATTCAGATCGAAAGCCGTGTGCTCGGCGATCTGGCCATCAATCATGTCACCCCCGCCGCAATCCGCTATCAGTCGCTCCTTCTCGACAATGTCTATAAGATCAAGGAACTCTTCAAGGGCGATAAGTCCGACCGCATCGCTTCGCAGAGCCTTGCCACTATCGAGGCCATCAGCGAGCATATCTCCGCTGTGAAGAGCGGTGTCGACGCTATGGTGGATGCCCGGCGCTCTGCCAATAAAATCACGAGCGAACGCGAGAAAGCCATTGCCTACCACGACAACGTGGCTCCCAAAATGGAGGAGATCCGTTATCATATCGACAAGCTCGAGCTTATGGTCGACAACGAGATATGGACTCTCCCGAAATATCGAGAGATGCTCTTCATCCGCTGATAATTCACGAAACGCAATTCCCCCGTATCAACCGGGATAATCCGAAAGCTCCCGCCGGACACTCTATTCTGTCAGGCGGGAGTCTTTCTCTTTTATCCTTAAGAGTGCGTTCCTTAAAGGATCAGACTCTAAGAGCTTGACGCTCTCAGAAGAGCGACGACATCACATCGTCGGAAACCATCACCCCTTTTTCGGTCAGCGACAGCATGTTCTCCTCCCTTCGGAGCATACCGGAGGATATATAACCGGATCCCTTGCGTAAAAGACGCCTGAGCTCCTCGGATCCGAAACGCGTCTCGAATTCCCGCAGATCGAGTCCTTCCACTGTGCGCAGCCGAGTCATCACCATCTCCTCTCTAAGCTCCACATCGCCGAGAATTTCCTCTTCCCGATATTCCGATTCATCTTCCGCTCCCGCTTTCTCCAGATATAATCTCAGGTCGGGGATATTGCAGCTGCGCCGACGGCAGCCGTCATAACTGTGGGCCGATGGCCCGAGTCCGAGATAAGGATATCCGCGCCAATAATTGGAGTTGTGCCGTGAGCGACGCCCGGGAAGCGAATAATTGGATATTTCATAGCGCTCATATCCATTCCGGGCAAGCGTTTCATTCACAAGCAAGAACATCTCCACGCTCTCATCTTCCGGAATCTCCTCTATTTTTCCGCAATCACGCAGACGGGTGAGAGCCGCGCGCTCTTCATACATCAGTGAATATGCCGAGATATGCTCAGGCCGCATCTCAAGGAAACCGCCGAGAGTGGAGCGCAAAGACTCCACATTCTGTCCCGGCAGGCCGAACATAAGATCGAGAGAAATATTGTCGAACCGGCTGCGCAGCGTTTCGAAAGCACGGCGCGCGGATTCCGCATCATGACGGCGGCCGACAGCGCGAAGCTCGCTGTCGACAAGGCTCTGCACTCCCATGCTGATTCTGTCAACCCCCGCAGCCGCCCACGCCTCAACCCGCGACTGCTCCACATCATCGGGATTCACCTCTATCGTGAATTCAACAGGCGCATCCCCCGTCATTTCCTTTATTCCGGCTATATATTCCGGAGGCATGAGCGAGGGGGTGCCTCCTCCTATATATAAGGTGTAGGGAGCGGTGGAGTCCATGAATGTGCCTCCTCTGGCGGCAAACTCCCTTTTGAGCGAATCAAAAAAAGCCCTCCAGTCGGCCTGGCGTTCCCCCAGACTGTAGAAATCGCAATATATGCATTTCCTTCTGCAGAATGGAACATGCACATAGATTCCCCTCTCTATCCCCTTATTCTTATCGCTATTATTATCTTTCCGACTCATGCCGCAAAATTAAATATAATTTCCGAATCTACGGGAACACCCTGGAAATATGTTATGAAACATATCGGAAATGTATCATAAATATAGTTTTTTTTCGTAACTTCCGTTCGCGTTTCAAAAACTCACAAGAAACTGTCGATATATACCCGACAGATTCCTGAAATCAGACGCACACTGCGTGAAAACCGGAGGGAATCCCTCACATCGGATCTCCCCTGCCGAATTGTTAACCAATATAAAATCTTTTACCGCATGAAGATTTATAAGACCAACGAAATCAAAAACATTGCCCTTCTCGGATCTAAGGGCTCGGGAAAAACCACACTCGCGGAATCGATGATCTTCGAGTGTGGAGTTATAAAACGTCGCGGAACAGTCGAGGCCGGCAACACCGTCTCCGACTATTTCCCCGTGGAAAAGGAATACGGCTATTCAGTTTTCTCCACTGTATTCAATGCTGAATTCAATTGCAAGAAGCTGAACATCATCGACTGTCCGGGCGCCGACGATTTCGTGGGCAATGCCTATACCGCCCTCGGCGTTTGCGACATGGGCCTTATCCTTATCGATTCGCAATATGGTGTGGAGGTCGGAACCCAGAATATCTTCCGCACTACGGAAAAACTCAAAAAACCCGTGATTTTCGCGCTCAACCAGATGGATGGTGAAAAAGCGGACTATGATAACGTGATCGAACAGATGCGCGAAACGTTCGGACCCAAGGTGGTGCAGATCCAGTATCCGCTGGAGACAGGCCCCGGCTTCAAGTCGATGATCGACGTGCTTCTCATGAAGAAATATGAATGGGGACCCGACGGCGGAACTCCCACCATCTCCGAGATTCCGGAAGACCAGATGGAGAAAGCCCGCGAGCTCAACCAGATTCTCGTGGAGGCCGCAGCCGAAAACGACGAGACTCTCATGGATAAATTCTTTGAAGACGGCGCCCTCACGGAGGATGAGATGCGCATGGGTATCCGTAAAGGCCTTATCGACCGCTCGATCTATCCGGTGGTTGTGCTCAGCGCCGCCAAGGATATGGGCGTGCGCCGACTCATGGAATTCCTCGGCAATGTCTGCCCCTTCGTCGACGATATGCCCGCGCCTGTCACTATCTCGGGCGAGGAGGTGAAACCGAACGCCGACGGCCCGCTTTCCGTTTTCTTCTTCAAGACTTCCGTAGAACCCCACATCGGCGAGGTGTCTTATTTCAAAGTGATGAGCGGTACGCTCAAAGCCGGCGAGGATCTTGAGAACGTTTCACGCGGTGGAAAAGAACGCCTCGCACAGATTTTCACAGTATGCGGTCAGCTCCGCACTCCGATCGATACTCTCGTGGCCGGAGACATTGGTGCTGCAGTGAAACTCAAGGATGTGCGCACAGGCAATACTCTCGATGCCAAAGGTTGCGACTATCAGTTCGACTTCATCAAATATCCTGCACCCAAATATACACGTGCCATTCGCCCCGTGACTGAAAGCGATGCAGAAAAACTCGCCGGAATCCTCACGCGCATGCATGAAGAGGATCCGACCTGGATCGTGGAGCAGAGCAAGGAGCTAAAACAGACACTCGTGAAAGGACAGGGTGAATTCCACCTCCGCACTCTCAAATGGAGAATCGAGAACAATGAGAAACTCCCCGTTGAATTCGTGGAGCAGAAGATTCCCTATCGCGAGACTATCACCAAAGCGGCGCGCGCCGATTACCGCCATAAGAAACAGTCGGGCGGTTCCGGACAGTTTGGCGAAGTGCATCTGATCATCGAGCCTTACACCGAGGGAATGCCCGAGCCGGAAAGCTATAAGTTCGGAAACCAGGAGTATAAGCTCAACGTGCGCGACAAGCAGGAAATACCCCTCGATTGGGGCGGAAAACTGGTGGTCTACAACTGTATCGTCGGAGGTGCCATCGATGCCCGTTTCATCCCGGCTATCGTGAAAGGTCTGATGGACCGTATGGAACAGGGACCGCTCACCGGATCATACGCCCGCGATGTGCGCGTGATGATCTACGACGGCAAGATGCACCCCGTGGATTCCAATGAAATCTCATTCCGTCTGGCCGGCCGAAACGCCTTCTCCCAGGCATTCCGCGAGGCAAACCCGAAAATCCTCGAGCCGATCTATGATGTGGAAGTGCTCACACCGAGCGACTCCATGGGAGACGTGATGAGCGACCTTCAGGGACGCCGGGGAATCATCATGGGAATGGAATCGGAACACGGTCTTGAGAAAATCAACGCCAAAGTGCCTCTTAAGGAGATGGCATCTTATTCCACTTCCCTCAGCTCAATCACCGGAGGACGAAGCGGTTTCACAATGAATTTCGCAAGCTACGAACTCGTGCCCGGCGATGTGCAGGAGAAACTCCTCAAGGAGTATGCCGCCACTCAGACAGAAGAATAAGTCCAAACCTCATACCACAACTTATGAATTCCAAGGCCCGGAGCTTTATGCTTCGGGCCTTACTTTCTTTTATCCGATTGGAATTCTCTCGATTTTTGCCTAAATTTGCAGGAAATTTAAAGACTCGTTCCCCAATATTATGAAAAATATTGACGTAAAGGAATCTCTCTCCGGCCCGTCGACGACGAGCGAAAAGCTCTGGAACAGCAATTACCTCAAGGTGATGACAGCCAACTTCATGCTGTTTTTCGCCTTTTACCTCCTCACCCCCCTTCTCCCTCTTTATCTCGACCGTCAGTTTGCCGCCAACAAAGACATCACAGGCATCGTGCTCTCCGGGTATGTGGTGGCCACTTTTCTTATCCGCCCTTTCAGCGGATATATGGTAGACGCGTTCAATCGCAAGAAAGTGCTGATGATCTGCTTCTTCGTTTTCTTTCTCTGCTTCGCCGGATATATAGGAGCATCCACGCTGCTGATGTTTGCAATAGTCAGAACAGTCCATGGCATTCCATTCGGCGCCACGACCGTGGCCAATTCCACTGTGGCCATTGATGTGCTCCCTTCTTCGCGCCGAAACGAGGGAATAGGCTTTTACGGACTCAGCAACAATCTGGCCATGGCAATAGCCCCCTCGGCCGGTATATATATCTATTCGGCCACCGACAACTTCAATCTTCTTTTCTGGATTTCGCTGGTTATAGCCCTGGCGGGATTCATCTGCTCCACCACCGTGAAACTTCCCAAACGAAAGCTGATCGACAAACGCCCGAGATTCGACCTCGACCATTTCTTCCTCACAAGAGCGTGGCTTATGGCGGCCAATATCCTTCTTTTCGGCCTCTGCTGGGGAGTGATGAGTAATTATGTGGCCATATACGGACAGAAGGAACTCGGCATAACCGACGGCACCGGAATCTTCTTCGCCATCCTCTCGAGCGGACTCGTGCTCTCGCGTCTCACAGGCCGGAAAGCCCTTCGCAAGGGGAGACTTACCCATAACTGCGCTCAGGGCGTGGTGCTTTCCACTATCGGTTTCACACTTTTCGCCATGGCCATAAACCAATGGACATATTTCGCATCGGCGCTGCTGATCGGTCTCGGAAACGGCAGAATGTATCCGGCGTTCCTCAATATGTTTATCCAGGTGGCACGCCACGACCAGCGGGGCACAGCAAATTCATCCATACTCATCAGCTGGGACTTGGGAATGGGCCTCGGAATCCTTCTCGGCGGATTTGTGGCCGAATATATCAGCTATGGCGCCGCTTTCTGGGTCACGGCAGGTATGCAGGCCGCAGGAACTCTCCTTTTCTTCCTCTTCACCCGCCGTTTCTTCCTCTCACGCCGCCGAAACGACGTCTGACCGGCAATCTCTACCGGACTAAGAACCCATCTCACAAAAAACGGGGACTTAGAGCGCTCTAACGTATATAGGGATTATACAGACGTTCATGGCCGATTGTGGTGGCCGGGCCATGACCGGGATATACCACCGTTGAATCCGGAAGAATCAGCAGTTTCCCCCTTATCGATCCATACAGCC
>X247_Common_Hamster__coassemble_58_pt1 | contig 15928 bp, 13 predicted proteins | sample X247_Common_Hamster__metabat2_high_PE_003 | metagenome-assembled genome bin X247_Common_Hamster | reverse complement strand
GGTTATAAGTTTCCTAATAAGTAATTGAAAAGCCGCATCTGGAACAGAGATGCGGCTTTTTTTTGATTTATTGGCGAAAAATGGTTAACTTTGAAGGGAATGTTTGCCGGGATCGGATGGAACCCAAATAAGAAAACGACAGAAATGAAAATATTATCATCGGAATCAATAAGAGAGCTCGATACGGCCACGTGCGAGGCGCAGAAAATCAGTACGATAGATCTGATGGAGCGGGCCGCGCAGGCAGTGAGCTGCGAGATCATTTCCCGCTTTCTCCCCGGACAGCGCATAGTGGTGATGGCCGGGCCGGGCAATAACGGCGGCGACGCGCTCGCCGTGGCGCGGATGCTTTTCGAGCAGGGCTATAAGAAGGTGGAGGTGTTTCTCTTCAATGTGAGCGGCAAGCTCAGCCACGACTGCGACGAAGAACGCAAGAAACTGATTACCATCGACGGCATAGACTTCACGGAAGTGACCCGCGAATTCAATCCCCCCTATTTAGGGAAGGGGGATGTGGTGATCGACGGCCTTTTCGGTTCGGGGCTTTCGAAACCGATGATGGGAGGATTTGTGGCCGTGGCGCGCTATATCAACGAGAGCGGCGCCTACGTGATCTCGATCGACCTCCCCTCCGGACTCTTCGGGGAATGGAACGCGCAGGCCAACCGCCGCGACATGATTCACGCGAATCTCACGCTTGCATTCCAGATTCCGCGTCTATCCTTCTTCTTCGAGGAGAACCATGAGATACTCGGCGACTGGATGCTTCTCGACATCGACCTCGACGAAGGGAAGATGAAAGACCTTCGCGCCGATTATATCCTTGTGGAAAACAATAATGTGAGGCCGCTTCTGCGCCCGCGCAACCCCTTCTCGGCCAAGCGCGACTACGGATCCGTGCTGCTCTTTGCGGGAAGCACGGGGATGGTGGGCGCCTCGGTCATGGCGTCGAGAACGGCGCTCAAGAGCGGCGCCGGCCTCGCCACGGTGCATGGTCCGCGCGGAGCGCTCGGAATCGTGCAGACGGCAGCTCCCGAAGTGATGTTCGAGCCCGACCGCAACGAGCATATCATCTCCGACATGAGCGTGCATTACAGCCATCAGGCCGTGGTGGCCGGTCCCGGAATCGGAACCCACGACCTGACGATCAACGCGCTTGAGTCGCTGCTCAGGAATGTGCCCAACACGCTTCTTCTGGATGCCGACGCCCTCAACTGCATAGCCAAGCGCCCCACACTGCTCACAATGCTGCCTCCGAAGACGGTGATCACCCCGCATGTGGGTGAGTTCGACCGGCTCTTCGGCGAGCACAGCAGTTCGGAGGAGCGCCTGCACACGGCCATAGAGATGGCTCGGCAATACAACATAGTGATAGTGCTCAAGGGACATTACACCATGACCGTGCGCCCCACAGGGAGGGTATGCATCAATTCCACGGGAAATCCGGGAATGGCAACCGCCGGGGCCGGGGATGTGCTGACGGGAGTGATCGGCGCCTTCCTGGCGCAGGGGTATGCTCCTGAACATGCCGCCACGATCGGAGTCTATGTGCATGGCCTGGCCGGAGACATGGCGGCGGAAGAGATCGGCGAGTTCGGGGTGACCGCCAGCGATATCGCCGACAGAATCGGGAGAGCGATAAGAGAAGTGATGGCTAAAAACTGATAGAACAGCTATGAGAATGAGATATATAATACCGGTGATCGCGGCGGCTCTGGCTACGGGCGCCGCCTCAGCCCAACAGACAAGGCTGCTCACAGCCGATAAACATAATGAATACGGACTTGTGTATACTCTTCCGCAGACGGCTCTCGAGATCGAGGTTACGGCCACACGCACCGTGGAGAAGGCCGGCCCATATTTCCAGTATGCCAGGAAATATATAGGCACTGACAATGTGGTGAAAGCCGACAGCGAGAAATGGACCATAACCGGGGTGAAAGTCACACCATACGGCGTGGCCGACGATGAGGAGGAATATCTCATGCAGCTCAAGCCCGGCGCGCTGACTTATATCTGCGTGGGCGACGACTCCATGCTCGCGGCCATCAACAAGGATCTAAAGCAGGCAGCCGACCGCCCCGCGCGCAAGGTCAGGGAGAAGAGAGAGGGGAAGGATGAACCTCTCGACATGAAGGAATATCTCCAATATGTGAATGAAGACTTCATAGCCTCGCAGTCGTCGGCCAAACAGGCGCAGATGCTCGCCGAGAACATGATGGAGATACGCGAGGCGAAAGTGGCGCTCACACGCGGCACCGCCGAGACCATGCCCACCGACGGACGTCAGCTCGAGCTCATGCTCAATTCGCTGGCGCGTCAGGAGGCCGCCATGACAGCCGCCTTCTGCGGCACCACACAGACCGAGACATTCACCAACCGATATACATTCGTGCCCGCTGAAGACGGCCGCAACATACTCTTCAGAATGAGCGACTTCGCCGGCTTTGTGGATGCCGACGACCTTTCGGGCGACCCGGTGTATCTCACTGTGGAGGTGACACGCCGCGGAGAACTTCCCGTAGATTCGAAGGGGGAGGAGAAGAAGCTGCCCAAAGACGCCGTGATGTATAACATACCCGGCGCGGCCCGGATCAGCATCTCCACACTCGGCCGCACGCTCTTCGAAGAGGAATTCGACTTCGCGCAGTTTGGAGTGAAATTCGGCTTGACCCCCTCGCTTTTCAGCAACAAGAAAGAGCGGTCGTATGCCATATTCGACACCGTGACAGGTGCCCTGAAGGAGATAGGAGAGGATGTCGGGGAATGAGAAGGGGCTGACGCTGTCGCAGTTTCAGGCTATACTCGCCGGGGTGGTGCATCAGAATCCCAATCTGCAGCGCGCCTGGGTGAAAGCGGAGCTGAGCGATGTGCGGGTGGTGGGCGGCCACTGCTATATGGAGCTAATAGAGAAAGATGAGGTGAGCGGACAGATGCGCGCCAAGATGCGCGCCATGATCTGGGCCGGAACCTTCATGGGCCTGAGACATAGGTTTCTCGGCTCCACGGGCAACGACATCCGCGCCGGGCTGAAAGTGCTCGTGTGCGGTTCGGCAACCTATCACTCCGTCTACGGTCTCTCCTTCAATATCGTGGATATCGACCCGAGCTATACCCTCGGCGACCTCGAACGTCAGCGCCGCGAGATACTCGACCGCCTTGCCCGCGAAGGGAAGATCAACCTCAACAAAGGGAGGGAATTTCCGGTGGCCCCGCAGCGTATCGCGGTGATATCCTCGGCAGGGGCCGCAGGATATGGCGACTTCATGAACCATCTGACAAATTCGCCGGAAGGCTTCCGGTTTTACACGCTGCTTGTCGGCGCCGTGATGCAGGGGGAGCGCACATCCGAATCGGTGATCTCGGCCCTCGACTTTGTGGAGAGCACCTGCGACAGCTGGGACTGCGTGGTGATAATCCGCGGGGGAGGCGCCACCACCGATCTGAATGGTTTCGACACCTACGAACTCGCCGAGCGCGTGGCGTCGTTCGCGCTTCCGGTGGTGGTGGGGATCGGTCATGAGCGCGACCGCACGGTGCTCGATGAGGTGGCGTGCGTGAGATGCAAGACGCCGACGGCCGTGGCCGACTTCCTTGTGAGCCGTTGCCGCCAGGCCTGGGTGGAGACCGACAACATGGCGCGACGCATAGCGCAATATACGGCCGACCGCCTTGCCGGGGAAAACCTTCGCCTTGCCAACATAGAGAACATACTCCCGGCGAGAATCAGCGCCGGAGTGACAGCGGGCGAACGACGCATCGACCGAATGGCACATTCGGTGGAAAACCTTCTCCAGAGAAGTCTCTCTACGGCCGGCAACCGTCTCGACATGGACCGCCTCCGGCTCGAGAACGCGCTGCGCGGAATTGTGGAGAAACCTGCTTTGCGGCTTCGCAATCTTGAGAATATGCTGAGGGTGCTGAGCCCTGAAAACACTATGCGGCGCGGCTACAGCATCACGCGCATCGGCGGGCGAGCCATCTATGACGCCTCGGAGCTGAAACCGGGCGATGTGATAGAGACCACGCTGCTGAAGGGGAGAGTGATCTCGAAAATCGGGGAGATTGATCAGGAATAATCAGAATAATCAGGATTAATCGGGATTTATCAGGATTTGTCAGGATTAATTGGGATTGATTGAAATAATTGGAAATTAAAAGAATGTCGGAATGGAAAATATAGAGAAAGAACTGACTTATAAGGAGGCGATGGCCGAGCTTGAAGGAATCATCGCCAAGATGGAATCTGACAATTGCGACATCGACCGCCTGTCGGAGTATACCACCCGCGCCATGTCGCTGCTTAAATTCTGCAAGGAGCGTCTTTTCAAGACCAACAAGGAGGTGGAGGCGGCGCTCGAGGAGCTCCGCGCCATCAGCAATTCCTGATAAGATTGAGATTGCCCGGCTTCCCTTCATGGAGGAGAAAGCCGACTCCAATATAAGACCCATCTGAGAAGGGCTTCATTCCCGCCGGGGAATGAAGCCCTTCTCAGATGGGTGAATCTTCCGGAAGAGAGTGGATCATTCGCGATAATATACCCGCTTCACCCGCGGGGAGACGGAAGTGAGGATTTCGTAGGGGATTGTGTCGAGCGTGTCGGCGAGCCGTTGCAGGGATGCGTTGCGGCCGAAGATCTCCACGCTGTCGCCTACGCTGCAATCGATATCCGTGACATCTATCATGCATGCGTCCATGCAGATATTCCCTATCGTGGGAGCCATCTTGCCGTTGACATAGAATGAAGCGTTTCCACGACCGAAATGACGGTTAACGCCGTCGGCGTAGCCGATGGGAATCGTGGCCACACGTGTCTTGCGCCGCAGCACGCCCCGGCGTCCGTAGCCCACGGTCTCCCCCTCGTCCCATTCACGGAGAGCGATGATGACTGTGCGCAGGGTAGAGACCACGGCCAACGGCTTCTCCATCTCGGGCGGGAGGGTATTGGCTCCATAAAGGCCGATTCCCAGACGCGCCATATCGTAATGATGTTCGGGATAGCGGAGAATGCCCGCGGAATTGAGCACATGGCGCAGAATCGGATGGGGATAATTGGCGAGCATATACTCCGTATAGCGTGAGAAGCGCGAGAGCTGAAGCTCCGTATAGTCGTTCATGTCGGGGCAGTCGGCAGTGGCGAGATGCGAGAACACCGACCTTGCCCTCACCTCCTTCGAATCGCGGAGAATCTCCATCAGCCGGGGGAGTTCGGGCTCGATAAAGCCTGTGCGGTGCATGCCGGTGTCGAGCTTGATATGGATGGGATAGTTTTCTATGCCGTTCTTGGCCGCCTCCCCGATCACATCGGCAAGCATCTCGAAAGAATAGATCTCCGGTTCGAGACGATTGGCAAACATCGATTTATAGTTTACCACCTTCGGGTTCATCACCATGATAGGCATCGTGATTCCCCGGCGCCGGAGCTCGATACCCTCATCAAGCACGGCCACAGCCAGATAGGCCGCGCCGCAATCCTGAAGTGTCTTGGCGATCTCATAGCTGCCGGCTCCATAACCGGAAGCCTTGACCATGCACACGATTCCCACTCCGGCCGGGAGCGAACCGCGGAAATAGTTGTAATTGGAGATTATGGCGTCGAGATTCACCTCCAGCACCGTCTCATGCTTGCGGGCCTCCAGCATTTCCGCCACGGCCGAGAAATTAAACTCCGGCGCCCCTTTGAGCAGAATGATCTCATCCGAGAAATCGGAGGGGGAGAGGGCTGCGAGCAGGGAGGCGGTATCGTCGAAGAAGAGAGCCGAATCGCCGAACAGGGATGCATGGGCCTTGAGCGACGGGCCGACACCGATAAACTTCGACACTCCGGCGCGCTTCACGAGGGAAGCGATCTGGGGATATAGTTCTCCGGAAGCGATGTCTTCATGATGAAGATCGCTGAGGATAAGTGTGATCGACTGAGAAGGCGTCTTGCGGCGGCGGATCAGGTCGAGAGCCGGGCGGAGGGAGGAGAAATCGGAGGTGTATTGGTCGTGGGCCACGGAGCAGCCGTTGATTCCGTCGGAGACATTGAGACGGGTGGAGATGAGATGGAGGTTTTTAAATCGGGCTTTGATCTGATCGTGGCTTACACCGCTTTCGAGCATGAAAGCGAGAGCATTGGCGATATTCTCCTCGTCGAAGGGGGAGCCGGCCGGTGCGGTGAAGGTATGGCTCGCGCCGTCATATAAGTATGTCACCTCAAGAAGAGCGCGGGAGAGGGGACGGAATGAGACGGCGATATCCGCCTCACGTCCGAGCGCCGACCATGTGAGAGTCTTCTTTCCCGGCGCGACTCTCTTAACGGCATCGGCTATGAGCGGGGAATCGGCAGAAAAGATCACGCGGTTCACAGAATCGGGAGCCGCCAGCGCGGCTTTCTCCAAAGCCTTTCTCTCCATCGAGGGGAATCCTTCGGAATGGGCGTCGCCCACATTGGTGATTATCACCACGTCGGGGCGTATGCATGAGGCCAGGGCCTTCATCTCCCCCTCGCGCGACACACCGGCCTCGATGATGGCCAGCGAAGCCGAGGGGCCGATCTCCCACATCGACAGCGGCACCCCTATCTGCGAATTGAAGCTGCGCGGACTGCGCGCGATGTCGGCAAATGGCTCCATGAGCTGGAAGATCCATTCCTTGAGGGTGGTTTTTCCCCGGCTGCCGGTGATGGCGAGGATGCGTCCTGCGAAAGAATCGCGGCGGCGCGCCACAAGCTGAAGGGCCCGGATGGTGTCGGGCACCACGAGCCAGTTGATTCCGGAGGTCTCCGACATGGAATCGGGGATACGGGTAACCACGAAATTCCTCACGCCCGCCTCATAGAGAGGCGGGATGTATTTGTGACCGTCGTTTCCTGTGGTGGTGATTGCGAAGAAAAGTGTGTCGGAAGGATTCTCGAGAGAGCGGGAATCGGTGAGGAGATTATCAATATCTGTTTCGAAGAGGGGGGAGGGAAGCGACAGAATCGACGCGATTTCTGAAATCTTCATTGCGCTCTATAGTTAGTTAGTCGTTATATCATCATTCCGGTAGGCATCGGAAATCGAGGGGAGCCATTCGAGACCTCCTGAAACGGGGATGGAACGGTCGACAGATTCGGGCACCACCGATACAATTCCGTGGCTCAGACACCATTCGTCGGTAAGCTCGTTTTCAGGTTCGTCGTTGATGAAAGTTCCGGTGAGGAGATATATCTTGTTTCCGTGTCCGTCGGTCGATTCCTTATACTCGTCGTCCCAATGTCCGCGGCAAGCCACCGCCATTCTCATCTCCTCCGGCACTTTGCCGAGGTCGGGGATGTTGACATTAAGGCATACACCCTCGGGGAGACCGAAATCGAGAGTCATTCCCACTAAAGTGTCGACAGCGCGGAAACACTGTGTGAAATCCGCCTCCATGCTATGGTTGGTAAGCGAAAATCCGATAGAGGGTATTCCGAAAGCGCATCCTTCGAAAGCGGCACCCATCGTGCCGGAATAAAGCACATTGACAGAGGCGTTGGTGCCGTGGTTGATGCCCGACACCACAAGATCGGGGCGTCTGTCGAGGATATGATGCATCGAGAGCTTGACGCAATCCACCGGAGTGCCGCTCACCTGATACATCTTCGCGCCCATGAAACCGGGGAGGGGAGTGATGCGCAGCGGCTCGCTGACGGTGATGGCCATCGACTGGCCGGAACGCGGGATATCGGGGCACACGCACACCACATCGCCGAACGCCACAAGGCGGGAAATCAGCGCGTGGACGCCGGGAGCGGAGATGCCGTCGTCGTTAGATACGAGAATCAGAGGTTTTTTCATAAACATCTTTATTTTTTAGAGAAGAGGGGCATGACCTTTCTTCGTTTCACAAAGCGCTGCCAGACAGCGCTGCTGCGGCCGCCCGGACGCGAGGAGTGGGAATCCCGTTCGGGAAACCGCTTGTAACGGCTCCGCATCCTGCGGAAATCGCGATGGGCCCGAAGAACGGAGGCGGCGTTTCTGAAGTCTCCCTTTATAATAAACATTCCGAAAGCGAGAGTGTCGGCCAGGCGGCGCAGAAAAATTTTGCGACTGCCCGTTTTTTGCGGAAGATTCTTATGGAGAAGAAGGAGATTGTTTCGGAAATTGAGATAGGTTTTCTGCGGATTTCCCTGACTGAGCGAGGCTCCTCCGATATGATAGACCAGGGAATCGGTGACCACACAGACGCGGAATCCGGCGTTTATGATCCGGCAGCAGAGATCGATCTCCTCCATGTGGGCGAAAAACCCGGGGTCGAGGCCTCCGAGGCGGGTATAGAGCGCCGACGGGAGAGTGATGCATGCGCCCGAGGCCCATGTGATATCGGCGGGAGGGCCGTCGTATTGGCCATTGTCGGTCTCCACCTCGTCGAAGAGTCTTCCCCTGCAGAATGGATATCCGAGATTGTCGATAAATCCCCCCGCGGCGCCCGCGTATTCAAACTTGTCTCGCTCGCGGTAGGAGCGGATCTTGGGCTGGACGGCACCCACATCGGGATTTCTTTTCATGAAATCGAGAATGGGACGCCACCATCCCTCCGTGACCTCCACATCGGAATTGAGCAGGCAGACGTAGGGATAATCCGTGCGCGACACAGCCAGGTTGTATCCTTCGGCAAAGCCATGGTTGGAGGCGAAAGAGATTACCTTCACCTCGGGGAAATTGGCATGGATCCATTCCACGGAATCATCGGTGGAGCCATTGTCGGCCACGATCAGATCCACTTCCGGACCGGATGTGTGGCGCACGGCTATGGGAAGGAGCTCCTTAAGGAGCTTTATGCCGTTCCAGTTAAGAATAATAACGCCTAACTCTTTCATTGCAATAATAAATCTACGATAAATGAATCGGGCTCGTCGGGATCTATGGCCCGGAGCCTGACGCGCGAGATCTCATTGATGAGGCCGGGGCGCAGGGGAGCCGTGACGCGGAGATAATTGGGCGTGAAACCATGCATGCGCTCCGCGCCGTCGGCCGGCTGCTCCCAGAGCACATCATATTCCTTCCCGATTCTGCGGCGCATGAACTCCTCGAGCTTGCGGTCGGAGAGATCGGTGAGGCATGCCACGCGTCGGTGTTTCTCCTCCTGGCTTGTGATGTGTCCGATATTCAGGGCTTTTGTGCCGGGACGTTCGGAATATGGAAAAACATGGAGCTTGTCGACGGGGAGCGATTTCACGAAAGCCAGAGATTTCTCCCATTCCTCGGGAGTCTCTCCGCGCGCGCCGGCGATGATGTCGATTCCGATGAAAGCATCAGGCATCAGGCTGCGGATCTTGCGGATGCGGCTTTCGAACAGAGCCGTGTCGTAGCGTCGGTTCATAAGCCGGAGCACATTGTCGGAGCCCGCCTGCAGGGGTATGTGGAAATGAGGGGTGAAAGCCCTTGACTCAGACGCCACCCATTCGATTATCTCCTCTGTGATAAGGTTTGGCTCGGTAGATGAGATGCGGTATCGCTCGATACCCTCCACTGCATCCAGGCTTTTGATGAGGTCGAAGAAAGTCTCGCCTGTATCCCGGCCGAAATCGCCGATGTTCACGCCTGTGATCACGATCTCCTTTCCCCCTTCGGCCGCCACGTTGCGGGCCATTTCAGTAAGGGAGGCAATAGATCCGGATCGGGAGCGTCCGCGGGCGAAGGGGATGGTGCAATAAGTGCAGAAATAATCGCAGCCATCCTGGACCTTAAGGAAATAACGGGTCCGGTCGCCACGCTCGCAAGAGGGACGGAACGTGCGGATGTCGAGCGAGGGGGTGACCTCCATGATTTTGCGGCGGTCGGCGAGCCAGTTTTCGATAAACTCTGCCGCGCGGAGCTTCTCGTTGGATCCCAACACGATGTCGACACCGGGAATCTCCATTATCTCGGCAGGCTTGAGCTGCGCGTAGCATCCTGTCACCACGATAGCCGCGCGGGGATAGCGTGCGGCGAGGCGTCTGATAAGCTGACGTCCCTTTTTGTCGGCCGTTTCGGTCACCGAGCAGGTGTTGATCACCACGATATCCGGCACATCGCCCTTGGCGGCGCGGAAAATACCCCTCTCGGAAAGCATTTTTGCAATAGCGGAAGTCTCCGAGAAATTGAGCTTGCATCCCAGAGTGTGATATTCCGCCTTCAGATTCAGATTGTCTTGAGTCATTATGATGCAAAATTAGTAAAAAATAGGCGGAAAAAGGGGGTGATGGGGAAGTAAAAGAGTATAATATGTGAAAATTTGTGTGAAAGTCTTGACAAAGGGGGGATTGATTTATTATCTTTGCAAGCTGAAAGAAGGCTCGAGCAGCCGAAACCGAATTTTATGAAAGAAAACAAAGAGGTAAAAATCTCGTATGTGGCTGCCCATTTCACCACGATCATCAGCGTGACGCTCGTGCTCGTGCTGGTGGGAATAATCGCGATGGTATGGATCGGAGCCGGCAATGAGACGCGCCGGCTGCGCGAGCGGATGGAGCTCAGCGTTGTGATGGCCGATACTGTGAGCGATGCCTATACCCGAAATCTGGCAGAAAAGATAAAGCAGGAGCCTTACGCCCTGAAGGTGACCTTTGTGGGGAAGGATGAGGCTCTGAAAAACTGGACACGCGATACGGGGGAGAATCTTGAGGAGCTCTTCGGAGTGAACCCGTTGAGTCCGGAAATCAATTTCACGTTGAAGGCCGACTATTCCACAGCTGAAAATATAGCGGCAGTGACCTGCAGCCTCGAGAAAGTGAAGGGGGTGGAGGCCGTGTCGCGGCCCGAGACTGAGATGGTGGAGCAGATCAACCGGTCGCTTTCGCGACTCACGGCACTTCTCGGGGCGATAGCCATTGTGATGCTCGTGATCTCTTTCGTGCTGATCAACAATACGGTGCATCTCACGATCTATTCCCGCCGCTTCACCATTCACACCATGCAGCTTGTGGGCGCGACCAACGGATATATACGACGTCCGGTGGTGATGAACAATATGCTATGCGGATTTGTGGCCGGAGTGATAGCTTCCGGAATACTCGCGGCAGGTCTGGCTTTCGCGCCGGCTGTGGGATTCAGCGCGCTCAACGACGTGATGGGATGGATGGAATTCGCAGTAGTGGCCGGAGGTATTATCCTCGTGGGGATGATCATCTGTTCGCTGGCGGCCTGGATGGCCTCGGCTAAATATCTGGGCAAGAATTACGATGAACTTTTCAAGTAGCTCTTGCCTGAACCCTTGTTATACTGAAAGAATATGACAGCAAAAATAAGACAAACGGTGCTCGAATCAGTGAAAAACGAGAGCGAGCAGAGCCGGAAGAGGCCTCTTGAAGAGAAGGAGGCCAAAGGAAACGCCACAGGCGATGGCCGCAGTGTGCGTCCTTTCACAAAAATCAACTTCTATATGATGGGGGCGTGTCTGCTCATGATCATTGTCGGCTTTCTGCTGATGAGCGGTGGCGGCAGCGATGATCCCGCGTCGTTCAATCCCGAGATATTCAGCACGCGCCGCATCGTGGTGGGTCCGACGATCGCTTTCCTCGGTTTTCTGCTTATGGCTTTCGCCATAATCTATACTCCCGGGAAGAAGAAATGACCGGGACAGCGCTTCGGCGTTGATCAGGACAGGAGAGGGGAACGGTAAAAAAGATTTTAAATGTAATTTTCTAAGTTATGGATTGGTTAACCGCCTTGATTCTCGGAGTGATTCAGGGCCTTACAGAATATCTGCCGGTCAGCTCGAGCGGCCATCTTGAAATATTCCGCCAGATTCTCGGAGTGGATCTTGCCGGAGAGGATGCAATACAGTTTGACGTGATTCTTCACGCCGCTACGGTATGTTCCACGCTTGTGGTTCTCTGGCCTCTTTTCTATAGGCTCTGCAAGAGTTTCTTCACATTCCGCCGCGATGCCGATTTCTATTATGTATGCAAGATTCTTCTGTCGTGTGTGCCCATAGCCATAGTAGGATTCTTTTTCAAGGATTATGTGGAGAGCTTTTTCGAGGGGAATCTCCGGGTGGTGGGAATATGTCTGTGTGTCACGGCAGCGTTGCTCACATTTGCCCATTTCTCCGATCTGATGGCAGTGAAAAGAGGAAGAAGTCTTCTCAATTCGGGCAACGGTGCGGAGATGATACCGGCCTCGAGCGGGCATGAGATCACCTGGCTCGACGCATTCGTGATCGGCTGCGCGCAGGCAGTCGCCGTGCTGCCCGGTCTGAGCCGCTCGGGCACAACGATCGCCACAGGCATTCTGCTTGGCGACCGACGCGATCAGATGGCGCAGTTCTCGTTTCTTATGGTTATAATCCCGATACTCGGGGAGGCGCTTCTCGGAGTAAAGGATATGTTCGGTGCTGACTCCGGAGCGGGGATGACGGAGGTCGGAGCGTTGCCCATGGCAGTGGGCTTCCTGGCATCCTTCCTCGTGGGGTGCGCGGCATGCAAATGGATGATAAATCTTGTGAAAAAGGGTAAGCTGGTATGGTTTGCCGTATATTGCGTGTTCGCAGGCCTTGTCTGCATCTTATGGTAGGGAGATGGATCTGATAAGCGGAGAAATAATAGGAATAGACAAGCCGCTGGGGTGGACATCGTTCGATGCCGTGAAACGTCTCCGTGGCGCTATCCAGCGATGTCTGAGGGTAAGGAAGTTCAAGGTTGGCCATGCCGGCACCCTTGATCCACTTGCCACGGGAGTGCTGATAATCTGCACCGGGAGAGCCACACGCGAGATCGAGCGTCTGCAGAACGGCAGCAAGGAATATATAGCCGATCTTCAGCTCGGGGCCACGACGCCGAGTTATGACCTTGAGACTGAGATCAACGCCACATTTCCGTGGGAACATATCACGCTGGAGCGCGTGGAGGAGATTCTACCCCGTTTCCGCGGAAAGGTGATGCAGGTTCCTCCGGTGTTCTCGGCAGTGAAAGTCGATGGCAAGCGAGCCTATAAGTTTGCCCGCAAAGGGGAGGAAGTGGAGCTTAAGGCCAAGCCGCTTGAGATAAGCGAGCTCGAGGTGTTGAGTTTCGAGGCTCCTGTGCTGAGGCTCAGGGTTGTCTGCAGCAAGGGGACATATATCCGTGCGCTTGCCCGCGACATCGGGGAGGCTCTCGAGAGCGGCGCGCATCTGATCGGGCTGCGGCGCACACGGGTGGGGGATATATCGGTCGACGACTGCCTGACGATCGATGAAGCGATTAAAAAGATAGAGACAGGCCCTCTGGAATTTCCGGAGGACTACCATATAAAATAGTCAAGCGATAAGTAAACAGGGAGGATACGCCCTTAGTCGTATCCGGGCATAACGCCATATCCCGCCGTGACGGGATAGGCCAACAGAAAGCTTCTAAAAATGAAACTATCTCAATTCAAGTTTAAACTTCCGGAGGAGCTGATAGCACAGTATCCGTCGGAAAACAGAGACGAATGCCGTCTTATGGTGGTCGATTCCCGCACAGGAGAAATATCCCACCATATCTTTAAAGAACTTATCAATTATTACGACGACGGGGATGTGTTGGTATTCAACGACACAAAGGTTTTTCCGGCTCGCCTCTACGGCAACAAGGAGAAGACCGGCGCCTGCATCGAGGTTTTCCTTCTCCGCGAACTGAGCGTGGAGAATAAGTTCTGGGATGTGCTCGTGGAGCCGGCCAGAAAAATCAGGATAGGGAACAAGCTCTATTTCGGAGAGGATGAGTCGATGGTGGCTGAGGTGATCGACAATACGACATCCCGTGGCCGCACGTTGCGATTCCTTTATGACGGGCCGCACGAGGAATTCAAGGAAGCGCTCTATGCCCTCGGCGAGACTCCCCTTCCTGAATATATCAAGCGCAAGGCAGAGCCGGAGGATGCCGAGAGATATCAGTGCATCTACGCCAAGAACGAAGGGGCGGTGATGGCTCCCGCCGCGGGTCTGCACTTCAGCCGCGAGCTTATGAAACGCCTTGAGATCAAAGGCGTGGACCGCGGTTTCCTCACTCTTCACTCCGGACGCGGCAATTTCAAGGAGATCGATGTGGAAGACCTCACCAAACACCGCATGGACAGCGAGGAGATGATTGTGAACGAAGAACTCGTGGAGATGGTCAACCGTGCCAAAGACCGCGGCAAGAATGTGGGTGCGGTGGGCACATCCGTGCTCCGCGCATTGGCCACGGCCGTGTGCATGAACGGGCATCTGATGACGTTCGAGGGATGGACCAACAAGTTTATTTTCCCTCCTTACGATTTCACGGTGTGCAATTCGCTCGTTTCCAATTTCCACATGCCTCTGAGCACAATGCTTATGATGGTGGCTGCCTTCGGCGGCTACAACACTGTGATGAAGGCTTATGATATCGCTGTGAAGGAGAAATATCAGTTTGGCGCCTATGGCGATGCGATGCTGATTCTTCGCTGACACATTCGGCATATACCGCTGCAAAATCCTCCGGCTTGTCGCATCAGGCGACAAGCCGGAGGATTTTGTTTTTGATTACAAGGACTTTACGAAGCAAATACCGTAAAAAGAAAAAGATTAATTGTCTCCCGACAACTAATCCTCTAACCTTAAATCTAATACCATGAAAAACACGTTGCAAATGTAATATAAATAATTGTGACAAAAAAATATTTTCAAAAGAAAATTTGTGATTTTGTAAAGTTTTAACGCTTTTTTACAAAACAAATGTAAGTAAGAATGGCTTTTCAGTGTGATTTTGCATTTCGGGAGACTGATTCCGCAGATAATGCGGAGGAGGAGGATTTGAAAAAAATCCGCCGGGGATTGCTACAATTGGAAATAAAAGATTAATTTTGGAATAGGGTAACAGTTCGCCTCTCGACAGATATGGAAAAGCTCTATCAGTATCTCTGGAAACATAGAATGCTCGGCAGCATCCTCCGGCTGCGTGGCGGAGGGGAGGTGAAGATCATCTCCCCCGGAATTCTCAATGAGAATGCCGGTCCGGATTTTTCGGGTGCCCGCGTGAGAATCGACGGAGAGGAATGGGCGGGGAATGTGGAGATCCATGTCAAGGCCTCCGACTGGTACAGGCATAATCATGACAAAGACCGGGCCTACGACAGTGTGATGCTTCATGTTGTGGCGATCGACGATATGGAGGTGAAACGCACCGACGGGGAGCCGATTCCACAGGTGGAAGTCACTTTCCCGCAGGAATTCTATAATATATACTCCTCTCTTTCGGAGAATATACGCGAAGTGAGATGCGCGCCGTATATCCCGGCTCTTACGCAGCTCACGATTGAAGACTGGCTTGAGACGCTGGGCGTGGAGCGCATGCAGGTGAAGGCATCGAGAATACTTGATGTGAGGAAAAGCGTTTCGGGCGACTGGGAGCGCACATGTTTCATCACTTTCGCGCGTGCTCTCGGCTTCGGGCTCAACAGCGATCCTTTCGAGATGATGGCGCGCACTCTTCCGCTGAATTATCTCGCACGTCATTCCGACAATATTTTCCAGCTTGAGGCTCTGCTTTTCGGGCAGGCCGGAATGCTTGACATGTCGGTGAATATTTTCGATGAATATTATCAGGGACTTTGCCGTGAGTATTATTTCCTCGCGAGAAAATATTCTCTTCGCCCGATGAGAAGAGACCTCTGGAAATATGCCCGCACGCGACCCGGAAATTTCCCTCACCGCCGCATAGCGATGCTTGCCCGCTATCTTGAGGGAGGTTTCTCGCTGATGTCGCAGATTCTGCGGGCGGGAGGCGACAGCGAAAAGAGCCGGGAACTTTTCAACCGTGAGCTTGACGGCTATTGGAGCGGGCATGCCGGATTCGGCGATGAACCGCACAGGGTGTCAACGGCTCTTTCTGCCTCGAGTGTGGATCTTCTTCTGATAAATCTTGTGGCACCGATGATATATGCGCATGGCAGTTCGCTGGGCGATTTCGAGGCTGCGGAGAGGGGATTCTCACTCTGGGAGGATCTTCAGGCTGAGCGGAAC
>X247_Common_Hamster__coassemble_49_pt1 | contig 16961 bp, 15 predicted proteins | sample X247_Common_Hamster__metabat2_high_PE_003 | metagenome-assembled genome bin X247_Common_Hamster | reverse complement strand
GGAATAATTTCCTGCGGCCATTATATCCCAGATGGAAGGTTCTGTCTCCGGATCAACCTCCAATGAATATTTGTCCGAGATTTTAGCTTCTCCAGCTGTCCACTTAATAGCGCTTTCAAGTCCACCGAGATGATCCACAAGTCCTATCTCCTTCGCTTTCATCGCATCCCAGACTCTACCTTCCGCAATCAGTCTCACTTTCGATGCCTGCATTTTTCTCCCTTTGGCAACACGGTTGATAAACCGGTCGTAACCTCTATCCACATTTGCCTGCACCACAGCGAGCTGACGCTCATCCATAGGCTTATATAACGTGGGGAAATTTGCCGACGGATTTGTGCCCGCAAATTGTGGATTCACGCCAATCTTGTCGAGAAGCACCTCTCCATTTGGAATCAGTCCGAATATACCGATTGAGCCAGTGATGGTAAGAGGATCGGCATATATCACATCAGCGCCACATGAAATCCAGTAGCCTCCTGACGCTGCGTAGTCGCCCATTGATACTGCGAATGGTTTGCCTGTAGATTTGAAATAATCAAGTGCCTCCCCGATCTGGTCGCTGCCAAACGCCGAGCCGCCGGGTGAATTCACACGAAGCACAAGACCTTTCACATTCTCATCGTCGGCAAGTTTGGTGATAACAGGCACAAGGTTCTGATAATTGATACCCGTCTTGCTTCCATCCGCAATCTCTCCAGTGGCATATAGCACGGCTATCTTGTTTTTATCACCAAACGATGTCTCAAAAGGATTATTTCCAGTGAGATCAGAAGGAGATACAAAATTCAGGTCATCGGTATCCTGCCCGATCATCGCGGCAAGTTTTCCGTCCATCACACGCTCATAGACGGCCGCATCAGCAAGCCCCGATTTCACAGCACCCTCTACAGGAGCGAATGTGATGCTCACCTGGTTGATAAGTGAATCTATTTTTTTCGGAGTAAGTCTTTTGCGATTTTCACAAATTCTCTTTCTCATGTAGCTCCACATGTTCCCGAAAAGAGTGTCGAGCTGCGCCTTGGCCGGCTCGCTCATATTTTCCATGATATATGGTTCGACAGCCGACTTGAATGTTCCGACTTTAACCACCTGAAAACTTACTCCAATCTTGTCGAACAGGCCCTTCATATATAGCGAAGTGCTCGACAATCCGCTCATTTCCACCGATCCGTAAGGATTGATGAAAACACTGTCGGCGGCAGAAGCCACATAATAAGCACCGCTCATGAGAACATCTCCATAAGCTATGATTTTCTTTCCGCTCTTTCTGAACGACAAAACCTCATCGCGAATGGCATTCAATGTGGCAGGAGAAGCCGACACCATTCCACACTTAATATATAATGCATCGATATTCTTATTCTCCGCAGCGTCGCGAAGCGCCTGGACTATCACATTCAATGTCTGCGGACGCTCCACGCCTCCCAACAGCAGATTGTAATCAGGCTCCATGGCCGTCTCTCTCTCCTCGATAACGCCATTGAGTTCAAGGGTGAGAATACTGTGTTTGCTCACCCCAGAGGTTCCTGTCGAGGCTCCCAGCTTTACAGCTACACCGATAATGGCGAGAACCACAACTATGCCGAATAATAGAAGCGCAACCCATGCGCCTACAAAGGAGGAGACTGCGTTTAAAAAGAATTTCTTTAACATTGTATCAATTGGTGTATTTTCTACTGCAAATTCACTTTGTCATAGAGGCTATCACATCCTTTATGCTGTCGGCAAGCCTGTCGGCTTCCTCCAATGTTGCCGCCTCACTATATATACGGATAATGGGTTCGGTGTTCGATTTGCGAAGATGCACCCAACTGTCCTTGGAATCGATCTTAACTCCATCCATATCATTGATCTCCTCTGAGGAGAATTTCTTTTTAACTGCCTCAAGTATGGCATCGACATCTATTTCAGGAGTCAGTTCGATCTTATTCTTCGCAATCTCGTATTTAGGTAGAGAAGCTTTGATTTCACTAACCTTTTTACCAGACTTAGCCATAAGTGTAAGGAAGAGTGCGACACCCACAAGAGCATCGCGTCCGTAATGGATCTCCGGATATATGACACCGCCATTACCCTCTCCGCCTATGACAGCGCCGACCTCTTTCATCTTGGTCACGACATTTACCTCTCCGACTGCGGCAGCCGTATATTCGCAGCCGTGACTGCGAGTCACATCACGTAGACCGCGAGAGCTCGACAGATTGGAAACAGTAGGACCGGGTGTATGTCCCAGCACATAATCCGCAATGGCAATAAGCGTGTTCTCTTCCACAAACATTTCCCCATTCTCCATCACTATGGCAAGACGGTCGACATCAGGATCCACAACAAAGCCTACATCTGCTCCGGCCTTCTTCATCACATCTGCAATCTGTGTTAGATTGGCGGGAATCGGTTCGGGAGTGTGTGCGAATTTCCCTGTTGCCTCACAATTAAGCTCTATGATATTCCTTACGCCAAGAGATCTCAGAAGAGACGGAATCACGCGTCCTCCTACGGAATTAATTCCATCTATTACAACTGTGAAATCAGCAGCGGCTATCGCCTTTGAGTCGACCAATGCAAGATTCTTGACCATTTCGATATGACGGGCATCCCAGGTCTCATTGACATACTCTTTACCCAGATCGAATACATCGGCAAAACTGTAGTCGCCCGTTTCAGCCATTCTGATTACTTCCTTTCCAGCCTTGTCGGTCAGGAACTCACCGTTTGCATCAAGCAGTTTCAACGCATTCCACTGCACAGGATTATGACTCGCGGTAATTATAATGCCTCCGCAGGCTTTCTCTCCGGTCACCGCAAGTTCGGTGGTAGGCGTAGACGCCATGCCGATATTGATCACATCGAACCCCATCGACATAAGCGTTCCACAGACAAGGTGTGTCACCATCCGGCCTGAAAGTCGGCCGTCACGGCCAACAACAATCGAATTACTCTCACCCTTATATGTGGAGCGGATATACGCTGCGTAAGCAGCTGTGAATTTCACAATGTCGACTCCGCTGAGTCCATCACCTTCGGGGCCGCCTATGGTGCCTCGTATTCCAGAAATCGATTTTATTAGTGACATGGTTATATACGCTGTTATATCGCCGATCAATATTCGGCCTTGAAATACTTAATATTATAAATGTATGGCACACACTGACTCATGTCGGATGTGAAGCCCATCGGTGACTTTATCACAAGATTCACCTCAGAATCATATCCGAGATATCCGAGTGGAACCTGGATTCCTTCACCCCAGGCCGTGGTCGACGACAATGTGGTGTTGCCGTAAATCAGACTTGTGCTCACAAGAGTTATATCACTTGAATTGCCGCTCCAGGATGGATCGTTACCGGCATACATTTCCTTGATGTTCTTCCCCTTGAATCGGAAATATACCACATCTCCTTTCTGAGGACGGCTGTTCATATTCCCTTTTGTAACGACCTGCATATAAACATAGCCGTCTTCATCCATCTTATAATAAGGAGCGTCGTTTCCCTCCAGAAAAACACTGTCGGCCGGGATGTTGACACAAATATTCTGATTGGCCATGAACCAATTCACTGCATGTTCCTCCTCTTTCAGAAGATCTGCATAGCTTTTTGAATCCTTGCATGACACAGCAAGCGGAAGCATAGTCACCGCGATAGCTGCTGTCATAAGATATTTCTTTATTTTCATCTTCAATTACCTTCTTTGTCGGGTGTTTCAGCCTCTCCAGTCGATTTTTTCTATTTTCGACGGAAGATACTCATCATACTTATCCATTGACTCGATCAGAAGTCTTTTACATTCCTCAAGACTCCCGACGAATTCTCCCCCGGCCGCCTGCAGATGTCCTCCACCTCCGTAGAGATCCGAACAGATCCTCGAAACCGGAAAATCATATTTGCTGCGGGCCGATATTTTTATCTGGTCGTCGTCTTCCCGCATAAAAACGCTATAGACGATTCCACGAATATTCAAAGGCATGTTCACAAGGCCCTCGGTATCCCCTTTCTCATAATTAAAACGTCTTAAATCTTCTTTTGAAAGGGAAGTGACTATGGCTCTGTGTTCCGGAAAAATTTCCAGTCGCTCCGAAAGCGCGAATGATTTCAGGCGCAGACTGTCGTAGCTGCATGCCTTAACACATTCATCTATGATACGTTTTTTGTCTGCCCCCTTGTCGAGCAATGCGATAAGAATCTCATAGATTTCCGGATCCGGACAATTCACAGTGAAATTCTGTGTGTCGGTGATTATTCCCGCAAGTAAACAGGTGGCTCCATCTTTGCCAAGATCTCCATAATAACCTAATGCGGCTATCACGCGAAAAACAAGTTCGCAAGTGGAAGACATCTTGGGAAATGAGAAAACCACTTTGCAATCCATATCGGGATCCTCGTGATGGTCGATCAAGACCTTTGGCGCATCAGACGACTGGATAAGAGGCGCGAGATGATCCTGTCGGCTCGCTGTGTTGAAATCACAACAAATGATCAGATCAGCCTCCTCGACAAGTCGCGTGCAATAAGGATCATGACGGGTATATACCGCTATCTCGTTAGCTCCGGGAAGAAACCGGAGAGATTTCGGCAATAGATCGGGCACGACTACAGAAGGATCCTTACCTAATTTCTTAAGCAGATGCCATAGTCCGAGCGTGCTCCCGATAGCATCGCCGTCGGGATGGACATGACAGGTGAGAACAATCTTATTGCTCCCCTTTATAAGTCTGTGTATTTCATCCACACTCTCAGGATCCAGAACTTTTCTCATCTCTGCATCTTTGATATTATAAAGAATCTAATAACTGAATATCATTCCAACCATAATTCCGACTTTCGGAATGTTTTTATAATGATTTTATTATTAGATTATTAGCTTTGTTAGTTATTAAAAACCCCCTTTCATCTCAACATGCCGGGGAGTGAAAAACACATTTTCAAATCACAAAGATACAAATTTATTGATAATTTAACCCCCCTTTACACAAAATATTTTCTTCTCTGAATATAAAGCGGGGCAGTCAAGGCCGACACGCTTCTATGCAATATCGTTTTTTTTGATTAATTTTGCATTTGAAGATTATAAACTTCTTTTAAAAATGCATACAAGAGAAGAAAAGATAAAGGCATTCGGGGAATTCCTCGACGTGCTCGACACTTTGCGTGTAAAATGTCCCTGGGATGCCAAACAGACTAATGAATCGTTGCGTCCGAATACAATTGAGGAGGTATATGAGCTTGCAGACGCACTCGTGGCTAACGACACTCCCAACATCAGCAAGGAACTTGGAGATGTGCTTCTCCATGTGGCTTTCTATTCCAAGATAGCTGAGGAAAAAGGGGATTTTGATATCGCCGATGTCTGCACTCGTCTGAAAGACAAACTGATTTTCCGCCATCCGCATATCTACGGTGACGTTCAGGCCGACAACGCCGAGGATGTGAGTCGCAACTGGGAACAGATCAAGCTGAAGGAAAAAGGGGGAAACAAGACCGTGCTCGCAGGCGTCCCTGCCGCACTCCCCGCTCTGATCAAAGCAAATAGAATACAAGAGAAAGTGCGCAATGTCGGTTTCGACTGGGAAGAGCCGAATCAGGTATGGGATAAGGTCAAGGAGGAAATCTCAGAGGTGGAAACAGAAATAAAGAAAGGGAATATCGAAAGAATGGAGGAGGAATTCGGCGATCTCCTTTTCTCTGTTGTCAACGCGGCGCGTCTATATGGTGTGAATCCCGAAAACGCTTTGGAACATACCAACCGCAAGTTCATTTCCCGTTTCAATTATCTGGAGGCCAAAGCGAAAGAATCAGGCAAAAGCCTTAAAGAGATGACGCTTGAGGAAATGGACAGATATTGGGATGAAGCGAAAAAACTTGCGAAAACTGATTCCAAAAAGGAATAAGCGCTAAATAGTAAAATTTCAGTATTAAAGCATGATACTCTGCATCACCGAGAAACCGAGCGTGGGTCGTGATATCGCCAGAATTTTGGGAGCAAGCACATCCCGCGGCAGTTATTACGAAGGGAATGGCTATTGTGTCACATGGACATTCGGACATCTCTGCACTTTAAAGGAGCCGGCCGATTATACCGATATGTGGAAACGATGGTCGCTCTCCGCCTTACCTATGATTCCTCCTAAATTCGGCATAAAGCTGATTGATCAGGAAAGCATTAAAAGACAGTTTGAAACTATCAGAAATCTGATTTCACAAGCTGATGAGGTGATCAACTGTGGCGATGCCGGACAAGAAGGTGAACTCATTCAGCGTTGGGTGATGCAGAAGGCTGAATGTAAAAAGCCTGTGAAAAGGCTATGGATATCTTCTCTTACCGACGAATCGATTAAAGAGGGGTTCGACCATCTGCGCGACCATAAGGATCTCGAATCTCTTTACATCGCCGGTCTTTGCCGGTCGATCGGCGACTGGATTCTCGGCATAAATGCCACTCGACTTTACACTCTTAAATATTCTCGCGACAGACAGATCCTTTCAGTGGGTCGCGTGCAGACTCCTACTCTCGCTCTTGTGGTGAACCGTCAGCATGAGATCGACAATTTCATCCCCAAAGATTATTGGGAACTCAAAACAATTTATCGCGATACTCTCTTCTCTGCACAGATAAAGGGATTTGAAACGGAAGATGACGGAAATAAGAAACTTGAGGAAGTGGCTCAATATCCTCTTGTCATATCCGATGTCCAGCAAAAGAAAGGGAAAGAAGCGCCTCCACGCCTTTTCGATCTTACTTCTCTCCAGGTGGAATGTAATAAGAAATTCGGAATGGGTGCAGAGCAGACCCTGCGCACGATTCAAAGTCTTTACGAAAAGAAGCTTACCACTTATCCACGTGTTGACACCACATATCTCACCGATGACATGTATCCAAAGTGCAAAGGCATTCTCAACGGGCTATCACAGTTCGCCGATCTTCTGCAGCCTTTGCGCGGAGCTAAACTCAAAAAAAGCAAAAAGGTGTTCGACAACTCTAAAGTGACCGACCACCATGCCATAATCCCGACCGGAATCCCTATTCCCCCTAATCTCTCACAGGATGAGATAAATGTTTTCAACACAGTGGCTTTACGGTTCATTTCCGTGTTTTATCCCGACTGCTCTTTCGAACAGACCACTGTTAAGGCCAAGGCAGGAAAAACAGATTTCAAGGCTACGGGAAAAGTGATCACTGAGCCTGGATGGAAAACAGTATATTCCAGAAAATCCGAGATCGCTAAAGATGATGAAGATAAAAGCCGGGATGATGAGAATGCTTCAATGCCATTATTCACTCCGGGTGAATCGGGGCCACACAAGCCGAAGCTTATGAAGAAAACCACCCAGCCTCCAAAATACTTCACAGAAGGAACGCTTCTGAAAGCAATGGAGACCGCAGGTTCGCTCGTAGAGGATGAGGATCTTCGGGAGTCGCTTAAAGCCAATGGCATTGGCAGGCCTTCCACACGTGCGGCAATTATAGAGATTCTATATAAAAGGAAATACATCCGCAAGGAAAGGAAATCAATTCGTGCAACTCAAGCCGGAATCGAACTGATTTCAATGATAAATGAGGAGCTTCTGAAAAGTGCCAAACTCACCGGAATCTGGGAAAACCGTCTGCGTCAGATTGAGCGTGGAGACTACAGTGCCTCGGAATTTATCGCACAACTTAAACAGATGATTTCTGAAATCACAATTAATGTATTGCGCGACAACTCCAACCGAAGAATTGAGGTTGAAGCCGAACCTGAGAAAAAAGGGTAAAAAAAGTAAAAAAGAATGATCGATGCCATTATACAATACACCATTGTATTCATAATTCTCGGATTTGCAATAGCATGGATAATATACCGTTTCTTCACAAAAAAAGGAAGAACCGGAAACAATGGCGGCTGCTGCGGATGCGCTCTTCAGGATTCATGCGCCAAGAAAAAGCGTGAAGATACCCGGGAATGTTGTGATAAGTCACGCTCCGATAAAAATATCAACTCATCAGAATAAGGACCTTTTTTGTGAGATGGGTCTAAGATCAAATCCAGACTTGCCGGAAGCACAACATCACATTCAACTTATATTCCTGTGAGACTCTTTCGACTTTCTGACAAGTTGCCAGGAATTCACGATATTCTGCCAGGCGATATATGCCGCAGGAGCGACTGAGGCCACAGGCGTCATATATGCCATTGCGAGCCAAACGGCAAGAACTGTGTTTTTCTGTCCAAGACTCTGACCGCCCGACACAGCGTCACCGTTACGCCGCCCGATGCGTCGACCCACATAAAACTGCAAAAGACATACCGCCAATGCGCCTAATGCCAGAAAAACAATTGTCCATAATTCGGATGGCACCCAGTTTTTTATCGTAAAACTTACGCAACTTCCCACTATTATGAAGAGGGATACAGCCCACAGATAGAATGATATCTGCTGATGGGATGTGATCTTCGCATGAACTTTGGGTGAGACATATCTCATTATCATGGCTGCAACCAAAGGGAGAATCAGCAGAGGGAAAACCTTGGATGCTATCAACATGGCCGAACGTATGAAGGTCATGTTCGTGGCATCTCCGATTTCGGCAAGGACAAGTGGCCCCGCCACCGCTGCCACCGCATTGCTCAGCAGAGAATATGTGGCCACAAACGATATGCTCCCTCCGAGCATGGATGTGATCACAGGAGCCGCAGTGGCAGTAGGGATAAATACACAGATAAACACACCCTCAGCCACCTTATGACTGAACGGCAGAATCAGAATGTAGGCAGCTGCGGCTATCGACATCTGCGTAAGCAACAGAAGAAAATGAAACTTTGTCGGCTTGAAATCCCTGAAATCAAGTTTACAATATGTGATGAAAAGCATCAGGAAAATGAGATATGGAGAAAGAAATGTGAGATATCCCATCCATTTATAAAATACTGCCCCTCCTATCATCGCAAGGGGCAGCATCATATTCTTTATCTGTTGTCGTTTTAATGTGAGACGCATATTTCTTTTCAGAATTTATATAGAGTTCGTCCTTTTATAAAAGCTCGATCAGACGTCCCACACATTCGAATGTCTTTTCAGGCGCGATTCCCCAGAAATCCTTATATTGCTCCACATTATCACCTTCTCCCGGAGTATCGCTCATCACGCGGACAATTACAAAAGGTATCCCCTCCGACATGCATGTCTGGGCTATCGATGCCGATTCCATATCCACAGCCAATGCATCAGGGAAATGACTTCTTATTTCCTTCACTTCTTCTGCGGTATGAGTGAACTTGTCGCCGCTGCATATAAGGCCGGTTTTCACATCGCCATTCATTTCTGCCACTTTATCAAGAGCCTTATCCCAGGGTATAAAGAATTCCGGATAACCATCTGCCGCCCCGTAGACAGTGCCCGGACCGCACCAAACGTCATGATATGCCACTCGGTCGGCAACAAGCACATCTCCGATATGTATCTTCGGCGACGCGCCTCCTGCCACTCCTGAATTAATGATCAGATCGGGCGAAATCTCACGTATGAGCTTAAGAGTGCGTAACGCCGAATTTACTTTCCCTATGCCACATTTGCCGGCCACAACCTCTTTCCCGCCGATTTCTCCCGTATAATACGTATCTCCTCCAATCTCTATCTCTTTATGTGCTGCCATAACAGAGAGAAGCAACGACAGCTCCTTGTCCATGGCTACAAGTATACATACTTTCATCTCAAATTTTTTTATCTCCGCAAAATTAATTAAATTTGAGCCTATAAACAATTTTTGTCCATGAAAACCATCAAAGTCTGGAATGATTCGCCCTCCGACCGACAGCTCACTGAGATTGCCCGACTGCTCGATATGGGAGAAACCATGATTTTTCCCACAGATACGCTTTACGCCATAGGTTGCGATGCGCTTAATGTAAAGGCAATTGAAAAGATTTGTCATCTTAAAGGGATTAATCCGGAGAAGTCTAATCTTTCAATAATCTGCAAAGACATTTCCATGGCCGCGGAGTATGCCCGTATCGACAACACGGGGTTCAAACTTCTTCGTGATCTCACGCCAGGGCCGTTCACTTTTCTATTCAAAGCCGCATCCACGCTTCCAAAGGCGTTTAAGGGAAGAAAAATAGTAGGAATCAGAATTCCTGAAAACGCCACTGCGCGTCAGATTGCAGAGACTCTCGGACACCCGGTTCTCACCACTTCCATAAAATATGAAGATGAAGACCATGCTATCAATCCCGGTCTTATCTCTGAAGCTTACAACGATCGTGTCGACCTTTTTATCGAGGGAGAAAACGGCGGAACAGAACCATCCACAATTATCGACTGCACAGGAAATTCTCCTGAAATAATCCGGCAAGGTAAAGGAATTTATTTTTGATTTCGGTTTGAATTAATGAAATATTTCCTTAAATTTGCATTGTAGTTGAATTGAACATCCGTGAGTCAAAGGCATTAGCCGGCTATTATGGATGCGGATTAAATGTATATAACCATAAACACTTATAAAGTAACCGATTATGTCAAAAGTAACAGTTGTTGGCGCCGGTAACGTAGGCGCAACTGCAGCAAATGTAATGGCTCTCCGCGAGGTGGCCGATGAAGTAGTGATGATCGATATCAAGGAAGGCGTATCCGAAGGCAAGGCAATGGATATGATGCAGACAGCCAACCTTCTTGATATGAATACCCGCATCACGGGCGTGACCAACAACTATGAGGCAACTGCCGACAGCGATGTTGTTGTTATCACCTCCGGAATTCCCCGCAAGCCCGGTATGACTCGTGAGGAGCTCATCGGTGTTAACGCCGGCATCGTGAAGCAGGTGACTGAAAGCGTGCTCAAGCACAGCCCCAACGCCGTGATTGTCTGCGTATCCAATCCTATGGACACTATGACTTATCTTATCCACAAAGTATCCGGACTTCCCAAAAACCGCATCATCGGTATGGGAGGTGCGCTCGATAGCAGCCGTTTCAAATATTTTCTCAGCAAGGCTCTTAACGCCAATCCCAATGAGATTGAAGGCTTCGTGATCGGCGGTCATGGCGACACTACTATGATTCCCATGAAACGTTTCGCTACTCTTCGTGGAATTCCTGTGACTAACTTCCTCTCTGCCGAAGAACTCGACAAAGTTGCTGCCGACACTATGGTGGGTGGTGCCACTCTCACAAAACTTCTCGGAACATCCGCATGGTATGCTCCCGGCGCGGCGACTGCAGAGGTTGTTGAGGCTGTTATTCACGACCAGAACGCTATCATTCCTTGCTCCGCTCTTCTCGACGGCGAATATGGCGAGAAGGATCTTTGCATTGGCGTTCCTTGTGTCCTTGGCAAGGGTGGTATCAAGAAGATTCTCGAAATCGACCTCAACGATGAGGAGAAAGCTCTCTTCAAGAAGAGTGCTGAGGCTGTTCACAAAACAAATGCAGCCCTCCCCTGCTGATTCATCTTTTCCTGAATCAAAAATTTTAAGAGGATGCGACAGAATTTCTGTTACATCCTCTTTCTTTTATCCCCTTGAATATTGTATTTGGAGTTCGTAAGACCACTTCTGACAAATATTGGGAAACAAAGTCAGAATCAATAGTTATCAATAGTTATAAGGATTATTGACAAAATTTCCCGCTACGTATGCCTGGATCACATCGCATGTGCGTATCTCAGGCACATTCCGCATCGTGCTCCAGTTGTCGCGTATGAATTCATATCCGCTTAACTGCACACCGGTCGGATCATCGAAATAGAATCTGTTGGTATCCCATGTCTTCCCATAGGCGGATTTATATCTGATTGTCGGCAGGAGCATGAGTCCGTATGCAATTTTTCCTCGCAGCGATCCGTTGTCGGCCTCCCAGGCGCTTTTCAGATAATATAATGACATCGAATTTAACTCATTGCAATCACCGGAACTCCAGCTATAGTCGGATATCGCCCATAAATCACCGGAAGGAGACGCCTGAAACATTAGTCCGGCAAGCTCATAATCCGTAGCGGCGAGCGAAGAGCCGGATTCATTCTCTCTTCTCGTCTGGAGAGCTATAACTTTATTACAGAATTCCTTCTTGTAATGGCGTCCGTCAGGAAGCGGCCTTGGATTCGCCTTATATTGTGTGCGTTTGAAATAAGTCGGCTGGTAACGACGACCACAGATATAGGGATATGTGGATTGTTTATAATACCATTCCACAGGCACATTTTCAAGATACGGCAATGCATCCTTGAACCTGTTGGCACGCATCAGTCTTGTACCTATCACATCTGAAAGAAGCACACAGTCGAATCGATCGACATAACTCTTAACAAACATATCGCTTTTACGTTCCCCCTTCACCATTTCCAGGAATTCAACAACTCCATCGAGCGGCACCTTTCTATTAATCTTGTCAAGATAGCCATATTCATCAAGAACCATCTGAAGAACGAGCATATCCTCATATCGGCGGGCGTTCTCAAATTCCCTCATTCCATGATCGAGCAGAAAACCCTCAAGGAAATCCTTGTTATCAGTCGATGGAGGATTATTATAATCCGAATTGGCCTCTGATATTCTTTTCTCCTCTTGAGATTCCTTTAGCAGAGCCTTGAAAGTATTCACAAAACATTCCTCGGATGCAAAGTCTCCCTTTATCATTCCGGGAATTGCCAGCCAGACGGAAAGCCTCCGAAGGTTACTCTCCATCATAGGCGTGGAGGGTATACTCTCCGCAATATTGATCTGCGCAAGCGCTCCTGCATTGTCGCCAGTGAGATTAAGCGCAAATGCGTATGCCTGACGCCATGCCTGCTCATGGGTTCCTTTGGAGGTTCTCAATACTTCTTTACAAAGGCTTATGAAATCTTTAGATGCATTTTCGAAATAGACTTCGGGAGTATAACTATAGCCATTGCTGTCTAATCCAAGACTTGCATTCATCTCCCTGTAAAGCTTGTCTCTATATTCGTTCATCTCAAGATTCTGCAGATAGTTCACATAATCCTGAAGAACATAAAGCACCACAGGCGAATCGCTCTGCCTCTTCACAAGTTCTTTCAGTTCGTTGATTCCGACAAGTTTCGACACACACCAGCTGAGAGAATTTCTGTCGCCGAGCTTATAGAATATTTCCAGAGCGGAATAATAGTCGCCTGCATAATAATACGCGCCTCCGACATATCCCTCTATTCTACTCTTCAAAGCACTGTCGGGAAGTCCTGATGCCTCATTTTTCCAAAGAGCTATCAGGTTTTCGTTCTCTCGAAGTGCATGTAAGACTCTTGCTTTAAGGAAAAGCTGACGGTCATATATCTCAGATGTTGGAGCCGGTTTGATGTTTGCAAGAAGCGAGCGCATGTTATCATCATTCCCCGGCTCATAATCCCAGTTATCGACAGCATCCTGACGCAGTTTGCTATAAAGTGTGGAATAGATAAGATAGACATACGCATCCTTTTTATTATGAGTCTTCATCCATTCGAGCAACGGGTAATATGATGTCGATCCATTGCTTCTTAAGAGCTCATTAGCATCCGCAATATTAAAAAACTGGCGGATATCCACTTTACTAACCTCTCCATTGGTGTAACCATGCCAGAATCGGATTGTTTCATCATCTTGCGAAGAGGTGTCATGTTCATAGCTTGTCTTTATCGGATCAATAATCTTGAATGCGGCATATGGCGAAGATTCAAAGCCGTCATATCCGCATGCTTCCGATACGAGCGTCGATCCCCAAATAAGGCTAATTGTTGCTATAAATTTTAGTAAACGTTTCATTTTCATATGTTTTAATACATCTGTTATCCAAGTGATATAATATAAAGCGACGTTTTGTGGATTCTCCACCGAGCGACAACTCTATTTCTCTCTTTGCTGATATAAGTAGAGAATAATCCACCCTCTCCCTCCTGATGATATCGCCCGGATAAAGGCGGCCTCCCACCATCTCGCCATCGCCGCCGAGAGGTAATGATCTATAACGTTCCGCTCTCCAATGGATGGAATCTATCTGCGTAAAATCCTGATCATTCTCCGGATCAAGATCATTGCTGATTGCCCTGAACTCACCTGACGGATCAAAAACAAGACACCATTGATATATCGGCAGGGCTACTGCAAGTGGAAAATCATATTGCTTCAGATAATGAAGATACTTCCGGAGTTCTTCCATATTGAGAATCGAATTCTTCTCTTCAGGATCTCTGAAATCACCGATATTATATACCATCAGTGCCCCGTAATCAGCTGGTGGAGGCATCTCGGAAAGTTGATGCAATCTTATTGTTGTTGAAACTTTTCCATCTCTTCCACGCATTATTTCTTTTGCATCCTGAAGAATCCCGAAATATCGGTCGCGTGTCGATGCTGTCCAGTCGAAGTCAAGCTGAATCTCTTTAGGCTTTTTATATCCGTTCTTTTCAAACATCTTGTCTGCACGCGATATTATCTTTGCGGCAAGTGTTCCGATTTCGGAAGTATCGTTAAGTGCAGTATTGGATATGAATATTACGGGCACAATTTCCGTTTTTTCTGGAAGAGTGTCCTTGAAAAGAAGAGTTGCGTGAGGTGTCAGATGTCCATTTTTTCTCACTACATCAAACAGATGTAGATATAGAGTCGATATGCTGTTCTCCTTAAGAAATCTTTTTTCAGTGTCATCGAGCCTGAACACTGTGCGCCAATAATATATGGCATTTCCATGTGGATAATCTCCGCTCTTCCGACAGCCACACAAAAGCATTAGCGTGGCAAAAAAGATTCCAAACGAATAAATTATCAGATTTCCTGATATTCTCCGCATAGCAAATAGGAATATTTATACTGCTGAAAAGGGCTTAAGCAATCTTGTTAATATAGATTGCCACAAAGCAGATCACTGATATCAAGCCTAATACAAAAGCGACTCTCTCTAATTTATCGCCCGCACTGTGTTTTAAAGGCCATACATAAAGAGATGAGAGATGCGTAAACGCACACATATACCCGAAAAACACATCGCTTATCTCAAACCATGTTGTCTTGAAGCGCATTAGTATCGAACCGATGGCGATTACAAGCATCAATATGAGAAAGATCCATGCAAGAATCTTAGAATCTGATAATTTTAAGATGATATTCATTGGTTTAGTTCTATTCGTTCTATTTAGCTGCCATTTCAATCCACAAGCAATCCCGGATTGAATCTATGGAGATTAATTCACTATCTGAATAATTTGAAACCATAAATTTTTCCCGACTCCGTCAATGCGACACCGACATAGAAACCTCCAGGAAGCGACTCGATATTAAGGTTGACCACAGGAGTCTCTTTATAATACTTTTCTATGTCGAGCGAACCCGACATTGCGTATACACGCATCATTCTGACCTTCTCAGGAAAAGTTATTTCATAATGGCCTCCTCCGAGTGGACTTACCACAGGTTTTGTCGGTACAAGCATCTCGTCAAGACTGGCTTGCAATTTGTTATTATCCCTTTTAATGCTTTCAATGAAATCCTCATAAAACTTAAATGGAATTTCCTCCCCGGCTGATTCCTCAAGGATATCTTCAAGCATTACATCTCTGTATCTGTCGGGATTGTATATATCGAATTCAACAGCTCCCGGCATTGCAATCCATGAATTTCTACGGTCGATCTCCTCTAACTGATCTTTTCGTTCATCCGAGAGTCCGCGGAACTCATCTGTCGCATAGGGATTATTGACAACGCCATAGATATAGCCGGGCAGATTCTGCCAGGCAGCCATGGCTTTCTCCGGACTGCGGCTGTCGTATCTCACAAGCTCGATTTCTTTCGCAAATCTTTTTAATAAATCGGTCTCTTCCTTTCCAAGACGGGATCTGTCGAAGAAATTGTTTCTACTATATGCAAGCACCGGATAGGCTTTGTTTTCAGCAGATATAATCACAAAACCTCCCTTGGGTGAATTATAGACAAAGAATGGCGAGAAGAGTCGGTCGGTGGTGAGCTGCCGTCCGTTCCAAACCATCTTCGGAGGAGCAGTCACTTCCCCGTAAAGGGTATTAAAGAACGTGGATGCTATTTTCATGGCCTCTTTCTGAGAAACAGTTTCTCCGAAAGCAGTGACTCCAGTGGACAACACTACCGAAAACAGAGTCAGATAATATAATAATCCCTTACTTTTGCTCATTTTTTCAAAGGCATGATCAATTATCGTTTGGAAATCATTATCCCTATCTGGTTTTCAAGAACCGATTGTTCCACAGCTCCCTCTATGCGTCTTACAGATTTACCATTGCTGTCGAGAAATACAAAAGTTGGAACAGCCTGAATAGCATATTGAGAGGCAAGCCCTGGATTGGCATCGACATCCACAGTAACGAAGTTAATCTTGTCATCGTAAGTGTCGGCAAGCTCATCAAAAACAGGCTTCATCATTTTGCAAGGTCCGCACCATGTAGCGGAAAAATCAAGTAAGGTCGGTTTGCCATTGGATGGTATCGATACATTTCCTCCCTCTTCCTTTACACGTGTCGTGGATGGTTCGGCCTCATCCTCAATCCGTTTGGTCTCATCGGCAAGAACATCAGCGAATTTCTCTTTCGCCTCCTCTCTCTTCTCTTCCGCTGTTTCGAATAGTGATGAATCCGAGCCCGATGAATCACTGTTTTTTGAACCGCATCCGGCAAGAATCACCATGCCGAGTAAAATATAAACATATATAATTTTCTTCATATAACAACATTTTCTCTGCCCCGATACAGGCTAAACATCCTGACATTTCTATGGGATAGAACATTAATCTACAAAGATAACAAATCGGGCTGAATAATTCTATTCATTATGAATAATTTTATCAAAAAAGAATAGCCCTTTCCCGTTGTCGGGAAAGGGCCATTTCTTAAAAATGTTCAAACAAACTCGATATTTCTATCAGTCGATGCTCTTGTCGTGTTCGAGAAGAAGTGTCATCGAGGGACGGTCGCAGATCTCGGAAGGACCGAAATACTGGATCGGGCCGGGATACTGATAGAGAGTATTGAGT
>X247_Common_Hamster__coassemble_46_pt1 | contig 17456 bp, 16 predicted proteins | sample X247_Common_Hamster__metabat2_high_PE_003 | metagenome-assembled genome bin X247_Common_Hamster | reverse complement strand
GATATAATTGCCGCAACATCGTGGTCGACCCCGTGATGGTGGCCACTTCCGGCCATTCCCTTTCGAGCCGCGATGCGATTGATACGATTTGCAACCGCCTCTTTCCCCTCGCCTCCCTGGTCACTCCCAACATTCCCGAAGCCGAGAGAATCGCCGGATTTGAAATCGACTGTCGCAATGCCGCCTTGTATGCCGCGCAAAACATTGTCTCAAGATTCAATTGCAAGGCGGTGCTGGTCAAAGGCGGCCATTCCTCCCAATCCGAAACCATGACCGACATCCTTCTCACTGCAAGAGACTGCAATCCCTGCGTCAAAGAATTCACACATGAAAGAATCGACACACGAAACACGCATGGCACAGGATGCACACTCTCTTCCGCAATAGCATCATTCCTTGCCCTCCGTGAACCGCTTACATCTGCCGTAGTGAAAGGAATCGACTATCTGCAGGAAACATTAGCCGGAGGCGCTGGTTTCAGCTTCGGCTCATCCGCCGGTCATGGCCCCGTAAACCATCTGATAAAACGGACCATTAAATTTAAACTTTAAACTCCCGACTAAAAACTATAAACTATCCCTCTCATGAAAGTAACAGTCAATGCACGAGCAACCGAAATACCGGAACAAACCACGATTTCGGGATTGAAAGATATACTCCGTCAACCTCACGGAGGAGTAGCAGTGGCCGTCAACGGCAAAATCGTAACCGCTTCCGACCATGATTCATTTATTCTTCACAATGGCGATGATATCGTCTTGATCGGTGCGGCTTATGGTGGCTAACTTTCCCGACAGCCGCACCCCTTTCCGCATCCATCTCTTCACCCCCGAGGCGAGGCTGGAAAATGAGTCTTCCATCCTGACTTCGCTGCTCGCGGCCGGTCTGGATATGCTCCATATCCGTAAACCCTCCCTGGATGCCGCCATGATAAAAAGTCTTATTGAGGAGATTCCGGAAAGATTCAGAAAGAGGATAGTGATTCATTCACATCCGGATCTGGCTTCAGAGTTAGGCACAGGAGTGCAGATCAACAGCCGGTGTTCCCTCCCGGCGCAACCATTGCACACCATATCTAAAAGCTGTCACTCCATTGAAGAAGTGGAAATGGCGCAAAACCTTAGCTTCGTGACTCTCTCCCCTGTTTTCGATTCGATTTCAAAAACAGGCTATAAATCCCGCTTCACCAGGGAAAGCCTTTCCAAAGCATCTCTCGGCAAAGCAGTGGCTCTCGGAGGGATCACACTGGAGAATCTGACGGAAGTCGAAAAGCTTGGTTTCGGAGGAGCCGCCCTCTTGGGAGATATCTGGAACCGGCAGAATGGCGTTTACTCTCTTCTGAAATACCTGCGCATGAGAAATTTCCCATTGCAGTTTATCACCGACGCGCCCGATGTTTCCTCTACCACTGCCCAGGCCGCCCGCGCGCTTCAAGGCGGCTGCCGCTGGATTCAGGTCAGAATGAAGAACGCTCCCGCAGAAGATGTGGCCGATGCCCTGCGCCACATTCTTCCGCTTTGCGAAGAGAAAGGAGCCACACTTATAGTCGACGATTATGTGGAGCTTGCCGGGCTTTGTCATGGAGTGCATTTAGGACAGAACGATACCTCTGTCGCAGAGGCGAGACGCGCGTTCTCTCCCGACAAAATCATCGGTCTGACAGTCAACAATGAGCGCCATATACGTGAAAGCCGCTCCTCCCTTCCCGACTACTACGGCGTAGGTCCGCTGAGATTCACATCCACAAAAAAGAATCTCTCCCCCGTGCTTGGCATGGAGGGATACCGCCGACTTGCTCCCGGGATCCGTAGACCGTTTGTGGCGATCGGTGGTGTGATTTCCTCCGATATCCCCGATCTGGTGGATGCCGGTGCGTCGGGAATAGCGGTCAGCTCCGTGATCAATCGCTCCCCCTCTCCCGAAACCGCCACAAAAGAATTAATGAATATTTTATCCCATACTTTGAATAATATTTGATAATGGAAAATGACATATTGAAAATCGGAGGACGCGAATTCACGTCGCGACTCTTCGTAGGGACCGGTAAATTCTCCTCTCCCGAGGTTATGAACGAGGCCGTGCTTGTCTCCCGGTCGGAGATGATCACAGTGGCGATGAAAAGAGTGAATCTCATGAATGAGGCCACCGACGATATGCTCACGCATATCAACCGTGAGAACGTGCAGCTTCTCCCCAACACTTCGGGCGTGAGAAACGCAGAAGAGGCTGTGCTGTCGGCGCAGATGAGCCGGGAGATATTCCACACCGACTTCATAAAACTTGAGATACATCCCGACCCACGTTATCTTCTGCCCGATCCGATCGAGACCCTGAAGGCTACGGAATCGCTCGCGCGGCTTGGATTCAAGGTGCTTCCCTACATTCAGGCGGATCCCGTGCTCTGCAAACGTCTTGAAGAAGCCGGCGCGGCGGCGGTGATGCCGCTCGGCGCTCCTATTGGAACCAACCGGGGCCTGCTCACGCGCGATTTCATCGAAATAATCATAGAGCAGAGCAATGTGCCTGTTGTGATCGATGCCGGGCTGGGAGTCCCCTCCCATGCCGCCGAAGCAATGGAGATGGGTGCGGATGCCGTGCTCGTGAATACGGCTATAGCCGTAGCAGGTAATCCTGTGGAGATGGCCGACGCTTTCCGTCTGGCAGTGATTGCCGGAAGAAAAGCCTATCTTGCCGGTGCGGGAGCCACATCCCGTCATGCCGTGGCCTCCAGCGAACTCACCTCTTTCCTTAATTCACTCACATGATCAGACCCTTAATATTTTCCGATTATTTATGAAAATAGAAAACCTCGATATCTCGAAATATCCCAATTCCGAAAAGATATATGTTCAGGGAAGAATTTTTCCCGACGTGAGAGTAGCCATGCGTCGGATTAACCTATACCCCACGGTAAAGATTGAAGACGGCAAAAGAGTGGAATATCCCAATGCCCCTGTTGTGGTTTACGACACGAGCGGCCCATATACGGATCCAGACTATACGGTAGATCTCAACCTCGGTCTTCCCCGTCTGCGCCAGAAATGGGTGATCGACCGCGACGATACCGTGGAGCTGCCTGAAATAACATCGGAATATGGCAGGGAGCGTCGCGACAATCCCGCTCTCGATGCCATCCGCTTCCCGGCGGTCTATCGCCCGAGAGTGGCGAAAGAGGGTAAGCGGGTCACCCAGATGGCCTATGCCCGCCGGGGAATCATCACCCCTGAAATGGAATATGTGGCCATCAGGGAGAATCTGAATAACGACCGGCTCGGCATAGAGTCGTATATCACTCCCGAACTCGTGCGCGACGAAGTGGCCGCCGGACGCGCCGTGATAGCCGCCAATATCAATCATCCCGAAGCAGAGCCCATGATAATCGGTGAGAAATTCGCCGTAAAACTGAATACCAATATCGGCAACTCCGCTCTCTCGTCAGGAATCGAGGAGGAGGTGGCAAAGGCTATGTGGAGCTGCTATTGGGGAGGAGACACCATGATGGATCTCTCCACGGGCGACAATATCCATGAGACCCGCGAATGGATCATCCGCAATTCGCCTGTGCCGGTCGGCACAGTGCCGATCTATCAGGCTCTGGAAAAAGTGAATGGAAAAGTGGCCGACCTCACCTGGGAGATCTATCGCGACACTCTTATCGAACAATGCGAGCAGGGTGTGGATTATTTCACTATTCATGCCGGTGTGCTTCGCGCCCACGCTCCGCTGATTGCAAAACGCCTCACGGGATGTGTTTCCCGAGGCGGGTCGATCATGTCGCAATGGACGGTGATACATGACTGCGAAAGCTTCCTCTATACCCATTTCGATGAGATCTGCGAGATTCTCAGCCGTTACGATGTGGCGGTATCGCTGGGCGACGGGATGCGTCCCGGATCAACTTACGATGCCAACGACGAGGCACAGTTTCTCGAACTTGATGTGCTCGGCTAACTCACCGAGAAAGCCTGGGCCCACGATGTCCAGGTGCTCATAGAGGGTCCGGGACACGTTCCGATGCATAAGATAGCCGAAAACATGGCCCGTCAGCGTGAGAAATGTCACGGCGCTCCCTTCTATACTCTCGGCCCGCTGACCACCGACATAGCTCCCGCCTACGACCATATCACCTCCGCCATCGGCGCCGCACAGATCGCATGGCTCGGCACGGCCATGATCTGCTACGTCACTCCCAAGGAACATCTCTCTCTCCCCTCTCTCGAGGATGTGAGAGAGGGTGTGGTGACTTATAAGATCGCGGCTCATGCTGCCGATCTCGCAAAGGGACTTCCGGGAGCGGATGTGCGCGACAACGCGCTGAGCAAAGCGCGTTTCGATTTCCGTTGGAAAGATCAGTTTAACCTCTCTCTCGATCCCGAGAAAGCCCGCAGATTCTATCTCGAATCGAGAAGAACGGCGCCCGATGCCGACGACAGGTTCTGCACTATGTGCGGTCCTAATTTCTGCGCGATGAGAATATCTCAAAACATCAACGACAAATGCGAACTCTGAACAACAACACTGATAAGGAGACCCCGGCGAATTCCGAAGGATTTGCCGATGTGATCAGGGATCTCGACTGGGATGCGGCCGGCGCGGCGGTTATGGCCGCCACGGAGCAGGATGTGGTGCGTGTGCTTGCAAAGGCGGAATCCAACCGGGTGGCTCTCACTCCGGAAGATTTCGGAGTCCTTGTCTCGCCCGCCGCTGTTCCCTTTCTGGAGAAGATGGCGATGCTGAGCCGCCGGTTCACTCTCGAACGCTTCGGCAACACCATCTCGCTCTATATTCCGATGTATGTCTCTAACGCATGCGCGAATGCATGTGTATATTGCGGATTCAATCATAACAATCCTTTCGAACGCACGGTGCTCACGCCCGAGCAGATAGAAGCGGAATGTCTTGCTGTGAAGAAACTGGGAGATTTCGACAATCTGTTGATCGTCAGCGGCGAATTCCCGGCTATATGCGGTGTGGATTATTTCAGGGAGGCTATCGTGATCGCCTTGCGGCATTTCAACAACATCTCTCTGGAGGTGCAGCCTCTCAAATCTTCGGAATATAAAGCCCTTGCGGATGCGGGGCTTTATGGAGTGGTCTGTTTCCAGGAGACTTATAATGAGAAAAACTATAAGAAGTATCACCCCAAGGGATTGAAATCCATCTATCGCTGGAGGCTCAACGGCTACGACCGCATGGGGCGCGCGGGGATACATAAGATAGGTCTCGGAGTTCTTCTGGGCCTTGAAGACTGGCGCTCGGATGTGGTGATGATGGCTCATCATCTCCGCTATCTTCAGAAGAATTACTGGCAGACGCGCTATAGCGTGAATTTTCCGAGACTATGTCCGTCGGAAAGCGGTTTTCAGCCCAATTGTGTGGTGACCGACCGCGATCTGGCCCAGCTCACTTTCGCTTTCCGTATTTTCGACCATGATGTGGATATCTCCTACTCCACTCGCGAAAATCCCCGGTTTCGTGATAATATGATGCGTCTCGGGGTCACATCCATGAGTGCGGGCAGCCGCACCGAACCGGGAGGATATGCCTCCACACCCGATGCGCTGGAACAGTTTGAGGTCACCGACGAGCGTTCGCCCCGGGCTGTGGTGGAGGCTATCCGCGGAAATGGTTACGACCCGGTGTGGAAAGACTGGGACAAATGTCTGCAATAGATATGAGATATTCGCGAAATCTGCAGCTCGACGGTTTCGACGAGTCCTCGCAAGAGAGGATTCGCCAAGCTAAGGTGGCGATAGTCGGAGCCGGTGCGCTCGGACAGGTCGCGGCTATGTATCTGGCCGGATCCGGTGTGGGCCATCTTCGCATCGCCGATTTCGACACCATCGACCTCTCCAATCTTCAGAGACAGGTTTTCTTTTCCGAGGAGGAAGTGGGACAACGCAAAGTCGAAGTCCTGGCATCGAGGATAAAGGCTCTCAACAGTGATGTGAGCGTAGATATGTTCGGAGGCCTTGTTACGCGACGGAACGCCGGCGAGTTTCTCGAAGGGTGTGATGTTGTGGCGGAATGTTCCGACAATCCCTCCACCAAGCGGTTTGTGGTGGAGGAGGCTGCGAAGACCGGCATCCCTGTAGTGACCGGCGGCGTAAGGGAATTCACCGGACAGCTTGCTGTCTTCCGGCCCGATTCGCCCGCCTATACCGACATATTCCCCGAACCGGAATGTTCGGGAATTCTTCCGTGCAGCCTTTCGGGTGTTTTCGGTCCGGTTCCTGGCATCGTGGGATGCATGCAGGCTTCCGAGATTCTGAAGTTACTCACCGGAATAGGCGCCACGATGGAGCATACGCTTCTCACCTTTGACCTCCGCGACATGAATTTCCGCAAATTCACTTTCTGACAAGTTTGATCATTACATTTATACAGACAGCCCCATGCCGGAAGCATGGGGCTGTCTGTATAAATGGAGTCTGAAGGGCGGTTATTGCTCATGGATCGATTTCAACGGCCACGCGGAAAAGTCGATCTTCGTATGGCCGTTCATGGAGAATGTCTCCACGCCATCCTGTCCCGGCGCCGCGTATGTGAGAAGGGTAAACACTTTCTTACCGTTATCGGCAAAAATCTCCATTGTGGATTTATCCACATAGATGCGTAGGCGAGCGCTCTCTCCCGCTTTTCCTATTCTGGAATAAGCTATCCTCTCGAATTTGGGAAGTGTGGCATCTGTGAAATTTGTCCGGTCGATTGTAAGATAACCGGATGCGGAATCATAGCTTATACCCACTTTCCGTCCATCGCCGCAACAGAGATTCAGCCCTGCCACATCGTTCTCTTTCGAATCGATAACAACCTCGAGCTCATACTGATTTCCCATGGCTCCGACAGCAGCCACCGGTTCCGCGCCACGACGCAACTTCCTGTTGAGTGTATATTTCTTTCCTCTCAGCTCTTTCAGCCCGTCGACAGGTTGCTGACGCAGCCGCAGGATTCCCTCCTCATCCTTATAAAGAGACATCTTGCGAGGAAGCGACCAAACTCCTTTTCCCCATTTCGACGGAGCCTGTTGGGCATAATCCCACGTATTCACCCATCCGATTGTATTCACATCGTCACCGTCACCGTCGTAGTTCTGAAATACGCGGGATGCATAATAATCCAGGCCATCGTCTACATAAAGAGGTTCGACGTATGCCCTGTCGGGCTTGAATTCCTTTCCGTCGAAGTCTCCGGTGAAATACTGCTCTCTCGCCCAGTTGACCGAAACAAGCAGAACACATTTCTTTTCTCCGGTCTCCTCCACTGTGAGTTGAAAAAGATCGGGACACTCCCATGAACGTTCGTTATCGCCCATGGGACCGAAGTCGCTTGTCCATCTCCAGTGTTTCAGATCGTCTGATTCATAGAAGGCCACCTTTTTCTCAAGAGCTTTGGCCACGGCCATAACCCATTTCCCAGTGGGAGCATATCTTATCACTGTCGGATCACGAAATTCAGTGCTCCAGATATCAATCACCGGATTGAGGTCGTAATATTGGAATGTATGGCCACCGTCATGGCTGAAGGCTATCGACTGCGACTGCTTCTTCGAATCATTATCGAATGAAGTGAAGGCGGCCACCATTGCATCCTTTCCCCAGCCCGAGGTGTTGTCGGTGTCGACCACCACACTTCCTGTGAAGGGAGAGATCTTCTCAGGAAGCCCCTTGATGGCATCTTTGTTTATCTCTTTCCAATGAATGAGGTCGTCTGATTCGGCACATCCCCAGCTATATGCAAGATATTTGCCATTGTGTTTCACCAGTCCGCAGGGATCGCCTATCCAGCGATGGGCAGGTGTGAAATGATACTGCGGACGATAAGGCTCTCTGTAAAGCGCTGTGTCGGCGGCAAATTTTCCTGATCCATTCACAGAAATCTGTGCTGCGGCCGGTATTGTTGTTCCGCCGGAAATAATTGTGGCGGCGACCGCCAGGAGCATAGCAGGCCTCGATAGGTTCTTCCCTTTTTTCATGATGTAATCTTTAGAGCTTGTTGACACTGCAAAGATACCGTTTTTTCATGAAAAGCTACACTAATCCATCTAATAAAAAAGAGATTATCCGGAAAATAACCGGGTTCTTTACAGGTTTCTATCGGTTTTCTCTTGAGCGTTTTCGCAGAAGGGCCTCCAGATAGTAATAATCAGCATAACAGAGCGGCACATCGATCTCGCTTCCGGCAGCGTGATGGCCTGTGGAGTGAAGGAGAAGGAATCCGTGATGGCTTCCAGGCTCCGCCTGATAGTTTTTATGCAGACTGTCGAGTATCTTATCGGCGGCCGCGACGTAGCTCTCGCGTTTCGCGTCATCCACATAATCCGAGAGTTCGTAGAGTCCGGAGGCTATCACAGCCGCGGCGGAGGCGTCGCGAGGCACACTTCCGTTCACATTCTCCCCGCTCCGTCCGTTCACTTCTGGCATATTCATATCCCAATAGGGAATCATATCCGCGGGCATATTAGGCAACGAAAGCAGGAAATCGGCTATTGCCTCGCTCTTGCGCAGATATTTCTCATCGCCGGTGAACCTATAACACATGGCATATCCGTAAAGTCCCCATCCCTGTCCGCGGCTCCAGAAGGAATCATCGGCATATCCCTGATGGGTAAACTTTCCTCTCACCGCTCCTGTGGCAGGGTCGTAATCCACAACATGATATGAGGAGTGGTCATCCCGGAAATGGTTCTTTAACGTGGTGTCGGCATGATCCGTCGCCACTTTCCGGAATATGCTGTCGCCGGTGAGCTGAGTGGCCCGGAAGAGCATCTCGAGATTCATAAGATTGTCGATAATCACGGGATACGACCATTTCTCTCTGTTATGGTCCCACGACCGTATGCAACCCACCGCCGGGTTATAACGGGTGATGAGCGTGCGCGCGCTCTCCACAACCACATCCCGATATGAGCGTTCGCCCGTGAGATCGTATGCATGGCCGAAACTGTCGTTGATCATAAACCCGAGATCATGTGTTCCCTTATGGCGTTTGGCCTCTTCAATGGGCCATGTCCAGAATATTGCCTCGGTTCTGTCGGCATCTCTGTTGGAATATTCATAGAGCTGCCAGAGGGTTCCTCCGAAGAAACCGGAACACCAGTCGTGGGGATGCACCATGGAGAGAGATCCGTCGGGCTTGATCGAACGCGGCACTACGCGCCGATAGCGGGCGTTCTCCTCCTCTTTTCTTGCCTTGTCGGCATCGGCGCTCTCTATTTTCAGCTGGTCTTCGGCAAATGCGAATGTATCGTCGATATCATCGGATCTGTAATGGATAAGATTGAAAATGTCATCTCTGTCGAGTATTCTTCCCTCTTTATAAATTTTTCGATATCTTGCGTCTCTTTCTTTTTTTTCTTTGTCGGCAGCGTCGTGGGGAAGATATGATATCCGGTAGAGCGTCTTGTAAAGATTCTGCTTCGCACTCTTCACACCGCCGATCTGCCGATATGGCCATTGCGGAGCATCCTTGCCGGCATATCGGGCAAGGAAATCCGACATTTTGTAGAATCCGCGGCCATCGGCGGAGGTTTCTGTCAAGAAGTTTTTACCTAACCTGGAAGCCATGGCGGCAATATCGGCTATGTGCTCCAGATTATAGTTGGAGTAATGAAGAGAGAGCGTGCGGCGAAGTTCTTCCGGCTGCGAACCGTCGGGTTCCGACTGCGCGAAGATTCTCTTTTCCGGAAAATCCTCTATAATCCTGATTGCAGCCGGCCGGTCGCCGGTGAAAAGGGAATAGGCGATTATCTGGGAATCGTAGGCCACGCTGTGGTTGTTGGCGGCAAGGCTTTCCTCTTTCCCCTGCGGCGAATGTAGCATCCAGTAGGTCAAGGCGGCAAACCATTTCCTGAGGGCTTTTCCATCTTTTTTCGTAAAAGAAGCGGAGTTTTCAAGCAATGCGATTCCATCAAGCATTTCCACAAAGGAATATGTATCGATGAGTCCGTAGCTGCGTCCTTTGTCGTTGTCATGTCCCGGAGCCACCTGAGCGTATTCGAGATTGGGATTCATGGCAGTGGATTTGTCGAGAAACCATACCCTGATCAGTTTCACGGCTTTTGCCGCATATCTCTCATCTCCGCTGAAATACCATGCCAAGGCGAGTTTCTTGATTCTGTCGGCTGTTTCTCCGAGACGGTTGCGGTCGAGGGTGGCGATTTCAGGATTGGTTATTCCGTCGCGGTTGATATAGGGCTTTCCGTCGGGCTTGGCGGGATCAGGCCAGAAATATCTCGCCTGGCTGAGATAATCATGCTTGTCGCCGCTTCCGGCGGTCTTCCCCTTCATCATCACCGACAGGGACTCGACTTCAAGCAGACTGTCGGCCTCTTGAATAAGCGCGCGATAGGTTTTCGAATAATAGGGAGTGTCGATGCGTTTCTTCACATCCTCGAGATGATTCCTGTCCCAGACCGACTGTGAATATGCGGAGATTCCCGACAATGCAATCGTCAAAGCGATGATTCCATGGTTTATGCCGGTATTCTGAAATAAAGTAAATATTGCCTTCTTCATTAGTTGGATAGTAAATAGACTCATAGCCCCTCTCTTTTTCAAAGGGGCTTATGCAAAAATAGGAATTATTTTCTATCGTCGCATATCCGGGTAAAAGGACAAGTAAAATCCGACAGCCTATACTCATCTGTCAATCACCATACAAGCTCATTGATTTGGTAAGGTGGATGAGGTTATTCCGTTTTATCCGCTTTCTTCCGGGGATAGGAAATATATCTTTCGTAATAGGCCATGATCAGAGATGTGACCGGCAAGGCGATAATCATGCCGATTATCCCTAAAAGGCTTCCCCATACCGAAAGCGAGAGGAGGATGACTGCGGGATTGAGTCCCATCTCCTTCCCCATGATGTGGGGCGTGATGATATAATCGCATACACTCTGGCTCACCACATAGACAAGAAGCGACTTGCCGAATATCGACATAAAGCTCACATCTCCACCTAATGAATAGATCACACAGATCACAGCCACCGGAATGAGCGTCACGTATTGGAAATAAGGAATCATGTAAAGCAACCCCACAAGAAGTCCCATCGGAATGGCAAGCGGAAGACCTATGATGGAGAATCCCACGCAATAGAACACCATCGCGCAAAGCGCCACACACCCTTGTCCGCGGAAATAATGGTTGAGATTGTTTTTCACATCGTTTACCACCACCAATCCGCTGTCGCGGTATTTATGAGGGATTATGAGTTTGAAGCCATTGGCGATCTGCGGATAATCTATCAGGATGAAAAGGAGATAAATAATGGTCATCACCCATTCGAGCACCTGTATTATCACATTGATTGATTCGCCGAGCAGCGCCGTGCCTTTGCTGATCAGGGCTTCGGGATGAAGACTCGACAGCATCTCTTTTATCTGCACCGGATTGAAGTGCTTTTCAAGATATCCGAAAAGAGCCATATATCCCTCCGGCATCGGTTTACGCCCGGATGTGACATCGCGGATTATATTCGAAAGCATGTCAAGCTCGCTTATCACATGGGGCATGAAGATATACACCACGGCTGTGATCACGGCTCCCACCTCAAGCAGAGCGAGAATGGATGAGATGAAACGCCCCTTCTCATGGATCAGCTTCCGGTTGATCGCCACGAGCGGCTGAAGAAGATATGCAAGGAAGCAAGCCACAAAAAACGGCAGGAGCGCATCGCGCAGATAGCGTATCAGAAACACCAGAGCCGTGGCTATGGCGAGCCCGATCAGAAGACGCATGATTCTGTCGTTGTTCCAGTAAAGTGATGGTTTTTCCATATTTGTGAGATAGATTCAGTCGAGTGGAATAAAACTCCTGCTTGTGATGCAAGGAGATATTACTTAAAACCATCCTGCCGCGGTTTTGGTTCGATCCGGATGATACAATGGCGGAGCGGCTGCACTCCATATATTCGAGATATGCAGCCGCTCCGCGACAATAATATTTTCTCAGGAAATCAGAATTTGTAGCCGGCTTCGGCGGTGAGCTTGCGGTCGTCGTCGATGCGCGAGCCGACGGTGGTGAGCAGATCGCCTACCACTCCGCCGTTCATTCCTATGCGCATGGCCTTGAGCTGACTGTCGCGGTCGAGCTTCTGTCGTCCCCCTGCAAAACGAAGTTCCACAGAGGGATGGATATAACGGAACAATGCGATCGTATGAAGTATCTCTTCCGGTGTGAGAGCCGGAGAATCGGCAAGCGGTGTGCCCGGAATCGGGCACAGGATATTGATCGGAATGGAATGTGGATCAACTTCCCTGAGCTTGAGTGCCAGCTCCACGCGCTGTTCGGGAGTCTCCCCCATTCCGATTATTCCTCCGGAACAAACCTCAAAACCGATTTCACGCGCAGCCTTGATTGTGGCCACTTTCTCATCCACGGTGTGGGTTGTGCAGAGGTTGCCGAAATATGACGGCGCGGTCTCAAGATTGCAATGATAGCGGCGAACGCCCGAATCCCAAAGCTTCTGAAGCTCCTCGCGGTTGAGCAACCCAAGCGAGGCACATGTGAATATCCCCACCTCATCTTTCACACGCCTTAGCAGCGAGCAGACCTTTGTAAGGGCCTCACCTTTCACCGCGCGTCCGCTTGCCACAAGCGAAAAACGTTTCACACCCTTTGAATGGTTGTGACGCGCTTCCTCCATACAGGCTTTCTCATCTATAAGGTCGTAAGTGGAACATCCGGTGTGATAATGCGCCGACTGCGCACACCATTTGCAATTCTCCGAACAACGTCCCGAACGGGCGTTGACTATAGAACAGGAATCGAATACCGGCTTTACCCTGGCTGCTGTGATACGCGCAGCTCCCTCCATAACATCCTCTTTATTTTCCCATTTCAGGAGATCGTAGGCTTCTTCTGCCGTAATATCTCCTCCATTGATTACTCTTTGAGTGATTTCTTCTACAAAATTCATGACGAGTGTTCTATTTCTGAAGCAATCATTGAAGTTGTCTAACCAACTTCAATACTTCATTACAAAGATAGCAAATTCTTATCTAATATCCGATAATTTTTTGTGAAATTAGGTCGGTCATTCCACCAGGCGCGCCATCAATTCATCGAATTTGCCGTCGAGCCGGCGCCTGATTTCCGCAGTTTCAGTGCCGGCGGGAAGTATCAATATTCCGGGATGTGAGGGCGACGTCTGCAGAACAGCGCTTTTCACGGCTGCCATCCAGCGGTAACGCTCCTCGACACTTAGCTCTGCGTCAGGCACATCATCTCTCTCGAAAAGAGAAGCCTGGACCCGGAGCCGCGGGAGATCGGCCGAATGAAAAAAACCTTCGATGCGATTTTCCGAAAGCAATACGGCGCTGCGCAGCCAGCGATAACGCTTCGACATCATCATTAGTCCGATGTTCACAAACTCCTCCCGTTCCACATCGGCCACATAACGAAGCAGGCAATATTCATATATCACCTTCACCTGCGCATCCTCACTCTTTATTCCTATCATCTCTCCGTTATCCTCTTTCATGACTTCAAAAGAATTTCACGCTGGCGAATCGCCTCGCGGGTGAATAGTTCGCTTTCGGCAAGACGCAGCGTCAGAAACCTCTTATAGGCATCACGCCGCTGCTCAGCCGTGATGTCGCCTTCCTCCCGGAGCCATTCTTCCGGTATCAGATCCACTATCTTGCAGAGTGTGCGCGGAGTAATGGCCTGGCGCATAAGACGGTTGGCTTCCTCAAGTCTGTCAGCTACGGGAAGAAGGGCGTGCCGCCCGATATAGGGGAAAGGATCCATAGCGGCTTCATCCGCATCCCTCCACGAATGATGGAAATAGAGCGACGCGCCCTGATCTATCAGCCAGAGCTCATTGTGCCAGATCATCATGTTGGGATTGAGACGCGTGCGGTCAACATTGGTCAGAAATGAGTCGAGCCATACTATCCTGGAGGCTGTGAGGGGGTCAATCACATTTACAGCCGGATCAAACGTGGCCGCGCCCGATAGGAAATGCATCCCCAGATTCAGTCCCTCCGATTTCTTCAGAAGATCCTGCACCTCCTCATCCGGCTCCGTGATGCCGAAAGAGCTGTCGAGCCGAAGCAACACAAGTTCGGGAACCCTGAACTTGAAAGCTTTGGCCACAAGGCCTCCCACAAGCTCTGAAATCAGGGCTTTCTTCCCATGTCCGGCTCCACGCAGCTTCACCACATACCGGAATCCGTCGGTCGCCTCCCCAAGCACAGGAAGCGAGCCTCCCTCCCTAAGGGGAAGGATATATCTCGTCAGTTCTTCTTCTCTCAGTTCCATTGCTCAAATTTAATATTTTATCCCATCTCCGGCAAATCCCGGACTTATATAACGTGATGTGAAACGTCATGGCGCCCCTTCTGAAATCAAAAAAGCCGGTATGCATCCGGAGCATATCGGCTTTGGTAAATTTCTTCCCGAGCGGAAAGTGAATTGTCGGCTGCGAAGTTTTAGAACTTGTTCCTTAAGTAACAGGCTCTTATTTGTCGTAGCGCAAGAACGCACCCTTTTTATCGAATTTGATCTCTATGCCGTTGGAAAGCTCTATCTCAAATCCTGAACGTTCTTTGTCGATTCCGACTATGCGTGTGCCTGAATGATTCTTCTTTACATAGTTTGTGATGGCGGCGGGCACAAAACCGGAAGGCACCGACTGAGTGTTGGATGTCTCCACATTGTCCCAGTTTCCATCGCGGTCGAAAGATATCTCCGTGCCGTCGGTCAACACCACTTCATACTCTGTGACATAACCCAACGTCTTGTCTATCTTCACCACACTCACTTTCCCCTTGCAGTTGTTCTTTATGATTGTCTGCGCGGCTTTGGGAAGCACGGAAGCATCGTGGGCATAAGTGTCGCTTGCCGAAACTCCAAAAGCCAAGGCGAAAACCATCGCCATTACCCACATTAATTTTTTCATAACTATTCCTTTCTGTTTTTGTTTCCTTTCTTATTAAGACGTTCGAAAGGAATGAAAAGTTCAGAGTTTCAGCTTATTTTATTTCCGGAAGAAAAACCGTCCGGTCAGAAACCGGCCTGACGGAGGGCGCGTGCGAGCTGGTCGGGACAGGAGGTCGGTTTTGCACCGCATTTCACTCCTTCAAGCCGCCTGATCACCTCCTCCGGACGCATCCCCTTCACAAGAAGTCCGATTCCCTGGAGATTTCCGTTGCATCCTCCGGTGAAGCGCACATCCTTGATCACTTCGTTTCCCTTTTCCCCCTCCGTCTCTATCTCTATCATGCGGGAACATGTTCCCTCCGTTGTATATTGATATGTCATGATGTCTGTGAATTGTTTATTCACAAAATTACAACTATTTTTTCTTTTCCACAACTCCGGGGCATCGTTCCTTAGAGCTTGTTCCTTAAGGAACGGAGCCTAAATAATCAGCACGGTGACAAGTCCCCAGACCACCAGCATGATATTGCTAACGGCATAGGTCACGGTGTAGCCGATCGCCGGGGTAGTGCTTCCGATGGCATTCTGGGCCGCACCGAGCGCGGCGGTGCATGTGCGCGTGCCTGCCACGCATCCGAGCGTGATGGCCGGATTGAATTTAAACACCCGTTTGCCAAGCCATAGTCCGAAGAGGAGCGGTATCATGGTGCCCACGGCGCCGACCACAAACAGCATCGGCCCCACTGCCTTGATTCCCGCCACAAACGAGGGCGCCGACTCTATCCCTATCACGGCTATGAACACATTCAGTCCGAGATTATTCATCAGCCACAAAGCGCCCGGAGGAATATTGCCGAAAGTGGGCCGTTTGGAACGCAGCCAGCCGAATACAAGTCCGCTCACAAGGGCTCCGCCGCTTGTGCCGAAACTCACCGGGATGCTTCCGATCCAGAAACTCATGGCTCCGAATAGTCCGCCTATGAAGATTGTCAGTCCGACGAACATAAGGTCGCTCTGATTCGACGGTCGGTCCACATGTCCGATATGCCGTGTGGACCTCGCTACCTGTATCGGACGCCCCACAACCGTTATCCTGTCGCCTTTCTCAAACACCGTCTCCGAGGATATCTCGATCGGATTCCCCCTTCTTTTCGCATCACGGATCACCACGCCATGCATATATTTCAGCTTTCTAAGCTCCGCTATGCTTTTCCCTATGAATTCCTTCTTGCTCACGATCACGCCCACTCTGTCGAGAGGGTATGAAAGGATATCGGCGTCAGCGCGTTCCTCCCCTATGAATTTCTCCATCTCCACCATATATTCCGTGCGCCCGCACACCACAATCTCATCATCCGGATAAATCCTGTCGTCGTGTCGCGGAGCGTAAATATCTCCGTTATGTTTCACACGGTCGATATAGACCTCAAGACCTAATGAATGAAATTCCTTCTCGGCGTCGTGCACCGTAGGACAGTTGTCGAAAAAAGGCCGTTTCACAAGATAAGCACGATAGTCCACAGTCTGAAGCGCGTTGACATAAGCCGGATCTTTCTCTTTCTCATCGCTGTTGAGTTTCTTCTCGAGCAACGCCGTCTCCTCCTTCACCTTCTTCATTCCGCCTAAAATACGCGGGCCAAGGTTGCCGACTATGATCACTGTGCCGAGAGTGCCGAATATGTAGGTCACCGCATAGCATACAGGAATAATATTAAGCTCGCGGTCGAGCTCCGCCTTGTCGAGACCGAGTCGCCCGATAGCCTCCGTGCCCACACCGAGCAGAGCCGAACACGTCTGCGATCCGGAGAAGAGCCCCACTGTCTCCCCCTTCGAATAATGCATGAGAAATGAAATGCAGAGAGTCACCACAAAACACATCGAGCTCATAAGCACGGCAAATCCTACCTGCTTGAGACCCTGTCCGCGCAACGACTTGAAAAAATCGGGCCCCACGCTATATCCGATTGAAAAAAGGAATATCATGAAGAAAACCATCTTGAGGGGTCCCGACATCGGTATTTTCAGCTGCCCCACAAGAACGCCAATCAGCAAAACGGCCGTGACGCTTCCGAGAGTGGAATTCCCGATCCTCAGCTTCCCGACAAAAAATCCGAGACCGACCGTGAGAAAGAGGGCGAGCGTGGGATAAGAACGCAATATATCCGCCAGATAATCAAACATCTTTTTCCATATTTAGAAGCCGTTAAAAAAACTTCAGAATTCTTAATATTCTAACACGACATTCCTCTTATGGTTCAATCATTGCATCAGTCTGATTTCAATATTTCAGATCGCAGTTAATGATTAAAGACGCAATGGGGAGCGAAGGAATACATTCTTTCGCTCCCCATTTGTTTTTTCATATAGAAGCAGACCGAAGCTTCATGTCGGCTTGTTTCTTTAAATTTCAACTTCTCCGTTCTCCGGCGAAGCGCATTACGGTCTGCGGGGCTTATTTACCGGAGGGTTTTACCCTTCCGGTGGAGTTGGGTGTGGAATCCAGGGGCACGATCTCAAGCCAATATACTTTCCGGAGGTCGCGGTCGAGACCCTCTTCCATTCCGCGTT
>X247_Common_Hamster__coassemble_42_pt1 | contig 17715 bp, 12 predicted proteins | sample X247_Common_Hamster__metabat2_high_PE_003 | metagenome-assembled genome bin X247_Common_Hamster | reverse complement strand
GAGAAAAACAGTGTACTGTTCAGGCGTAAGCACACCTTTTACCTGATTGAGATACTCTTTACGGGAATTTTTACGTTCGGCCATTCTGGCTGATTTCTCGGCTTTTTTTGCATCTTTGGAAGCTTTTGCTTTCTCTTTGCAGGCTGCCTTGAAGTCGCTCTCTATTTTTTCGAGTTTGCTCTTCTGGGAGTCGTTGAGATTGATTCCCTCGAAAGGATTGACTCTCTGTCGGTGGAATTCCTTACCGCATTTCTTATCGCAGACTTGCTCTTTTGCAATAGCACATTCATTGCCTGACGCTTTATTCTGCGCCATGGAGGCGAGAGGGGAGAGTGACATTGCTATTAGAGCGAGGCTTAAAAATTTCTTATTCATATTCTAAATTTTTCTTTTGGAGCATTGGATTCATTGGATACAATCAATGCTCGATGTTTAACATATTTTCTTGACTGATTACATTCTCTCAGACAAGGTGGCTGATTGATAGTTTAGTGATACAAAATGATTTAACAACTATTTAACATATTCAAAAGTAGAAAATTAAAAATATTGAAATATACCCATCAGCATTAAACCCATTGACTGCAGGAATGTCAATACGCGCAATAATACAAAAGAGTGGAATGAAGATGAAACAACATTCTATTTTCTTATTTGGGGATCTTTTATGCCACTCCCGCTCCACTCATCGGCATCAAGCGAATGGTTGCTTTATCTTCGAGTTAGAGGAGGGCATTGAAAATCTCACACAAATGTTAATAAAAATTAGATTTTACATCTTCATTGTATAGACAAATGCTTGCTTAAGTAATGGTTTTTTAGTAATTTTGCATGAAAGATGTATTCCGGGAAATAAGACATTGGCAAATATGTCAATTTCTAATTTTAGGTTTAATTATAGTACAGACTTATGGCAAAAGAACTTAAGAATCTAACGAAACGATCAGATAATTATTCACAATGGTATAACGAGCTCGTGGTAAAGGCCGATCTTGCGGAGCAGTCGGCGGTGCGCGGATGTATGGTAATCAAGCCCTACGGCTACGCTATCTGGGAGAAAATGCAGCATCAGCTTGACGAAATGTTCAAGGCTACCGGAGTGCAGAATGCATATTTCCCGCTTCTTATTCCCAAATCATTTCTTTGTCGTGAGGCAGAGCATGTAGAGGGATTTGCAAAGGAGTGTGCCGTTGTGACTCACTATCGACTTAAGAATGATCCTGAAGGGAAAGGTGTCATAGTCGATCCGGCTGCCCGACTTGAGGAGGAGCTGATTGTCAGACCAACATCGGAAACTATAATCTGGGGAACATACAAGAACTGGATTCACAGTTATAGAGATCTCCCATTGTTGATCAACCAGTGGGCGAATGTGATGCGCTGGGAAATGCGTACCCGCATGTTCCTCCGCACATCTGAATTCCTCTGGCAGGAGGGTCACTGCGCTCATGCCACAGCCGAGGAATCGGAAAAACGCACAGTGCAGATGATCAACGTATATGCTGATTTTGCACAGAAGTATATGGCCATGCCTGTGACGATTGGCGTAAAGAGCCCCAATGAGAGATTTGCCGGAGCACTCAACACATATTCGATCGAGGCTATGATGCAAGACGGCAAGGCACTTCAGGCCGGAACAAGCCATAATCTCGGTCAGAATTTTGCCAAGGCATTCGATGTGACATTCATCAATAAAGAGAATAAACCCGAATATGTATGGGCAAACTCCTGGGGAGTGTCTACTCGTCTTATGGGTGCGTTGATCATGACCCATAGCGATGACAACGGTCTGGTGCTTCCTCCGAAGCTTGCGCCTATCCAGGTGGTGATCGTTCCTATCTATAAGAATGAGGAGGGACTCAAGGCAATCTCGGAAAAGGTTGAACCGCTTGTGAAGGAGCTTCAGGGAATGGGTATCAGTGTGAAATATGATGATGCCGACAACCGCCGACCCGGATTTAAGTTTGCGGATTACGAGCTTAAGGGCGTGCCTGTGCGTCTTGCAATCGGACAGCGCGATCTTGAGGAGGGCACCGTAGAACTTATGCGTCGCGATACTCTTGAGAAAGAAACTGTGGCTTTCGAGGGTCTTCCCGGCGAGATTAAGAAGATACTTGATGATATTCAGGAGAATCTCTTCAATAAGGCACTTGCCCGCCGCAAGGAGAAGACTGTAAGCGTCGACACATACGAAGAATTCAAAGAGAAGATTGAAGAAGGCGTATTCATCATGGCCCATTGGGACGGAACGCCTGAAACTGAAGAGAAGATAAAAGAGGAGACCAAGGCCACAATTCGATGCATACCTCTCGAGGGCGATAAGACTCCGGGCAAATGCATGGTTACCGGAAAACCTTCAGCACAGCGCGTGATTTTTGCACGTGCATATTGATTCGGTAATCCGACAGTTTATCATCTTTCTTTACTTTAATCAACAAAAACCATGAATCTTAAAAATAACCGGATAGGCATCTCCATACTTACAGCAGGTCTTGCTTTGGTTTCATCGTCGGCGCATGCCTTGGATATCGATGATTATTGTTCTCCGGGCAAAACTCAGCCAACGGGAATCAGGACGATAACACCATTGTCTGACGGTGTGTCTTACAGCGCTGTCAGCGAGGATGGAAAAAGCATTGAGGTGTATAGCTATAAGAGCGGAAAAAAGATATCGACACTCTTTTCGGTAGATAATGTAAAAGGTGAAGTAAAGATTGATGGTTTTGATGGTTATTCGTTGAGTGCCAATGAGAAAAAGATTCTGCTTTGGAACGACAGCGAGAAAATCTACCGTCGGTCATTCACGGCACAATATTATGTATATGACATCATGCGTGGCACTCTTGCGAGAGTGTCGGACGGCGGCAGGCAGCGAGGAGCCGTAATATCTCACGATGGAAGGATGGTGGCATATACGCGAGATAATAATGTGTATATTTCCAATCTTGATTATGGAACGGATAAAGCCGTGACAACCGACGGAGAGCTTAACAAAGTAATCAATGGCGCTTCCGACTGGAGCTATGAGGAGGAGTTTTCTCTTACCAATACACTTCGTTGGAGCGGTGATGACAACGTGCTTGCCTTCATCAGGTTTGATGAAAGTGAAGTGCCTGTATATACTTTCGACAATTACAGGAGTTATTGCGATTCCGATCCATTGTCGGATCCTTATCCCGAGAGATATTCCTATAAGTATCCGCTTGCAGGCTATCCGAATTCCACAGTTACGGTCAATGCTTATAATCTCGACACGAGGGTGACTAAGAAGATGGATCTTCCAATAGGAAAGAATTATGTGCCATCAATCGAATTTGACGGAGATGGTGTGAATCTGATGGTGATGCTCCTCAACAGGGACCAGAATGATCTTAACCTTTATCGGGTCAATCCCGCGTCGACGGTCGGACATCTTATACTGAGTGAGAAAAGTAACGCATGGTTAAGTCCGGAAGCTTATCAGATGGTTGATTATGGCAAGAGTTCGTTTGTCATAGCAAGTGAAAGAAGCGGATATCGTCATTTATATGAATATGATTATAACGGTAATTTGCTCCGTCAGCTGACCAAAGGCGACTGGAACGTTACTGATTATTATGGGAAAGAGAGTAAAAGCGGAAAGCATTTCTTTCAATCCACCTGCCTTGGCGCTATCAATAGAACCGTATGCAGCGTGGATCTGAAGGGGAATATCCGGGAGCTCATAGGTATAGAAGGATTTGAATCAGCATCATTCAGCGGCAACAAGCAGTATTTTGTAAGGAACTACAGTAACGCATCCACCCCCAATCAATATACGATATGTGACAACAGCGGAAAAAAACTTTTCGACATGGAGATGAACGCCGTTTACAGTTCAAAGTACGCATCTGCACCTGTTAAGGAATTTGTCAAGGTAAAGAATGCCATTGGAGAGGAGATGAACGGATATATAATAAAACCGGCTGATTTTAATCCAAACAAGAAGTATCCATTGCTTATGTATCAATATAATGGACCGGATTCGCAGGAGGTTTTAAACCGATGGCGGATGGAGGGTGTCTATTATATAGCATCAAGAGGATATATCGTGGCATGTGTCGACGGACGCGGCACGGGAAATCGTACCAGGGAATGGGCCAATAGTGTTTATCGCCGTCTGGGCCAGCTTGAGACTGTCGATCAGATTGCGGGGGCAAAATGGTTTGCATCGCTTCCTTACGTTGATTCTGAAAAGATGGGATGTTTCGGGTGGAGCTATGGCGGCTACATGACACTTATGGAGCTATGAGCCGGAGATTCTCCGTTTAAGGCGGGTGTGGCTATGGCTCCCGTCACTGATTGGAGATTCTATGATTCTATCTATACGGAAAGATATATGTCCACGCCCCAACAGAATGAAAACGGTTATGATTCGGCTTCGGCTCTCAACCGCACATCCGGATTAAAAGGTCGACTTCTTATCATGTCGGGTACGAGCGATGACAACGTGCATTATTACAACACAGCAAAATACACTTCAAAGCTATATTCCGAAGGAACCGTCTTCGATATGATGGCATTGACAGGATTTGAGCACAGTCTGCCTAAATGCAATGCCAGAGTGATGCTGTTCGGAAAGATAGTTGATTTTATTGACACGAATCTGAAGTGATATCGGAATAATGATGAAGGGAGCATCGAGAATTAGTTGATGGAAGACTTGAAAAAAGTGAGCAGCCGACAGCTTTACACCTTCTGGAAGAATCTTTCCATAGGGTTGCTCGTTGTTGTCGGTTTGATCGCTTTATCGGCTCTTCTTCCATTCACATTCTTTTCGCCCATACTTGCGCTGATAGCGGCAGCCGTGTTATACACGATGCTCTATAACAATAAACTTACTCATAAATCATCATGCATGCTGGTGATTTATGCCATATTTATAAGTTGTGTCTCCTTCTCGTTTATCACTATCATAACGAATATTCTGGATGTATGGCAGCTTCTGCCATGGAATATGCCCAAGGAGCTTTCCATATTCTCAAATCCTTTTATTCCAACACTCCTTTTTGATCCGATATGCTTCATTACATTTATTGTGATCTATATCCGTCGTTCGAAGCTGAGGATATGCATTGATTGCCGACTATCGAAAGGAGAATTCAGCGACAGGGGTAAACTGGGAAGAATCCTATACAGGGAATCAGGATTGCAGTTGAAGAATCTGATATTCCTTTTTGGCATTCTTTCTGTGGCTGTCTGGTATTATTACATCCTTCATTTTGTTGACGCCGAGCTTAATGCAAGAGACAATTATATATTCGTATGGCTCAATGTAATCGGATTCATTCTTGATGAGGTTTATTTCATAATAAGGTATATGAATCTTTATCTCGAACTTCGGGAGAATGATGAAATAATCAGTCAGGAAGATCTTAGGGATATGACCAACAAGACCTATCTGCGCTTTTATCTGATATGTGGCAATGATGTGTTTATGTCGACGAATGTGGCTGATCCACGTCGCACGGGTGCTTTTGTGATCGACAGCCCTTTCTTTACCAAAAGAAGTGTAAACGGTATTACGATTCCTGAGGTTAACATGATTATCAGAAGAATGACCGGCATAAAGAACGGTCGTCTGAAATTCTTCTTTGGCCGAAAAACTCCGGATCTTGAACGTCACAGCACTCTCAGATATTTCTATTTTCTTGATGGCAAAAAGGAGGATTATCAAGATATCCCTGTAGATGGAGAATGGATGGATTTCGAAACTCTGAAGAAGATTTATTCTTTTAATCCCGAGAAACTTTCCTCAATCATGGTTTCGGATATTACGCGTATGGCCACTATTATCCTCACACAGAAAATATTTGATGAGAATGGCTTCAGAAAGAACAAACTTAGATCATATCGGCCATCGTTCAATCTCATCGAAGTGGATAAGAATGATTATGATTTCCAGGATGACAAATGGATAAGAATATCCATGTTTAATTCCGATACGAAGCTTTACCGGATTAAAAGATGGTGGAGAGGTATCGGCATGCCGGAGAGAAAGAATAATTCAAAAGAGGAATGGAATTAGAGATAATTGCGATAGTCGGGCCGACCGCAAGCGGTAAAACACGGCGTGCGGTGCAAATCGCTCGCAGATATGACGGGGAAATTATATCGGGAGATTCGCGTCAGATTTATCGCGGCATGACTATCGGAACAGGAAAAGACCTGGATGAATATGGTGAAATACCATACCATCTGATTGATATATGCGAGGCCGGGGAAAAATATAACCTTCACAGATTTCTTTCCGATTTCACCCACTCTTTTTCCGATATCAGAAGGAGGGGGCATCTGCCGGTGTTGTGCGGCGGAACGGGAATGTATGTTGAGAATGCACTTGCCGGAATCAAGACTCCTTCTGTGGATCCGGATCCGGATCTAAGAAAAAGCCTTGAAGGGAAAAGCCTTGAACAGCTTACGCAAATACTTTCTACATATAAGAATCTTCATAACACTACTGATATCGATACACGGAAACGTGCTGTCAGAGCAATAGAGATTTGCGAATATTACCGGCTCCACCCTGAAGAGGAATCACTGACCAGGCGTGAAACAGCAAAGCCACTTGATGCAGTTGTGATAGGCCTTGACATCCCCAGAGAAGAGAGAAGAAAGTCGATATCCCGACGTCTACAGGCGCGTCTTGATGAAGGAATGGTTAAAGAAATTGAGAACCTGCTTGAAGGAGGGCTGGCACCTGAGGATCTGATTTATTATGGTCTGGAATATAAATATCTCACATTGTTCGTTATTGGGAAAATCTCATTCGAGGAGATGAAACACGATCTTGAGATTGCGATCCACCAGTTTGCAAAGCGTCAGATGACATGGTTCAGGGGAATGGAAAAGAGAGGTATCCCTATCAATTGGTTGCCATACGATCTGCCGGAAGATGATTTTATCAGCAGAGTAGACAATATTGTAAAAGCACACGTTTCTTCGCGCAGATAATGATATAAAGATGTAAGCAGTGGTCTTAATAAAAGGTCGTTGCTTATTTTTTAGGGTATAGGATTCTTTCGCCAAGGTCTTTGGCGAGCATGGACCTCTGGTGGATCTTGGAGTTTATCTTCATCAGGATATCTTTCTCGGCATCTTCATCGCCTTCCTGAGCCACTGTATTCAGTTCGCTGTAAAGCTGACGCAGCTGTCCATTGAGTATTTCACTCTTTAATTCCAAAAGAGCCCTCGGCACAAGCTGGGGTAGACGATCCTGGTCTGTCTCCACCACATTATTGTCACGATAGTATATATTGCTAAGCTGATGACGTTCGATTATAAGCTCTGTCACTGTCTCCCTGATCTCATCATCCTCATGATTTGCCAGATATTTTGCCGGGAAAGATAATGAGAAATCAGTGATTTCCTTTTCGCGTAGATTTTCAAGACTTTCTTCCAACTTTTTTTCTTCTCTCTCAATGTCGGCAATCGATAGATTTTTAGCAGCGATGGCCTCCACGCCCTCTTTTCGTTTGAGTTCAATAGTTTGTTCAATTTCAGAAATTTTGGCATTGAGAGCATTGTCGTAAGAAGGCCGCAGGCCGAGAAGAAGCTTGAAAATATGGTCATAGATTTCAACAGAGAAGGATATTCCATCCTCCTTGAGATCTTCGGCAACATATTCCGCCACATTCCAGATGATCATATTTCCGTTTTCATCATTGAAATCACAGAAAGGGAGAAATCCATATTTAAGGCAATACTCCATAATCTTTTTTTCAAGAGGCTGAAGAGGAGATACGGTCTTTGGCTGTGGCTTTAAAGGTGGACGAGACTCGACGCTATCTATCTGTATGCCGGCATAATTCTGAGGCATCTCGTTCTCGATCGCGGATGTTTCGCCCGTTTTATTCACGGAAGTCGTTGCCGGGGTATGAATATTATGGCGTGTCTCTGCGGTTTCATTCGTCCTTTCAGGTGCAAAACGCGAAAGTTCCTTGATGTTGCGGGCGTTTCTCCACTGGATAGTAAGTTCTCCTCTTTTCTTGACTACTGATTTCAGGATAGTCTCTTCGGGAATATTCATTATCCGGCTACATTCCTGCACATAGACATCACGCGCGATAAGATCGTCGATATGGGCAAGCGTAGTCACCATATCGTTGACTGCATTGATTCTCTGCATCGGATCGCGTTCCATATCCTGAACCAGAACCTTTGCCTTGAAACGAATCACATCAGTCTCATTCATCTCCACATATTTACGGAATTCCTCCGGAGTATGACTTCTTGCGAAAGAGTCGGGATCCTCTCCGTCGGGGAGGAGCAAAACCTTCACCTTCATTTTGTGATGAAGAAGCATATCCATTCCGCGGAGAGCAGCCTTTATTCCAGCCTTGTCGCCATCATAAATCAGGGTAATATTCTCTGTATATCTGTGTATCAAAGCAATCTGTCCGTCGGTAAGGGCGGTTCCTGATGATGCCACCACATTCTTCATGCCCGACTGCCACATTCCGATCACATCGAAATAACCCTCCACGAGATAACATTTGTCATCTCGTGTTATAGAGTTGCGGGCCTGATATATACCATAGAGCTCATTACTCTTTTTATATATCTCCGATTCTGGAGAATTGATATATTTCGCCTTATCGTTCTTAAGAGTTCTACCGCCGAAACCGATAACTTTCCCAGCTGTGTTGAGAATCGGGAAGATAACGCGGCCGCGATATCTGTCGTAGTTTCTGTTCCCTTCATGGGATGTTCCCACAAGCCCGGTTTTTTTAAGGACATCTATGTCATAGCCCGCTTTTATTGAAAGATTAGTGAGCCATGATCCGTTATCAATCGAATATCCGAGTTTGAAGGCATCCGCAGCCTCTTTTGTTATTCCTCTTTGTCCGAAAAAATATGATAAACCGACTGTCTGTCCCTCCTCTGTGTTGAAAAGAGCGTTCTGCATCTGAGCCATAGCCCATTCGTTGGCTACAAGCATAGCCTCTCTTTCCGACTGACGACGTCGCTCCTCATCAGTCATTTCACGTTCACGCACTTCAATGCCATATTTACGGGCGAGATGGAGAAGAGCCTCATGATAAGACAGACCTTCCTTCTTCATTATGAAATTCACCGGCGATCCGCCCTGTTTGCAAGAGAAGCAATAACAAAAGTTTTTTCTCTTGTTAACAGAAAAAGAGGGGGTTCGCTCATTATGAAAAGGACATAGTCCCATATAATTGGCACCCCGGCGCACCAGATGAACATAATCACCGACCACCTCGACAATGTCGGCGGCGTCGGTGATGCGTTGAACGGTTTCCTTATCGATTAAAGGCATTCTTCAGTGTGTGTGTTAGTTTTCCTTTCGGTCGAGATAATAACCGAAATCAGACAAGGTCGATATGTTTGGATATTTTGGCAGTGATGCGATGAATCTCCTCATTAGTGGATACCCTTGTGGGCACGAGAGGAAGACGCAACTCGTTTTCAATGAGTCCGAGCGCATTAAGTGTGCACTTCACTCCGGCGGGGTTTCCATCCACAAAAAGAAGATTGAAAAGCTCTGTGAATTCAAAATGAATGGGGAGAGCTTCGGCATATCTCCCTTTCAGGCAGAGTCGTACCATTCTTCCGAACTCCGCCGGGAAAGCATTTCCAATCACGGAGATAACGCCTTCGGCGCCTAAGGTCATCAGAGCGTATGTGATGGAGTCGTCACCCGAAATCACAGTAAAATTCTCGCCTTTGTTTTTGATTATTTCCTCAATCTGGGAGAAATTTCCCGATGCCTCCTTTATACCGATCACGTTGGGGCAGTCGCGTGCGATGCGAAGAGTGGTCGCAGCCGACATGTTCACACCCGTGCGTCCCGGCACATTATAAGGAATAACGGGCAGGGGAGATGCCTCAGCAACCGCTTTATAATGCTGATACATACCTTCCTGCGAGGGTTTGTTATAGAAAGGAACAACCGACAGCACAGCCGAGAATCCCGAGAGATCGGTTTCTTCAAGTTCCTTTACCACCCCCATTGTATTATTACCTCCGATTCCAATCACAAGAGGAATCCTGCCGGATGTCTTCTCTTTGATAAATTCTCTTACGGCCTTTTTCTCCTCAGGGAAAAGAGAAGGTGTCTCGCCGGTTGTGCCAAGCACAACAATATAATCTGTTTTGGCTTCTATGAGACGCTCTATAAGCTTTTCGAGCGCTCCATAATCAATGCTCTTGTCTTCCTTGAAGGGAGTTATGAGGGCCACTCCGAGGCCTTTGAGATTGAAAGAATCCATATTTTCCAATTTTATAATGCAAATTTAACCAAAAAGCCGTAAATATTCAAATCGCGCTTTACAGAATTATTGAATAATGCTGTTTTTTCTAACACGAGTTGAAAAGATTTTATAGAGGATCCGGCAAGAATTTCAGCAAACTTTCTGATAACCATTAAGCATAATTTAACATAAATTTGTTAATTATATAGTTTGGATGGGATAGTGATATTTATACGCTTGCCCACCGACCGGATATTACCTTCCTTATATATTAAAAAGATAAAGAGATGGCTGCAAATAGCGATTATAAAGAGATCTTTAAAACATTGGTGAAAGATCTTAAATATTATTTTAATATATCCAACGACATAGAATCACAGGCTGATGTCGAGGCTTCGATACGAAGTGGTGTCTCATTCAGAGGCAGTCAGCTTATAACACTGATCTTTGCCATATTCATAGCATCGCTGGGATTGAACACAGACAGCATACCGGTCATAATCGGTGCGATGCTTATCTCTCCTCTTATGGGGCCTATCATCGGCATGGGACTTGGAATAGGGATTCAGGATTTCGATCTTCTGAAGAGAGGCACAAGAAATATACTTGCGGCTGTGGCGGGATCGCTTGCAGCCTCGGCTATATATTTTCTTATTTCGCCGCAATATGAAGGGTCGAGCCAGCTTCTTGCAAGGACTTCTCCTTCGATTTATGACGTGTTTGTGGCACTTTTCGGCGGTGCGGCCGGAATATTGAGTATTGCGGCTAAAAACAAAGGACAGGTTCTTCCCGGAGTTGCGATTGCCACTTCACTCATGCCTCCTCTCTGCACAGCGGGCTATGGTCTCGCTACATGGCAGATGAATTTCTTTTTCGGAGCGTTATATCTCTTTTTCACAAATATGGTGTTCATTCTTGTCGCAACATGGATAGGGGTGAAGCTGATGGGGTTCAGAAGAAAGGTTTATCAGGATACTCCCCGTGCAAGAAAAGTCAAGGTCTTTCTTTACTTTCTGATTGCAGCGACTATAGGAGTCAGTGTATATCTTACGGTGGTGATGGTGCAGAAAAATCTCTTTATGGACAGGGCGCAGGCATTTGTGGAGAATGAGATGGTTTTCCCGAACACGCAGGTGTTAAACCATAAAGAGGTTTATGAAGCCGGACATAAGGAGATAGATGTTACTCTAATAGGACAGGAGTTGCCGAAAGACTCACTTCAGCTCGCCATGATGAACAAGCTTGATAGCGTAGGTCTTGGCGGCACTATCCTTAATATTAAGCAGGGGTTCTCTCTTTCAGCAGCTAAAAGCGACAGTCACGACGAAGAGCAGGTATATAAGATCATGCAGCAGGAGATATCCTCACGTCAGGAAGTGATCGACTCGTTAAAAAATATTGTGGATTCACATAATCAGTTTTCCGATGAAAGTGTGAATGTATCTCCTGAAATAAAAGTGCTGTTTCCGAGTGTGAAAGATATAGCGATATCGAGGATGGTGGCGTCGGCTACGAATAAAAAGGATGTTGATACAGTTGGCATGATTTTTGTTAATGCTCCTGCGGGACTTACTGCTGTCGAGCGCAACAAACTTACCGATTATATCAGTGTAAGACTTGGGGAAAAGCGGATGCATCTCACTGTCAATCCGGCTTCATTCCCTTGGCCTTCGGCCAAGCAATAAGTAAGGTTCTTGAAACGTTTAATATTAATAAGGTTAAGAATGCTTTAGCTTTTAGACTGAATTAACAATCGGGATCTTACAACAATAATGAAAGTATCGGATTTGATTTTAAAAAAAATAGCTTCTGTTTTTGCGTTGATTCTTCTTCCTTTTTATTCATACGCATACGATGTGTCGTTTTCAGGAGGTTCTAAAAATGTGATAGATATCGACGCAGAAAAGAACACCGGTCTTGATAAAATATTTGTGGTTTATAATTCATCCGAAATCACAGGTGTGGAGATATCGGGATGCGTTTCCTCTTCTCCAAGGGTTGAGAAATACAGCAATCTTGGTGGCGGATATGCCATTGAGGTTCCGGTTTCTTATAATTCGGGGGTGGTCGGCATGAGTGGAATCGAGGGTAACACGGGATATATTCTTACTGATGGTGACAACCGCTTTTGTTTCTGGGTGGTGGATTATCAGCCTTATATATTTTCTATTACCGGCTTATCCATGGATGCTGAGCAGGAATGTGGAAGCAGCCGGATTCGTGTGGAGGGAAATGCTTCTCCTGTTCATTATTACACTATCGATGGCCGGCAGAAGGTTTTAAGCAGAGAAATTATGCTTGAATACACCACTCTTGTCTGGGATGAAGAGAATCTTAATTTCGTATCGAAAGATATCAGCGAGAGTCTTGAGTCATTCTCCGAAGTGATTACGATAATGCCTCCATTATATTGCAATACGGAAATTGTGGTGTCGGGCGACCGATTTTTAAAGAAATGGGGTATGGAGAGAAATGTTTCATCCTCAATGATACAACCCAATGGAGTCGATGTCAGAAGCCGTGCGCTACAGACTAATTCAAATGAAGAGGATTCTGAATCGGGATCAAATATGATAAAAGTGGAGACAGAAGGTCTCGGAGGGTCCGCACCTGCCGATATCACGTTCTATGGATATATAACAGATGCTGTGCTTCACACGGAATGGCAGATGGCATCAGATCCTGAATTTGAATATATTCTTTATCGTTTCAACGAACAGGATGTGTCATATACTTTTACGGAGGAGGGCCAGTTCTATATGCGCTTTATAGGTAGCAATTCCGATGGAAGTTGTGAAGCGATAGGAGAGACCTATACAGTGGCTATCGGCGCATCAGATCTCCGTATCCCCAATGCATTCTCACCCAATGGCGACGGAGTGAATGATGAATGGAAAGTGGGGTATCGGTCACTTCTTGATTTCAAATGCTGGATATTCGACAGCAAAGGCAACCAGATGTTTCATTTCACGGATCCCTCAAAAGGATGGGATGGCAAATATCGTGGAAAGGTTGTTGCTCCCGGTGTTTATTACTATGTTATAGAAGCCCGCGGGGCGGATGGAAAGAAATATAAAAAGGGGGGAGACATCAACATCATAAATTTCAAAAGAAGAGGCTCTTCTACAGGCGACAATGCGGAATGACGCGATTTTAGGAATATGGTAAAATGGATTGTAAGGATAATAATTTGAAAAACGATAATATCACGGCTAAAGAATCTGTCGACGTTTATGGAGCACGGGTTCATAATTTGAAGAACATAGATGTTTCCATTCCACATAATTCCCTGACAGTGATTACAGGGCTGAGCGGATGCGGCAAATCCTCATTGGCATTTGATACAATATTTGCCGAAGGACAGCGCCGATATATAGAGACATTCTCATCTTATGCGAGAAATATGCTTGGCTCTCTCGAAAGGCCTGATGTGGATAAGATCACAGGATTGAGTCCGGTGATCAGTATAGAGCAGAAAACCATCAACAGGAATCCGCGAAGCACAATCGGCACAACAACCGAAATCTATGATTTCTTCCGTCTGCTGTTTGCAAGAATGGGAGAGGCGAGAAGTTATGTGAGTGGAAAGCCGATGGTCAAATATACCAAAGAGAAGATAATTGATCTTCTTCTTGATGAATATGACGGCAAGAAGATTTATATTCTTGCTCCGCTCGTTAAAAACCGGAAAGGACATTATAAGGAGCTATTTGAGAATCTCAGGAAGAAGGGATATATTTATGTAAGAGTGGATGGAGAGCTTATGGAACTCTCATACGGCATGAAGCTAAACCGCTACCAGAACCATAGCATTGAACTTGTGATAGACCGTCTGCGTCCCGACCGGTCAGATGTGCAACGACTGCGTGATTCTGTCGATTCCGCATTGAAACAGGGAGACAGGCAGATGATGGTTCTCAATGTGGATAGCGGAGAATACAAGCATTACAGCCAGATGCTCATGGATGCCGAGAACGGGATCTCTTATCCGGAACCGGCTCCCCACAATTTCTCATTCAATTCTCCTCAGGGTGCATGCCCGAGATGCAAAGGTCTCGGATATGTGAATCTTGTCGATGTCGACAAGATCATTCCCGACCGGTCGAAATCGATTTACGATGGGGCGGTCACTGCGTTGGGAAAGTATCGCAACTCTATGGTGTTCTGGCAGATTGACGCAATCTGCAATCTGTATGGATGCGATATCAAGACTCCGGTGGATAAATTGCCGGAAGAGGCAGTGAATGATATTCTTAATGGCACAGATGCTCGACTTGCGATAAAGAATGACACTTTAAGCACAAGTAATTACGGCTCAAGCTATGAGGGGCTTGTGAAATATATAGAGATGCAGCGGGAGGAGGATGCCGGAACTGAGGCGAATAAATGGAGCGACCAGTTTTTCAGCGTTGCCGAGTGTCCCGAATGTAAGGGAGCACGTCTTAATAATATTTCTCTTCATTATTTTATAGACGGGAAGAATATTGCTGAGGTGGCAAGTATGGACATTGCCGAGCTTTATGAATGGTCGGTAGGTCTGGAAGACCGGCTTGATCCGTCGAAACGTGTTGTGGCGGAAGAAATTATGAAGGAAATCCGGAGCAGATTGAAATTTCTTCTTGATGTCGGTCTCGATTATCTTTCCCTGAATCGCAACAGCGCCACACTCAGTGGAGGAGAGAGTCAGCGCATACGTCTGGCTACACAGATCGGATCACAGCTTGTCAATGTTCTGTATATTCTTGACGAGCCTTCCATCGGCCAGCATCAGCGAGATAATGTGAGATTGATCGACAGTCTTAAGAAGCTCCGCGATAATGGAAATTCCATAATAGTGGTTGAGCATGATAAAGATATAATGAAGGATGCCGACTATGTCGTCGATATAGGCCCGGGGGCCGGGAGAAACGGGGGAGAAGTGATGTTTCAGGGCACACCCGAAGAAATGCTTAAGACCCATACGCTCACAGCCGATTATCTTAACGGGAGCCGGGAGATTGCGATTCCGGAGAAACGCAGAAAGGGAAATGGCAAATTCATCGAGATTAAGGGCGCTACAGGACATAATCTCAAGGGAGTGGATTTGAAACTACCTCTTGGAAGATTCGTTTGTATAACGGGCGTGAGTGGAAGCGGTAAGTCTTCATTGATCAATGGCACTCTGCAACCTTTGCTCAGCAAAAAGTTTTATCGTTCGCTTCAAGAACCTCTGCCATTTAAAAAAGCTTTAGGCCTTGAGAATGTGGATAAAGTGGTTACAGTCGACCAATCGCCGCTTGGACGGTCACCCCGGTCGAATCCGGCCACCTATACCGGTGTGTTTTCTGACATTCGCAAGCTGTTTGTCGAACTTCCCGATTCTAAGTTGAGGGGCTATAAACCAGGGCGATTCTCATTCAATGTGGCTGGAGGAAGATGCGAGACCTGCAAGGGACAAGGTTACCGCACTATAGAGATGAATTTCCTCCCGGATGTGCTTGTGCCATGTGAGGAATGTCACGGCAAACGTTATAATCGTGAGACGCTTGAAGTCAGATATAAAGGCAAATCGATATCCGATGTTCTTGATATGACTGTGAATCAGGCTGTTGAATTCTTTGAGAACGTGCCTGTGATTCTAAAAAAGATCAAGGTGCTCCAGGAGATAGGACTTGGATATATAAAGTTAGGACAACCGTCAAGCACACTTAGCGGAGGTGAGAATCAGCGAGTTAAACTTGCTACGGAACTTGCCAAGAAGGACACGGGACGGACATTGTTTCTGCTTGATGAACCCACGACGGGCCTCCATTTTGAAGACATACGCGTGCTTTTAAAGGTTATTAATAAGTTGGTCGACAAGGGAAACACAATGGTGGTGATTGAACATAATCTCGATGTGATTAAGAGTGCCGACTATATTATCGATCTTGGACCAGGCGGAGGCCGGGAAGGCGGCGAGATAATTGCACAGGGAACTCCTGAGGATATCATAAAGCAAGAAACACCGACTTCAAAATTTCTTGTAGACGAATTAAAGGATGCAGAGTCAGGCTCTAAAGGTTATAAATAAAAAGCGATAATCCAACTGTACATAACCAGGAGATCATGCTGTAAGAATATACTGAAATTTTTTGGGATACATGATTCAGAGGTTTTTCCGAATGTTTAGTAACTTCGGGAAAGCCTCTGAAACATATAAGGATATAATTTCGGATATTCTGTTACATAATCACTATTATGTTAAATAGAGCAATATATATTAAATAAAAGTAGTCTTGAACCCTACTGTTCTATTCTATTCTATTTTCTTTAACGGAGACAGACTTTATTGTTTGTTATTGATTTTGCCAAAGGGGCTTAGTCGTCGGGTTCGACATGAATATAGATTATAACATCACTTCCAAAACATTTATGCAGAGTGTGCTCAACATCAGTAGCAATTATATGTCCTTCCTGAACCGTGATATTTGGATCGACATGGATATTCATTTCCATAATCATGGAATGACCATTTCTTCGAGTTCTGAGATTATGTATTTTCTTAACACCCGGTATTTGCTTTACCGCCTCTATAATTTCGTTGACCTGACTTTGCGGTATTGATATCTCGAGAAGTTCATCTATAGCAGGATGTGCAATCTTAAACGCTGAGAATGCGATAAAAAACGCTATGACCACAGATGCTATCGGATCAAGGATTCTCCAATGCTCGCCAAATGCAAATGAAATTGAAACGCCAATCAGCGTGGCAACGGATGAAATTGCATCGCTTCTGTGATGATGAGCATTAGCTATCAGAGCAGAGGAATCAATCTTTTTCCCATTCTTTATCGTGTACTGATAACAATACTCTTTTGCAAGAATTGATACAAGTGCAATTACAATTGTCCATACATCGGGTCTTACAAGTATTTCTCCATTTAGAGCTGATATTATTTTCACAGAGCCTTCATATCCGATATAAAGCGCTACAAAAAACAGTATGACACCGATAAGCAAAGAGGCGAAAGTTTCATATTTCCCATGACCATAGGGATGCTCTTTGTCAGCTTTCTTATAAGCCGTCGCTACAAAGAATATCACTATAAAATCAGTTATAAAATCGCTGAATGAATGGTATCCGTCAGCAACAAGTGCGTCACTGTGTCCCCAATATCCGAAAAAGAGCTTGAGGACGACAAGAGCAGCATTTATCCAGAATCCAACAAGAGTTACGTGTCTTATAAGAGCTACTTCCTTTTTAAAAGATTTTTCATTCATAGGTAAATCTTTTTGTTTGGAAACATGAATCAATTCAATAATAATAAGAAAAGCAGTTGAATTTCTCAACTGCTTTAGGTTGCCTTGGAAAGACTCGAACTCTCACAAACGGAACCAGAATCCGGTGTGCTACCATTACACCACAAGGCATTGTAAGGTGCTATTTTAATAAAAAGTTGCCTTGGAAAGACTCGAACTCTCACAAACGGAACCAGAATCCGGTGTGCTACCATTACAC
>X247_Common_Hamster__coassemble_38_pt1 | contig 18097 bp, 6 predicted proteins | sample X247_Common_Hamster__metabat2_high_PE_003 | metagenome-assembled genome bin X247_Common_Hamster | reverse complement strand
CGCTGGCAGCTTCTCACTCTCGGTGAACGGCTTCTACCCACCGCCCTCTGGACAAAACTGCATATCCCTCTCTGGAAATAAACCGGAATAATTCTCGATTAATCCTGAGAAATCGAGATTAATCAGGATTAATCAGGATTAATCGAGATAAATCAATATAATTTCTGATTTAAATCTGACAAATGCCATCGCATTGGGGATAGTCGCTGCAACCCCGGAATTCGCGGCCTTGCATCTTCCCTTTTTTCTGCAGATAGGCTTTGGTTGCAGGTCAAGTTCTATATTATTGCCTAAATTTTATTTTCCCAAAGATAATCGTATTGAAGTTGTTTAGAGCTTGTTCCTTAAACTAATAAAAGAAAGGTTTTTCATCTCCGTTTAACAATCGTAGGTTAGTTTAAACAAATTCATTAACTTAGAATGAGAAAAAAACAAATCCTCGAATAATTAAGGCTCATCTCTGTTCCGACTGAAAGGATAGAGCCTTCAGAAGGAAATTTCTTTCTATTTATTGTTATAACCTAAGAATACATCTTTTAAAAAGATATTTGATTATGGAAGAAAAATACAAGGTGCTTCTTGTGAACGGAAGCCCGCAACCCTCCGGATGTGTGGCTCGCGCATTCACGGAGATTGAGAGGGTGCTCAATGAAGAGGGTATCGAAACCGAACGCATAAATGTCGGAAACAAGGATGTGCGCGGTTGCATCGCCTGTCAGTATTGCCGCACTCACGGCAAATGCGTGTTTAACGATATCGTGAATGAAACTGCCCCCAAACTTGCGGAAGCCGACGGTCTGATTGTCGGGACTCCGGTCTATTACGCCGGCGCAAACGGTCAGCTCCACTCTTTTATGGACCGCCTCTTCTATTCCTCGGCAGGCACTGTCGACAAGACCATGAAAGTCGGAGCCACAGTGGTTTCTTCGCGTCGTGCGGGAAGCACATCGGCTTTCGACGATATCAACAAATACTTCACAATCTGCTCGATGCCCGTGGTTTCTTCCACATATTGGAATGAGGTGCACGGATTCACGGCCGACGATGTGGAAGCCGATCTCGAAGGACTTCAGACCATGAGAAACCTTGCCCGCAACGCTGCCTTCCTGATCAAAGCTATCCGCGCTCGCAAGAATTCCGTGAGCGGATTCCCCGCCCAGGAACGCGGTGTCTTCACCAATTTCCACACCGAACAGTAACCCTCCCCTCTCCCGGATATGTCGATTCCACAGGCTTCTCCGGCAGTTACACTATATTTGACAGCTATGCGACAGATCATCACTCATTTCACCGACGACGACCTCTATAAGTTCACTATGTGCTGCGCCGTGATCGACAATTATCCGCGCACTCAGGTGAAGTATCGTTTCAACGACCGCGACCATACCCGTTATCCCGCCGGCTTCGCAGAGGCTCTCGAGCAACAGATCGCTTTGCTTGAGAATCTGCGGATCACCGACGGGGAGATCGATTTCATGCGCCGCCGTTGTCCTTATATCCCCGCATGGTTCTATAGCTATCTCAAGGGATTCCGATACGACCGCCGATGGGTGAAGGTGGCTCAGGATGAGGAGGGACACCTGAGTGTTGATTTCGAGGGAAGCTGGAGCTCGACCATTCTTCTCGAGGTGAAGGTGCTGGCCATTATCTCCGAGCTCTACTACATGATGACGGGAGAGGAGCAGGCCTTCGACTATGAGGATTTTTCGATTCGCTCGCGCCGGAAAGCCGAGAGGCTGATAAAGGGGGGATGCGTGTTCAGCGATTTCGGCACAAGACGCCGTGCATCTTTCGAATCGCAAGACCGCGCTGTCAGAGCAATGAAGGAGTGTGACACGCAACTCAAGGGGCCGGGGCATTTCACAGGCACAAGCAATGTATATCTCGCCATGAAATACGACCTGACGCCTATCGGGACAATGGCCCATGAACTCGTCTGCGCCATAGCCGGGATGTACGGCCCGCAGATGGCCAACCATCTGGCCATGAAAACATGGTCGGACACTTATCGCGGTGCCCTCGGAACATTCCTCTACGACACATACGGATGGCGGATATTCAGTCTCAACTTCTCGGAAGATTTCGCCAATATGTTCAAGGGGCTGAGAGTGGACAGCGGCGACAATTACCGTTAGCTCGATCTGATTGTGGAGAAATACCGCAGCCTTAAAATCGACCCCTGCACCAAACAGGTGGTCTTTTCCAACGGACTCAATGTGGACGAAGCCATACGCATCAAGGAATATGCCGAAGGAAAATGCATCCCCTCTTTCGGAATCGGCACACATTTCACCAACGACTTTCCCGGCGTAAAGCCTCGCAATATCGTGATCAAACTTCTCGATGTGAAAATCACGGAATCATGGCCTTTCTGGTGCTCCACCTGCAAACTGAGCGAGGATCTTGGCAAATACACCGGCGACCCCGCCACCGTGAAGCGATTCCTTCAGGCTCTCCATCTTAAGGCCCCGTTCCCCCAAAAATGTTAACGCAGGGGAATGGAGCCTTAAACTTTATGTTATAAAACACGTTTCATTTTTTTTACATTTGGTAATTGTTAACTTTGCAGAAATTCTCCATTTTTCACTCTGAAATCACTCCGACAACTTCTTTTAACCTACATATTTGGGAACATGAATATCAAAAAACGATTTAACGCATGCAGATCCATCAGGAATATGTCTGTGATATGCGCATCAACTGCCATGGCTTTATGTCCGCTTACAGCAGCTGCTGATTTCTTTATGGCCTGTGATCCCGGAACAGGAACATGGGAATTCAACAACAAGATGACCTATACCAAGGGCATAGGCTGGCAGTGTGAATTCTCTTATCCTAAAGACGCCACCAAAAACGCCTACTTCACATTCTTCGATATTGAGGGCTTGACAAAATGGCCGGAAAACAACAACAACCGTTACGGCGATAAAACAACGGAATTCTCTCCCATGTCCGGATTCAAGTATTCCATTGCCAAAGCAAAGGACAACTGCTACTATATCTCCAAAGACCAGAAAGGAAGATATCTTATCACTCTCGACTATGATTCCACCGACCCCGACAACCTCGAAAAGTCTTTTATAAAATTCGATCTTCTGGAATCTTATGGATCGGAAGAACCTGAAATTCCCGAAATCAACGCTTCCAACTATATCTTCTTCGAGAAGCCGGATACATGGACTCGCCCGATGGTCTGGGCCTGGATTTCACAGGGGTCATCGAATATCAGTTGCAACCATAACACGAAATGGCCGGGCGATGAAATGGAGCTTTATTCCGGAAAGACCTATATCTGGAAAGCTCCCGAAGGGAAAGTGCCCACAATGTTTCTCATAAGCGATAACGGAACCGGCACCCGAGCCGGAAGTGGAGACGGCGATCAGCCTTTCTATAATAAAGCCACCTATCTTGCCGATGGCACCCACACCGGAGGCGAAAGCCCGGTGCTTCCATCCGAAAGCGCCGGTAAAGTGACCGAATGGAAACGAGTCGACAACATAGTGACCGTGACTTGTGAGAATACCACACTCTTTATTACTCCCTATTCGAAAAACGTGGTGAAGGTATTCACTCTCCCCAAAGGATCTTCCGCCCAAGAGCGACGTTCCATATCTGTCATGGCTTCACCTGATGCGGAATTCGACTGCTCCGAAACGGATGAGGCTGTCATGATATCCATTTCGCGCGGAGCGCAAGTAAGGATCAACAAATCCACCGGTCTCATCTCTTTCCTCAACGCCGAGGGTGAATTGAAACTTGAGGAAAACAAGTATCTTAACAATCACACACACACTGTATCCTTCAAGCCGATGAACGACACAGGCTTTTTCGGCGGAGGATACAACGGCAAATGGAATTCAATCAAAGACCGCACTCTGCGTCTCGACAACACCCAAACCGGAGGCTGGGGACAAAACAAATATGAATATCCGCATAATATCTGCGTGCCTTTTGTGATCTCCACAAGCGGCTACGGGGTGCTCTTCGACGACCATTATCGCGGCGCGATAATGTCGCCCTCATCTTCAGGTCTTTCTTATAGTTCCGGCTCGCTCAATCCCATTAGTTATTACTATATCGGAGGCGAATCGCTCGATGAGGTCGTGGCCAATTACACTTCCCTCACCGGACGTCAGGAACTTCCTCCCTACTGGGCTCTTGGATATCTCACCTCCCGGTTCGGATATTACTCATTTGCCGAAGGAGATAGTTTTATCAAGAGAATCAAGGAAGCCGACATACCTCTCGACGGAATCATCTACGACATCTACTGGGAAGGCGATCAGCTTTCCGGGATGGGCAACCTCGACTGGTATAAGCCGAATTTCCCCGATCCGGCGGCTCAATTGAATAAATGGAAAAAGGATGGCATACACACCACACTTATCACCGAGCCTTATTTCACAGCCTGTACCGATAATTATAATATAATGATCGAAAAGGGTTATCACGCCGATGCCGACAATCCCAACATGTCATGGCTCGGAGGCTCAAAAGTGGGACTTCTCGATGCCACAAATCCCGAAGCGCTCGACTGGATGTGGTCTTTTTATAAAGCCCGCACGGAAGAGGGCGTCGACGGCTGGTGGCTCGACCTCGGAGAGCCGGAAAGCCACGGCCCCAATGCCCGCCACAAGGGAGGATCTATCGAACAGATCCACAATGAATTCGGCCAGCTTTGGCTTGAACGGGTGTATCGCGGAATGAAAGAAGATTTTCCACAGAAACGCCCATTTATCATGCCTCGTTGCGGCACATCGGGCATGCAGCGTCTCTCCGCATTCCCCTGGACGGGTGATATCCTCCGCTCCTGGGATGGTCTCGCCGCTCAGATTCCGGCATTGGTCAACAGCTCCATGTCCGGAATATCATATCTCAACGGAGACACCGGCGGATTCACGGCCACATCCACAAATCCGGAGCTTTATCTGCGCTGGATAGAATTCGCTGTATTCTCCCCACAGATGCGCACTCACGGACAATATAAACCCGAGCCTGTGAATGATGAATATTCACGAGTTCTTTCCGATGTCAGAAAATTCATCAATCTCCGCTATCGGTTCCTCCCGTATAATTATACCCTTTCTTATCTGAATTCATCTGCCGGATTGCCTATGGCCCGTCCGGCCTGCGCTTTCGACAGCGATCCATCCCGCCTTATCGATTGTCGCGACGCTTATCTCTGGGGGAAGGATATTTTTGTGGCTCCCGTGATTTCAAATACCAATTCCCGCTCCATCACTTTCCCCGATGGCGAATGGGTGGATTTCAATGATATGTCGAAGGTATATGCCGGCGGATCCAAAGTGCAATACAATGCAGATCTCAGCATCCTCCCCTACTTCATGCGGCGTGGAAGCTTTATTCCGGTATTCACTCAGACCGAGAAATTCGGTTCGACTTCAAAAGTGGATTATTCTGATATCACCATTTTTCATAATGTTGATTTATCCAAAACGGGAAACTATGAGGGCATGATGTATGAAGATGACCGCACTTCTCCCACATCTCTCGCCGATGATGCTTACGCCCTTCTCCACTTCAAAGGAACGGCATCAGGAGCGGGCGACTATACTATCTCCTGTTATCCGGATATAAACGACCGCAACGAATTCTTGCCTCAGACCCGCACCATCCGTCTGCGCTTCAGAGGCTATGACGGCGACCTTTCCCGAATCAGACTCGACATCTCCGGATCTCAACCCTCGGGCTTCCTTGCGCCGGCTCCAAGGGAGTCTGCATCTCTCGAATTGAAAAATTCTCCGGAAGAGGTCGACAGCCACACAGGAAATGCATTTCATCGTTCTGCTGATGGCGAGATATATCTGAAAATGAGTGTTCCGGCAACATCAGGCGCCGAACTCTCTTTCGGCAATATCAACACAGGGATAGAATCCTCTTTCGCCTCTGAAGCCATCCGCATTGAATATTGCAACGGCATGATCAATTACACCGTGCCGGCCGGCTATGATTCGGCCATAATCGAATATGTGACAGCCGACGGCCGGATTATAGGAATCGAAAATTCTATTGCAGCCGATGGTCTGATACATTCCTTAGAAGCTCCAGCAGCCGGATTCTGCATCGCCAGAATCAAAGCAGCCAACACATCATCCACCATCACACGTCAGATTAAATTCATTAACTGACCGGATTTCGACCGCTTTTAAGACTATTCCCCATAAATTGACCGGGAGGACAAAACGCGACATACGTTTTGTCCTCCTCTCTTATCATTTGCAATTTATCTTGACATTTATCACTTGCTTTTTTCATTTTTTTATTCTTATACAAGCGGTTTGAATTTTTTTTTCTATCTTTACGAATGTTTCAATCAGTTATGGTCATTCCGATCGATTCCGGATATCCCCTCCGAAACTTCGGAATGACTTGTCTTATAGGAGCTAAAATTTTTATAACCACTTATTTATACTAAATCTTTCTAACCGTATGATTAAAAAATCAAATCATCGGGGAAAGCTTTCCAAATGGAGCAAAGTCTCTCTGGCCGTCGCGAGCGCGTCGATAGCCGGAGCCACCATTGCCCAGGTGGCTTTCCCAAGCAGGGGAATCGAACAGGAAACCGATTCCCCGCAAATGCAATTGCCGCTTTCCACTCCGAAAGCCTCTATCGGCAATTCAATCAATCTTATGTCGCCTCTCGGCACATCCGCCCTTTCTGACACGGGTGCCTTTGTGGCCTCCAATGCCAAGGTTTCTCACAAAGCCCCCGCGCTAAAGGCCGATGCCGATTTCACCGGCAAATGGGTGATGACCTATAAGTCGATGATCGTGGGCGGCGCGGATTCGGGATCTGCCGTGACTATCACCACAGGCAGCAATCCGACGGAATTCACCGTAAACGACTTCTACAACCCCGGGCTATCGATCCACGGCACAATCGATCCGGCCACCGCGACAATCACCATCCCCAACCAGATTTTCGCTGAAAACGCCAGCGGTGTCAAACTCGACATAACCGCCATCAATCCATCCAACGGCAACGCCGACCGCAAAACGCCGATCACCGGCCATGTGAACACCGACGGAACAATCGCCATCGACACCCCGTGGGGAATCTACGACTCGACAAAAAGCGTGTTTCCCGACGGTGTAGTAGCCGTTTATAACAACACCCGGCTCGTGCGACCCAACGGAACATTCTCTTTCACGCAGGGAGGTCAGACTGAAGAGGTAGACATTTATGCCGAACAGAAATCAGGAAATGTGCTTGAAGTCACTAATCTTCTGAACGCGGGTCTGACTATCGAGATGGTGCTTTCACGCGACAAAACCGCTTCAATCGCACTTCAGCCCATTCTGGCCACCCAGTCAATCACCTATAATATCGTGAACGCCACAATCGAAGGGGAGAAGGTAAGCTTCACCACCCCCGTCACCACCGCGGCCGCCACTGATCCAAAAGTGATAACCTGGACCAACTGGAGCGGATACGGACTCGATGCCCAGGACAAACCGGGCTGGCTCGGAATGTTCACAATGGGTAAGATCTCCCTCGAGAAAGCTGTGGAATATCCCGTAATGTCCACCACCAAACTCGATGGAGAGGGAACAAAAGAGAATCCCTGGCTCATCAAGAACCTCGACGATCTTCTCTTCTTCTCCGAAATGGTGAATGCCTCCTCCGGAAACTCCAACGAACTTCTATATTCCGGAAAGTATTTCAGCATGACCGCCGATATCGACATGCAGCAATATCGCTTCACCCCCATCGCCAAGGATTTCTATCATGTGTTTGACGGCACATTCAACGGCAACGGACACACGATCAAAGGACTGACAGTGAACACCACCTCGGGTTACGGCGGTCTTTTCGGAAACGTCGGACCCAACAGCCTTATCACCGATTTCACCATCGACGGAGCAAGCATCTCCGCGCAGTCAATTTCCTCATGCGTGGCTGCATGGTCGAGGGGCGAGATCTCCAAGGTGAATGTATTGAATTCGGAAGTGACCAACCTTTCCGGTGCGACAGCCGCCATAAGCGGTAATGCCACAGTGATCACCGACTGTCATTCCGACAATTGCCGCATCAATGGCTACGGCGGCTATGTGGGTGGCGTGGCAGGCCAGCTCAACGGAACCATGACCAGATGCTCCGCCACCAACCTTACCCTCCGCGGAAGCTCCTCCTCCAAGAGTGTGGTGCAGCCCGTGGGTGGTCTCGCCGGTCTCTCCAACTTCAAATCCTCGATCACCGACTCATACTGCACCGGTACGGTCGATGCTACAGTCAACAGCACCGAATGTATGGTGGGAGGTCTTGTCGGAGATGCCTTCGGCTCATCGATGGAGAGATGTTTCTTCTCCGGAATCGTGTCCGGCTATCTCGGAAACTCCATGACCGGAGGCCTGGCAGGATCGGCGACATCGGTCTCTTTCTCCGACTGCTATGTGAACGGTGATGTCATTAACGCTTCAAGCCGAAAGACAGGCGGTCTTGTGGGCTATGTAACCAACGGAAAAATCGATGACTCCGTAATCCCCGACACTTTCAAAAACTGCTATTCGGCAGCGAATGTGTTCACCACCACTTATCTCTATAATCCCGACAAGGATTGCCGCGAGGTGTTCGGACTGTTTGAGGATAACGCCGTATACACAGCCGAGAACATCTACTTCAACAACCAGATCTCTGATTTCGGCTCCACAAAATATGGAGTGTCGGGAGCTTATCTCACATCCGCCGAGGGGCCGAAAGGATTCTCCAAAGATGTCTGGACCATCACAGAGGGTGAATATCCCCGTCTTAATTCTTCGGCTTCCACTGAAGCCGCTCTCTTCAGTGCCTCCGCTCTCCTTATGAAGGAGAACAACTCTCTGGGTAAGCTCTCTGAGGATGCCACTATAAAAGCACTCGGAGCCACCGCCTTCAAATACCTCAAAAACGGGCAGCTCTCCGATGAAGGATATTATTCTAAAATCGAGGGCGACAAGATTGTGGTCAACAACGAATTCCTCATCGGCACCGACACCCTTTATGTCACAAACGGGAAAGCTCAGTATTTCTGCTTCCTCAAGGTGGCTCCCGTGCCGTTCGAAGGTCTCGGCACCGAGCAGAATCCCTACCTGATCAAAACCAAGGAGGATCTCATAGCCCTGTCGAAAATCACCTCCGAGAACAAACAGGTCTTCCCCGGCACATATTTCCGCATGACCAACGACATCGACCTCGGCTATAGCGAAGACTATCTCGGGATCTGCGGCGACGGAGCTTCCGATTTCATGGGAATATTCGATGGCGACGGCCACGCCGTGCATAAGATGAGGATTCATGTGCTTGAATGGAAAACACCTCCTACAGAGACATCTCTCGGCACAGCTGTGACCACAGGCCAGAAACTGTATCAGGGATTCGTGGGACGTCTCGGAGTCAACGGCATAGTCAAGAACGTAACCATCGCTTCCGACTGCGACATCGTGGTTTCCGGTTATTCAGGCGCGGTTGTGGGTTATTCCTACGGACGCATTGAAAACTGTGTGAACAACGCCGATGTGTTGTCTTACTCGGGCATATACATCGGAGGAATCACGGGATATGTCAATCCCACCGACAACTCGGTTGTGGAGGGTTGCCTCAACACCGGCGACATCACCACTGCTCGCTTTGGCGCCGGAGGTATCTCGGGCGTGAACTACGGTCTGATCAAAAACTGCGCCAATACAGGCGATGTAGCGGCTAAAGTGCTTGTGACCAATTATGACGCCGGCAAGAATTATCTCGTGGGAGGCATCACAGGCTCATTTGTGGGCAAGATCGAAAACAGCATCAACTATGGAACCGTCACCGGAAACGACCGCGTGGGTGGCATCTCGGGAACTATCGAGAACAACACCGGCAACTTCATCTATCACAATTCTGTGATGAATACCATCAACGTCGGTATGGTTTATTCAGCCTCTCCCACCACCACGGGAGCATTCGGAGGTCTTAACGGTTCGACCGATGTGATAAGCAACAACTATTATGACTCCCAGCTTCTTCCCATTCCGGCAGCAGGAAACGCGTCGATGAAGGGTATCGAAGGCGTGGAGACATCCGTACTCACATCCGGCACCCTCCTTGAAGGATATGATGCCGATCTATGGGATTTCTCGAAGGGTCTGTATCCTTCGCTCAAGGCGTTCGCTCAGAATGATGTTGTGAAGGAAGCCCGCTCCATCATCGTTGATATCCCGGCAGGAAAGACCGCCTACGAACTCCAGGCAGCCACAGCCACCCTCTCCGAGGCCGAAGGCCTGAAATGGAGTCTGGCTTCCGCCAAGGATTTCTCAATCAAGGGATCGACACTCGCCGGACCGGCAAGCGTGACCACCACCGTGGCCGACACTCTCTATGCCGACTTCTCCAATCTCCGCAAGCCGATCCTCATCAAGGCCCTGCCCCCGATTCCTCTCAATGGAGAAGGCACCGAAGCATCTCCTTATATGATCACCACTCCCGGGGAATGGAACGCGCTCGCCCTCTATATCTCGCAGACCGCCAACACGCTTGAGGAGAAATATGTGGCTCTCGGCAACGATATCGACTTCACCGGAAAGGATTTCACCCCCATGGCCTTTGACGGTGCCAATTATTTCAACGGCACATTCGACGGCAAGGGATTCACCGTGAAGGGAATCAAATATGCCACCACCGCCGCAGGCCAGGGTGCGTTCGGCACAATCGGTTCCACAGCCACTGTGAAGAACCTCACCATCTCCGGAGAGATCACTTCCGCTTTCGTCACTACAGGCGGATTCGCCGGATCTGTCTATGGCTCTCTTGCCGACTGTGTGAATGAAGTCAAGGTCACATCCACTAAAGCCACCGCGGGCGGTATCGCCGCTACTGTTTTAGGCAATGCCTCTCTGACCGGGTGTGTCAACAAAGCCGACATCTCGGCCGCAAGCAGCGTGGGCGGTATCGTCGGAATCTTCGACAAGAATTCCAAGGTGACACTGACCGAATGTGCCAACAGCGGAACAATCACCGGCAATTCCTCATCAGCTTATGTAGCCGGTATCGCGGGACAGGCTTATCCCGCCACTTTCATTTCATGTTCCAACAGCGGAACAGTGACTGTGAAAACCCCGACTTCCCAGTCGCACGCCGCCGGTATCATCGGTTTTGCCAACGGTTTTGCCACTGCCCCCGCATATAAGATAGAGAAATGTGTGAATTCCGGTAATATCACCGCCAAGTCAAATTGCGCCGGAATTGTTTCCAACGTGCCCTCGTCGGCAGGATATACCACTCTCCATATCTCCGAATGTGAGAACACAGGCAAGATCTCGGCAAAAGGAACCGGCAACACAAGCAACACGGCGAATGCCGGTATCGTGACGCTTCTCACCCCCGGCTCCAAGGTGACCGATTGTGTCAACCGCGGAGAAATCGAGGTCGGCGTCAACCAGTACACCGCCGGTGTTGCCGGTTATGCGCGTGTCGCGGCAACAGCCGACAAGCCCATCATCATCTCCGGATGTGAAAACCATGGAAAAGTATCCGGCAAGAGCTATAATGTGGGTGGCGTTGTGGCCAACGCAGCCGCATACGTCACTGTGGAGAACTGTTTCAATACAGGCGAAGTGGCCGGCCTCGGCACCGGTTCCAACGGCTATGCCGTGGGCGGTGTGATCGGTTCGGTAACCAATGCCAACGCCAGGGTGAAGGCTTGCTGGAACTCCGGTAAGGTTTCCGCAGTCAACCGTGTCGGAGGCATCGTGGGCATGAATGCGCAGAAAGCCTCTGTTTCCGATTGCTTCAATACGGGCGACATCCTCTCCACATCCGAGACACAGGGCACTGCGGCCGCGGCAGGCCACAGCATCGGCGGCATTGCCGGCCAGGGCGCTTCCGTGTTCGAGCGTTGCGCCAACTTCGGAACCGTAAAGGGCGCTTCCCGTGTGGGCGGACTTATCGGAAACGCATCCAAAAACAACACAAGTCTGATCGACAGCTATAATGCCGGAAAGATCGAGGCTCCGGCCGACACCTGCGGAAACCTCATAGGAAACAATCTCAGGAGCGGCGCCTTATGGTCGGCTTCCAACGCCATCACCGACAGCTACTATGTGAAGGAATTCGGAACATACGAGAACAATGCCGGCCTGGGAACAGCCGTGACATTCGGCGACCTCGCCAAGACAGATCTCGGCGCCGACTGGCAGACTGCCGGTGAATACTGCCTCCCGATCCTGAAGATCTTCTCCACCAATGAGACAGCTCTTCTCTATTCGGCTGCCGTAGTGGTGAAAGCCGACGACACATTCGAGAACGTGACCACCGACTTCAACGTGGGTGTTCCCGCAGGCGTGAAATGGACCTCCTCTGCCGCCGCCCTTCAGATCGACGGCGACAACGCCAGGTTCACAGAGGCATACACCGGTGAGATAACACTCACCGCCACCAATCTCGAAGGCGCAAGCCGCACGGTTGTGATCAAGGCCAATGCCAAGGGATCGGGTATCGGCGATATCGATACCGACGACTCCAAAGCTGAGTATTACACGCTCGACGGTCTGCGTGTCGCAGAGCCTGTGGAGGGTGAAGTATACGTGGTGCGCAAAGGAACCAAAACCTCAAAAATGATTTATCGTAAATAATCCATACCTGCCGCCAGCGGCAGATACAGCCCGATAGAGAAGGCCCCGGAATAAATGTTCCGGGGCCTTTTGCAAAAGACAATTATCGACAAAGGAATGTTAATTTACAGCTTTTTGTCAGTTGATTTTTATTTTTATTAACTTTTTGTTGCAAAAACCATATATTATCCTTACCTTTGCAAATCAAAGTTTCTACAATTCCCGTATCCTTACGGCATTGAAAGGATTCGATTTTATTGCGTATCTTTTCATGGGTTTATTCAACTTGAAGGTCAATGACATCGAAAATGATTAAGGAAGAAGCAAGCAGACAAGGTCTCTATTCTCCCGCCTACGAACACGACGGCTGCGGCGTGGGTCTTGTGGTAAAGATCGACGGCAGCAAACATCACTATATTGTAGACCAGGGACTTTCAGTCCTCGAACACATGGCCCACCGCGGAGCGGAAGGAGCCGACAACAAGACCGGCGACGGCGCCGGAATCATGGTCCAGATCCCTCATGAATATATTCTGCTCAACGGCATTCCCGTGCCCGAAAAAGGGAGATATGGCGTGGGCATGGTGTTTCTTCCCAAAGAGGAAAGCCAGCGTCTGCTCTTCGAGGCGATCATCGACCGCGAGATCAAGGCACAGGGACTCTTTCTGATGCACACACGCGACGTGCCGGTGGATTCCTCGGTGCTCGGCCACGACGCGCTTCTCACCGAACCGATCATCCGTCAGCTTTTCATCGTGGGATGCGACAACCGCGAGCGCCTCGAAAGCATGCTTTACCTTATCAGGAAAAGAATTGAGCAGGCCGTGCTCGACTCCGAAGAGATCTCCGACAAGGAATCATGCTATATCGTGAGCCTCTCCACCCGCACCCTCATCTATAAAGGGATGCTCTCCTCCACCCAGCTCCGCCATTATTTCAAAGACCTGCAGAGCCCTTATTTCACGAGTGCGATCGCTCTCGTGCATTCTCGCTTCTCCACCAATACATTCCCCACATGGCGTCTGGCACAGCCTTTCCGCCTTATCGGGCATAACGGAGAAATCAATACCATACGGGGCAACCGCTTCTGGATGTCGAGCCGCGAGGCAATCATAGATCCCGAGAATCTCGGAGAGATGAAGAACATAGGACATGTGATCCAGCCGGGAATGAGCGATTCCGCTTCCTTCGACAACGCACTGGAGTTTTTCGTGCGCTCCGGAATGTCGCTCCCCCACGCCCTGGCCATGCTTGTGCCGGAAAGCTGCAACGAGCAAAATCCCATTTCGCGCAAACTCCTCGCCTTCTATGAATACCATTCGATCTTCATGGCTCCATGGGACGGCCCTGCGGCCATAATCTTCTCCGACGGACGCTACGCCGGTGGTATGCTCGACCGTAACGGACTGCGCCCCGCGCGTATGACCGTGACCAAAAGCGGCGAGATGATCATTGCATCCGAAACAGGAGTGCTCGACATCGATCCCGCCAATGTGGAGCATAAGGCACGTCTCAAACCGGGTAAAATCATAATGGTCGACACCGAAGAGGGACGCATCCTTATCGACCGAGAAATCAAAAACGCCCTTGCCAACGAGCACCCCTACAGCGAATGGATAAATGAAAACCGCATCGTGCTCAGCAATATAAAGAGCGGACGTAAAGTCACCCACGACCTCCCCGACCGTCAGCGTCTTATGACCGCCTTCGGATATAACACGGAGGATATCGAGAGGATAATCAAACCGATGACCGTCAATTCGGCCGAACCGACGGCCTCGATGGGCAACGACGCCCCTCCCGCCGTGCTCTCGGCCAAGCCGCAACGCTTCTTCAACTATTTCCGCCAGCAGTTCGCGCAGGTGACCAACCCGCCGATCGACCCAATACGCGAGGAACTCGTGATGTCGCTCACCAGCTATGTGGGAGCCGTGCGCAAGAATATCCTCAGCCCTTCGGCCGAGCTCTGCAATGTGGTGATGATGCCCTCGCCGATCGTGAGCGACAGCGAACTCGACATTCTGCGTCATCTCCAATACAAGGGATTCAACACCATCACGCTCCCCATGCTTTTCGAGGCGGAAGATGGCGTGAAGGGGATGGAGGCCGCCATAGAGCACCTCTGCGTCAAGGCTGAGGAAGCTGTCGACGACGGCTACAATTATATGGTGATTTCCGACCGCAACGTCAATGCCAAGTATGCCCCTATCCCCTCGCTGTTGGCGCTTTCGGCCGTACACAACCATCTTGTGAGCCGGAAGAAACGTTCGCAGATCGCGATAATCGTGGAGAGCGCCGAAGTGTGCGAGGTGATGCATGTCGCCCTCCTTATGGGTTATGGAGCTTCGGCCGTGAATCCCTATATGGTGTTCTCGATCCTCAAGGATCTTGTAGACCGCAAGGAAATCCAGCTCGATTATGAATCGGCAGAGAAACATTATATAAAGGCCATCAACAAAGGAATCCTCAAGATTCTGTCGAAAATGGGCATATCCACGATCAGGAGTTATCGCGGATGCGCGCTTTTCGAGGCCCTCGGAGTCAGCTCGCGTCTTCTGAGCAGATATATGGGCGGCGGCATATCCTCCGTGGAGGGAATCGATATAGAGGATGTGACGGAAGATGTGCTCCGCAATCATTTCCGCGCTTTCGCTTCGGCCGACGAGCCCTCTCTCGAGGATTTCGGCAATTATAATTTCCGCCGCGCCGGCGAGCTTCATGCGTGGAATCCGCCTGTGGTGAAGGCCCTTCAGGTCTCCACGAAGGAGGGGGATTATGATAAGTTCAAGGAATATGTGGCTCTTGTGGAGCAGAAACCGGAACCCATCTTCCTGCGCGATCTGATCGAAGTGGAGAGCGACCGCGAGGCGATCGACATCTCGGAAGTGGAGAGCGAGGAGAGCATCATGCGCCGTTTCTGCACTGAGGCCATGTCGTTTGGCGCCATAAGCAAGGAGGCGCATGAAGCGCTCGCGATAGCCATGAATAAGATCGGCGGCATGAGCAATACCGGCGAAGGCGGAGAGGATCCGTCGCGCAACGAGCCGCGCCCCGACGGCACATGGGCCCGCAGCTCCGTGAAGCAGGTGGCTTCCGGTCGTTTCGGTGTTGATGCCGAATATCTGGTGAATGCCGATGAGATACAGATCAAGGTGGCGCAGGGCGCCAAGCCGGGTGAAGGAGGACAGCTCCCTGGATTCAAGGTCGACGAAGTGATCGCGCGCACACGCCGCTCGCTTCCGGGAATCACTCTCATCTCTCCCCCGCCTCATCACGACATCTACTCGATCGAAGACCTCGCGCAGCTCATCTTCGACCTTAAGAATCTCAATCCCGAGGCCAAGATCAGTGTGAAACTCGTGGCCGAAAGCGGCGTGGGAACAATCGCGGCCGGTGTGGCTAAAGCGAAAGCCGACAAGATCCTTATCAGCGGATGCGACGGCGGCACGGGCGCGAGCCCGGCTTCCTCGATGAAGCACGCGGGTGTGCCCGCCGAAATCGGACTGGCGGAAATCCAGCAGACACTCGTGCTCAACAATCTGCGCGGAAAGGTCATCATGCAGGTCGACGGACAGATGAAAAGTCCTCACGATGTGATTGTCAACGCCCTGCTCGGAGCCGAGGAATATGGATTCGGCACAGCGGCGCTTGTGGTGCTCGGATGCTGCATGATCCGCAAATGCCACACCAACACATGCCCCAAAGGCGTGGCCACACAGAACCCCGAGCTCCGCAAGAAATTTATCGGCCGCTATGAATACCTTGTGAATTATTTCACATTCATGGCGCGCGACATCCGAGAGCGTCTCGCCGCTATGGGATATAGAAGCATCGACGAGATCGTGGGGCGCGCGGATCTTCTCCGCATGAAGCCGCAGCCTGCCGGCTCAAAGGCTTCCAAACTCGATCTCAACCGTCTCTTCTTTATGCCGGCGGCTCCCGGTGAGGCTCCTCTCCATTGTGTGGATATGCAGGATCACAAACTTGCCGGAATAAAAGACAGCGCGCTGCTCCAGCTCATCAGCCAGGCCATCGACAATAATCAGCCGATCGCATTCGGCATGCCGATTGTGAACACCGACCGATCCACGGGCACGATGCTGAGCGGATATATCACCAAGCGTTTCGGCAGCGAAGGGCTCCCGGAGGATAGCGTGAAACTCAGCTTCACCGGTTCGGCCGGACAAAGCTTCGCGGCTTTCCTCTGCCGGGGCGTGACTATGAAGCTGATCGGCGATGCCAACGATTATCTTGGCAAGGGTCTTTCGGGTGGTCGCGTGATTGTGGTGCCCGACCGCGACGCCACTTTCGATGCCGAGAAGAATACCATTGCCGGCAACACCCTTCTTTATGGAGCCACGGCGGGTGAGCTTTTCGTCGACGGACGTGTCGGCGAGCGCTTTGCCGTGAGAAACAGTGGGGCCACTGCCGTTGTGGAGGGTGTGGGCGACCATGCCTGCGAATATATGACCGGCGGACGCGTAGTGGTGCTCGGCAAGATCGGACGCAATTTCGCCGCCGGAATGAGCGGAGGCATCGCATATATCTGGAATGTGAAGGGGAATGTGGATTATTATGTCAACATGGATCTCGTGGAGCTCACGCTTCTGAAGGAAGACGACGAGATCACCGAACTTCACGACCTGATAGAACGTCATCATCGCCACACGGGCAGCAAGCTCGCCGCCCGCATGCTTGACAACTGGGAAGAATATCTCCCGCAGTTTATCAAGGTCACTCCCGTGGAATACAAACGCATCGCCTTGGGAAAGGAGTGAGTCGTTCACGGCAAGTTACAAGTTGTGAGTTATGTAAAGAGAGCGGCCATGACTTCTGAAGTCATGGCCGCTCTTTTTCAGGCTCGCGGTTTATCGCGTCACCATATAAGTCAAATATGTCTTGTCGGGAAAATTCAGAATTATTTTCGCATCGCATTGGAACATATTAAGCATATCGATAAATTCGGAACCAAGCATCTTTTTGAAATCGTCATCGCTGTAACCTTTCATTTCAGCCTTCCCCTCAGCCAGAGAGTCTCCCATCTTGACCGGGTCCACATCAAATTTCATGGTCATCAAAGTTCCGTACATAGAGACATCGGTCCATGTCATACCCTTTGCCACCTCCTGAGGAAGCGTTTTCTTAATTTCAGCTACAACCAGTTTACGCATCTCGGGAGTTAATTTCTCCTGGGCCGAGACGTTGAGCGACGGGAGAAGCATCATTGCGGCAATCATCACCATGATTCCGCTCAAAATTTTCTTAATAGTATTCATATTCAAAATATTGAAGTTTTTTATCTGTGCGGTAAAATTACAATTTTTATGATAATCTGCAAAATATTCCTCTGCAAACTGAAGTCTCGACATCTGTGCCACACCTTCCGCTTCCACTTTCCGTAGCTTCTGCATTTTCATGCTATTAAGTGGCTGACAAAAATCAATGAACAGATATAACGAAGTTATTTTTGAGGCGCTTTGGCTTTGGAATGAAGGAGCATAGCGAGCTA
>X247_Common_Hamster__coassemble_37_pt1 | contig 18178 bp, 13 predicted proteins | sample X247_Common_Hamster__metabat2_high_PE_003 | metagenome-assembled genome bin X247_Common_Hamster | reverse complement strand
AACATTTGACAAGTGTAAAATTAATTTGAAGGTTTAATATCTTTATATGGGGGCAAGCTCTTAAGTGAGATAATTCAGTAAGTTGAGAGAGAAGAAACCTTCCGGTTTCTCCTCACCCGAGATTGCGACAGCCGGCGAATGTGAGCCGATGGATTGGGGTCAGTCCCAGCCGGGCGATAGCCTCGCGATGCTCCTTGGTGGGGTATCCTGCGTTGCGGATCCATCCATATCCGGGATAGATCCTGTCATATTCCCTCATAAGCTCGTCGCGGTGGGTTTTGGCCAAGATGGAAGCCGCCGCTATCGACATATATTTCCCATCTCCCTTTACAACGGTGGTGTGCGGAATATCCTTGAATGTCTCCGGGTCGCGATATGGGGAGAAACGGTTTCCGTCGACAAGAATATGTTTCGGACGGATTGTCAGAGCGTCAAGGGCTCGTTGCATTCCGGCGATCGAGGCTTTGAGGATATTTATTCTGTCGATTTCTTCGGGTCCGACCATGACCACCGCCCAGGCGAGCGCCTCGCGCTCTATGACGGGCCGCAATTCCTCGCGTCTGGCCGCCGAAAGCTGTTTGGAATCATTAAGATGTTCACATTCGAAACCGGGTGGGAGAATCACCGCCGCACAGCTCACCGGGCCGCAGAGACACCCTCTGCCGGCCTCGTCGCAGCCGGCTTCCTCAATCCCTTTAATCATATATGGCAGCAGCATGGGTCAGAATCGACGACAGGTCACGATGCTCTCCGGAGAACGCAACACAAGTTTCTTCCCCGAAAGATGCTCGATATGAAATGTTATCGGATTGCTGTTTATCCCGAAGTTTGACAATCCCTCGGTATTGGATGCGTAAGGGAAATCAAGGGTTATGTTCCCTTCCCCTTTGTCGTAGCGAAGGTTGCCCGCCGCGCTTCCCACTCCGGTGAGCTGCACCACATGCAGATTGAAGCAATAATAGAGCTTGGGATATGGAGCCACGCTTTCGCCGGTGGAGGGATTTTCTATCGTGACCACCTGCCACTGTCCGTCGAGCTTTCCATTGTGGGAAACCTTGCGGCAGGAGGCGAACGGGATGGAAACCGTCAAGACCGCCGCCACAGCGATAACGGCAATAGCCGAATCTCTGACAATCTTTTTTATTATAGAACTGACACTTTTCATGATTTCATCTTTTTGTGGAATGTGCTTTTATTTCAGAAACCATCCTGTCTTGCTGATTTTCAGGCCCACGCCATAGCTTCGGCCGAGCAGCGATCCGTCATCGAGCCCGAAAGAGAGATCAGCCTGCCATCCGGCTAATTTCCGCGGCTTCCAGCTCACCTCGGCAAGGAGATTGAGATTTCGTTTCGGATCATCAAAAGGTTTCTGATATGTGCCCCATCCTTTCGAATAAGAGAGCATGAGGCGATAGCCTATCTCTTCGGAGGGATCTCCTTTGATCGCGAAATGATGGGCCCAGATGCGGTTGCAAAGAAAAATGAGCTGATGGTTGGCATTATAGACGGGAGAGACCACAAGGGGATTTCCGATCCCCATTCCCCAGTGCTGCCAGCCGTTGTAGTTGTAGTTGTTATAATAGTTGTCGCGGCCCGACACCTGCTCGTTGATTTCGGGAGTGTGGTCCCAATATACGGCGCCGGCCTGGTCTTTGGTATAAAGGAATTCATATACAGCCTCCGACACCCATCTGTTTTCAGGGAACTTCGCTTCCACTCCGTATAGACCATCTTTCCAGGGATAATCGAAGAATAGCATCGAATGGTCTTCAAACATGTGTTGATAATAGATTTTCACGCTCCAGTCGGACTGCGGTTTCCAGGCGAGCGCGAAATTCCAGGTGCCGAGCATATTCCCCTCCACATTGTATTGGTCTTCCTGAGGAGTGTCGTCTCCGCCGTTCATAGGGATAATGGCCTTGATCCAGTTTTTGAAACCGTGAGGCATCTTGCGGATCAGCTTTCCATCTTTATAACGTTCGCCGCCAAACTGTGTTGCCATCTCGAGGCCGACCTCTAATTCGAGGGGGAATTTCTTTGAATTTCCTCCCCTGAAAGAGATCGCTTTGGAATGATATAGGGTGTTGAGGGTGTATTCGGTGTCGGGATTCACCCAGGATTTGATCCAGCGGTTGTCGGTAAACATACCGAATGCGATATAACCCTTCACGGCAAACCATCCTTTCGTGCCCCAGAAGTCGGCATAGTCGAAGATTCCTGCACGAAGCTGCGGAACGGGGCGTGCGTTGCCGGAATAGAGGAGGTTGCCCGAGCCGAGATCGGAGTTGGTGGTGAATCCGTTGAGCTCCTTGCTTCCGATCATGAGATCGAGACAGCGGTATTTCACCTCGCCGTATAATTGCTGCACGATGAAAGGGGAAGAGAACCTGAAAGCGGCGGCAAGGTCCACGCCCGCTCCCCAGGAGAATCGCTTCGACTCATCCATGTCGTGAAACGCGCCGAGACGCAGATAACCGTTGTTTCGCTTCACGGAAGAGAGGCCATATTGATTGTTGGCCATCCAGAAGGGTGTGTGTTCGCCGCCGGAGAAAGAGAGTCCGATTTCGCCGTGATACCGGATGGAGTCGTTCCATTCGGCCCGGGCGTTGAGTGGCAAAGCGAGCGCGAGTAAAAGCGCGAGACGCAGGGCATGCTTCAAGATATTTCTCATAAGAGGAAGGGAAGAGAGGGAAAGGAGTTGATATAGAAAGCGGAGGGAGGGCCTTGGATAATAAACGCGGTTTTGTGGTCTATGGTTCTTGGCTTTGGAGGGGGATGGAAAAAGTGTGAGACCGACAGTCGGGTAAACGACAGCCGGTCTCGGGGATAGGATGGATTTGGGGAAGTAGTCCATAGCAGAGTCGAACTGCTCTTTAGAGAATGAAAATCTCTCGTCCTAACCGATAGACGAATGGACCGACACAAATCACGGCCGCCGGCAACCGATTGGGGCCATGCGGCGGATTTTTACTATTTTAAATTTTGTTGATATGTTTCGAAAGAGAGCTGCAGAGGTTAGCGGCCTTGTTTTTCGAAATGATATTTTTGCGACCGAGGCGCTGGAGAAGTGCGCTGGTTTTATTATATGCTGCAGTGGCTTCGGCCTTGTCGGTCATCTTACGGATGCGGCGCACGGCGTTGCGTGCTGTCTTTGCCCAGTAACGGTTCTCAAGTCTTCTTTTCTCCGCCTGGCGAATTCTTTTTAATGACGATTTATGATTTGCCATCTTAAAAATTACTTTGTCTTGGTTTTAATATATAGAAATGGTAGCCCATAGCAGAGTCGAACTGCTCTTTAGAGAATGAAAATCTCTCGTCCTAACCGATAGACGAATGGGCCACAATGCAACTGCTTTTACGCACTTTGCGATGCAAAGGTAATCATATTTTCCGTATTGACCAAACATTTATTGAATTTCTCGGATATTTTTTATTAATTTTGCATTATAAGCGAGTGTTTAGACCCCGTTCCCACAAAAAATGTTATGTCATGAACCGGAAAATTGAGATTTACTGCACCAACATATCGGAATATCTGGAGCTCGAGCGAGGCACATCTCTGCATGAGGCCGCCCGTCTGATCGGAAGCCGGATCGGCTTCGAGCCTATCTGCGCGTTAGTCAACAACAAGACAGAGTCTCGACTTCCCGGTGTTCGGCCCCAAACAGGTGGAATTTCTCGACCGCCATTCCCGGGCCGGACGAGATGTCTATTTCCGCTCGCTCTGCATGATGTCATATAAGGTGGTGACCGATCTGCTGCCGGGAACGCATCTGCGCATCGAGATGTCGATCTCGAAGGGACACTACTGCCGCCTCTATGACGCCGGGGGGAACATGATATCCGTCGACGCGGATCTGAGCCATGAGATTCTCTCCGGGCTCCGCGCCCTTTCCGGCGCCGGCATCCCTTTCGAACGCCACGAGCGCCTCACAAAAGATGTGATCGGGCTTTTCCGCCGGCAAGGGCTGCATGAGAAGGTGTCGCTCCTCGAGACGGTGAAAGACCTCTACACCACATATTATATCCTCGACGGGCTCGCCGACAGCTATTACGGTCCGCTGGCGCCCGACACATCCTATATCGATGTCTTTGATGTGGTCGGCACCCGGGGAGGCTTCCTGCTGATGACTCCCGATCCCGACGCCGACTCGCGCGCGCAGACTCCACAGCCACAGCCCATGCTTTACAAGGCCTTCACCGATTATCTCGAATTCAACAGGATTATCCGGGTGTCGAATGTCGGGGAGCTCAACCGGGCGATAGCGGAAAAACGCACCGCCGGCCTCATCAATGTGGCCGAGGCCATGCACGACAAGCTTCTCGGCCGGATCAGCGACGAGATCGCCTCCCGACGCGCCCGCGGCGAGGCGGGAATAGTGCTCATAGCCGGGCCCTCGTCCTCGGGAAAGACCACAACATGCAAGCGTCTGGCAATTCAGCTGATGACCAATTGCATCGTGCCCAGGATGATCTCTCTCGACGATTATTTCGTGAACCGCGAGCAGACACCGCGGGATGAAACGGGCGATTACGATTACGAGCATCTGCATGCCCTCGACCTGGATCTCTTCAACACTCATATCCGCGCTCTGCTGCGCGGAGAGGAGATAAACCTCCCGACCTATAGCTTCGAGCTCGGACAGCGGATTGAAAAAGACCGCCCTCTGCGGCTCAACGACTCCGATGTGCTCCTGATCGAAGGAATCCACGGCCTTAATCCCGAACTCACCGCCGGGCTCCCCGCAAGCAATATATACAAGATCTATGTGTCGGCCCTCACCACCCTGCGGATCGACGACCACAACTGGATATCCACATCCGACAACCGTCTGCTCCGCCGCATCGTGCGTGATTACAAATACCGGCATACGTCGGCCCTCGACACGATCCGCCGCTGGCCAAGCGTCAGAAAGGGGGAGGAAAGATGGATTTTCCCCTTCCAGGAGAATGCCGATGCAATGTTCAATTCTTCGCTGATATTCGAAATCGGCGTGATGAAAGACTATGCGGAGCCCCTGCTCCGTGGAGTGCCCCACAGCGACAGGGAATATGCCGAAGCCTACAGGCTCCTGCGTTTCCTCCACTATTTCGACCCGATACCGGCCGATCAGGTGCCCGCCACTTCGCTGCTGCGGGAGTTTCTCGGCGGTTCGTCGTTCAGATACTGATGCGCAGAGGAGAGTGTCAACATGAAGTGAAACAGAGATGACGCGAATTCAGCGCGCGCTCTTAGACCCCAATAACCGTGAAGGAATTTACCGACCAGGATATAGAGAGAATAGAGAATCTGATTGAAGCCCATGACGAGGAGGCCATCAAAGGGGAGCTCTCGGATCTTCATCCGGCGGATATCGCCGAACTTTTCCAGAGCCTCAACCTCAAGCAGGCGGAATGGGTGTTCAATCTTATCGAGAACAAAGACCAGCAGGCCGACGTGCTCATGGAGCTCGACGAGGAAGACCGTAAAAAGCTTCTCGAAGGGATGGATCCGGAGCAGATATCCCATTTCATCGACCTTCTCGACACCGACGACGCCGTTGACCTCATTCAGGAACTCGATGAGGAAGACCGCGAGGAGGTGATCCAGAACATCGAGGATATGGAGCAGGCGGGAGATATCGTGGATCTTCTGCAATATGACGAAGACACGGCCGGCGGACTGATGGGCACCGAATATATCAAAGTGAATGAAAACCTCTCGATGCCCGACTGCCTCAAGGAGATGCGCCATCAGGCGGAAGATCTCGACGATATCTATTATGTGTATGTGGTCGACGACGACGACCGCCTCAAGGGTGTGCTCCCTCTCAAGAAGATGATCACGCATCCCTCGGTGTCGAAGATCAAGCATGTGATGGAGGAGAATCCGGTGGCTGTGAAAGCCGATGCCGCCATCGACGATGTGGCGATCGATTTTGAGAAATACGACCTCGTGGCCATGCCTGTGATCGACAGCATAGGGCGTCTTGTGGGGCAGATCACGGTCGACGACGTGATGGACGAGGTGCGCGAGCAGAGCGAACGCGACTATCAGCTCGCTTCCGGTATCTCTTCCGACATCGATGCCGACGACTCTATATGGGCCCAGACCAAGGCGCGTCTGCCAAGGCTCCTGATCGGAATCATCGGCGGCCTGGTGAATTCCGTGATACTCGGCGGATTCGAATCCCAGCTCGCCGCTGTCACAGCCCTTGCTTTCTTTATCCCTCTGATCGGAGGCACGGGAGGCAACGTCGGCGTGCAGGCATCGGCCATCGTGGTGCAGGGCCTGGCCAACGGCCGGCTCGAACTGACCGCTTTCTGGAGCCAGATATGGAAAGGACTGCGGATAGCCCTTCTGAATGCCATAGTGATTTCTGCCGTGGTGTTCGGATACACTTTGCTGACACAACCCGGCGACTATGCCCTCACATTCGCTGTTTCGGCATCGCTCTTCTGCGTGGTGATATTCGCCACGGTGTTCGGAACGCTTGTGCCCCTCACTCTCGAAAAACTGAAAGTGAACCCCGCGCTCGCCACCGGCCCGTTCATCCAGATCACCAACGACGTGGTGGGCCTGCTGATTTATGTCGGAATGGCGGTATGGATGCTCCGGATCTTCCCCCACAACTAAAACCTGAGACTTAATGAACAAACTCTAAACTAAAAACTCCAAACTCCAAGCTCCCAAAATGTCAAAGATAGCCGAAACCCCTCTGATGAGCCAGTATGCTTCCATGAAAAAGAAGCATCCCGATGCAATTCTTCTTTTCCGCGTGGGCGACTTTTATGAAACGTTCTCGGACGACGCCATAACCGCCTCAGAGATTCTCGGCATCACGCTCACCCGCCGCGCCAACGGCAAGGCGGCATACGTGGAGCTCGCCGGATTCCCTCACCATGCCCTCGACACATATCTTCCCAAACTCGTGAGAGCCGGAAAGAGAGTGGCAATATGCGAGCAGCTTGAGGATCCGAAACTGACCAGGAAGCTCGTGAAACGCGGCATAACCGAGCTTGTCACCCCGGGCGTGAATCTCAACGACAACTCCCTGACCGCACGCGAAAACAATTTCCTTTCGGGCATATATGTGAGCCGGCATGGCATGGGAGTGGCTTTCCTCGACCTCTCCACCGGGGAATTCCTCTGCGCCGGAGGGGATGCCGCATATATCGACAAACTCCTCAACAACATAGCGCCCAAGGAGATGCTCAGGATGCACGGCACAAAGAATTTCTGCGAGGAAAATCTCACCTACCGTTGCGCCACATTCGAGCTCGACGACTGGGTGTATACCATGGATGCCGCCGAAACGAGACTTACACGCCATTTCGGCACGTCGGGACTGAAGGGTTTCGGACTCGACGGGATGCCGGAGGCGGTGATCGCGGCGGGTTCGCTGCTTCATTATCTCGATATGACGCAGCACACGGATGTGAGTCATATCACAAGTCTGGGACGCATCGACCGCGACCTATACGTGCATCTCGACCGCTTCACGATGCGCAATCTCGAGCTTCTTTCCCCGCTCTCGCCCGAGGGGATGTCGCTTCTCGATGTGATCGACCGCACAATGACTCCCATGGGAGCCCGCCGGCTTCGCAACTGGGTGGCGTTTCCTCTGCTCGACATCAAGGAGATCACACGCCGCCAGGATGGGGTGGAATATTTCTTCCGCGACCCCTCCTGCCGGGCCCGTGTGGAGGAGGCCTTGCGGGGTATCGGCGATCTGGAGCGCCTCGGCGCGAAAGTGGCCTCCCGCAGGATATCGCCCAGGGAGTTTCTGCGCCTCCGCGACGCGCTGACCGCATGCGGAGCGCTTCGCCGCGTCCTCGGGGAAACGCAATCGGATGTGATGCGATCGATTGCCGCCGGAATGTCCGATCTCTCCCGGCTTGCCGCCACGATAGAGAGGGTGGTGAGTGAGGATGCCCCCGCCGTGACGGGACGCCCCGGAGCGATAGCCAATGGAGTGGACACCGAGCTCGACGAGCTGCGTTCGCTCCACGCCAACAGCCGGGAAGCCCTGAATGCCATCCGCGACCGCGAAAGCGAATCAACGGGCATCCCCTCGCTCAAGATTGCCTTCAACAATGTGTTCGGCTATTATATCGAGGTGAGAAACACCCATAAGGATAAAGTGCCGGCCGACTGGATCCGCAAACAGACACTCGTGAACGCCGAACGCTACATCACTCCCGAATTAAAGGAGTATGAGGATAAGATTATCGGCGCCGAGGAGAAGATCGCCCAGATAGAGACGCGGATATTCACGGAGCTTGTGGAGGGCACCTCGCGTTATATCCGTGAGATAAAGGAGAATGCCGACGGAGTGGCCATGACCGATTGTCTGCATTCGCTGGCAGTGGTGGCCGAGGAATACAATTATGTGCGTCCCGAGATCAACGACTCCCTGAAGATATCCATCCGCGACGGGCGGCATCCGGTGATAGAGCGGCGGCTGCCCCCCGGAGAGCCTTATATCTCCAATAATGTGGATCTCGATTCCGACGGACAGCAGATAATGATGATCACCGGCCCGAACATGAGCGGAAAGTCGGCGCTCTTGAGGCAGACGGCCCTTATCGTGCTCATGGCCCAGACCGGAAGTTTCGTGCCCGCCTCGGAAGCCTCGATAGGACTGGTCGACAAAATCTTTACGCGTGTCGGGGCCAGCGACAATATCTCTTCGGGAGAATCCACATTCATGGTGGAAATGAATGAGGCCGCCGCAATCCTCAACAACATGAGCCGCCGCTCTCTGATTCTCTTCGATGAGCTTGGCCGGGGCACATCCACCTATGATGGAATATCCATAGCCTGGGCAATTGTGGAGCATATACATGAGAACGGATATTGCAGACCCAAAACCCTTTTTGCCACCCACTATCATGAGCTCAACGAGATGGAGGGGAGCTTCAAGAGAGTGGTCAACTATAATGTGTCGGTAAAGGAGGCCAATGGGAAAGTGGTGTTTCTCCGCAAACTCGAGCGGGGAGGCTCGGCCCATAGTTTCGGAATCCATGTGGCCAAACTGGCGGGAATGCCTCCTTCGATTGTGAAACGCTCCAATCAGGTGTTGCAGCGTCTTGAATCCTCCTCCCGCGACAATGCCGAAAGCTCCGGTAATGAATCGAAAGGGAGGGGGAATCTCGGCGGGAAGAAAATCAAGGGACTCGGCGAGACACGCGACGGCTACCAGCTCTCCTTCTTCCAGCTCGACGATCCTCTGCTTTCACAGATACGCGACCGTCTGCTCGGCATAGATATCGATAATCTCACGCCTCTGCAGGCGCTTACCACTCTCCATGATCTCCGCTCGCTCCTGACAGGGAAATAATTTTAAGGAACAAGCTCTTGTGGCCGGGAGGTGTGTCGGAAGGAGAGGCTAACGGATTCGCGGGTGACGGCGAGACGGGCCCGGGCTCCCTCCACAAGGGGGAGATTCATATCGACATGCCCCATGGGGAATCCGAATGCCACAGGGATTCCGGAGATTCCGACGCGCCGGATAAAAGCCGATATCATATCCTCCATGGAGCTGAAGTTGCGGTCGGGGCGATAGTCCGTGAAACGACCCACAACAAGACCTGCCACGCGCCGGAACCCTCCTGAAAGCCAGATGCGGTAGAGCATGCGTTCTGTGGCATATATCGCTTCTGATATATCTTCAATGAAGAATATCAGCTTGTCGTTGTCTTCCTCCTCTCCCTTCTCTCCTGCGCCACGCAGGAAGTCGAAGGGTGTGCCTCCCAATCCGTTGAGCACTGCGAGATTCCCTCCGGCCAGCCGTCCCTCTGCCGAGCCGCATATATTTCTCGGATCCCCTTCCACATTATATTCCATCTTCCCTTCTCCCCGCAGAATGTGCATCAGCGAAAGCGTGCAGGGGTCGTCGGCGCCTTTCTCCGTGAGATGTTTCGCCATGGGAGAATGAATAGAAGCCACACCCGCAGAAGATAAGAGGGCGTGCAGGGCGGTGATATCCGAAAACCCGATCAGCCATTTCGGATCGCTCCGCAACATCGATTGCGGAATCTGATGCAGGAGATGCACGGCTCCATAACCACCCCGGGAGCATAGCACGGCTCTGACCGAAGGGTCGGACCAAGCGGCCGTGAAGTCGGCGAGACGTTCGGCATCGGATGCCGCGTATGAGCCAGATGCCGGGCCGCAGGCATGAGGCATCACAATCGGCCTGAAACCCTCTTTCTCAAAGAAAGCCGCGGCTCCGGCCACATATTCTTCTTTTACCGGCGATGAGGGGGAGATCAGAGCCACGGCGTCGCCTGATTCGAGCGGTGGCGGAAGGATGAACCGTTGCATGGGATTCGTTTATCGTTTATCGTTTATCGTTTGGAGATTTTGGTTTATGGCTTTAGGGTCGGGTCAGTAGCTTATCACATTTATGCCGGCGGCCTTCACGCGGTCGGCAATCGCTTTCAACTCCTCTTTCTCCACTTTCCGGAGGTTTTCTTCAGGCGTGCTGCGGTCGAGGCTGTAAAGCATCACTTCTTTGGGTGAAATCTTCCGATAGGCCTCGATCAGAGCATCAATCTCCTCAGGAGTGGTGTTGTCCACTCTTTTCCCATTGTGTTCTCCGCGCAGAAGCATGGTCTGGATCACACCCGTGTCTTTAAACTGTCGCAGACCTTCCACCACTTTCTCCACAGTGAATTCCCTGGAAGCCGGGGCATCGATCAGACGCATGGTCGGGTCGATGGCGGAGTCGAGCTTCAGAATGTTGTTGTCGACTCGTCTGAGGGCTTCGGCCACACCTGGGTCGAAGATACGTGTGGAATTTGTGAGCACCGACACTTTTGCATCCGGATAATACTTATCGCGCAAGGAGATGGTGTCATCGATCACTCCGGCGAATTCGGGATGGAGTGTCGGTTCGCCGTTTCCGGAGAAAGTGATCACATCAAGGCGCGCGTGCTCCTCCTTCATCTGCCGGAGTTTCTTTTCAAGATCCTCTTTCACTTTAAGGCGCGTGGGCAGACCGGCCTTTCCGGCGCCTTGGGAATTATAGCCGGCTTCACAATAGATGCAATCGAAAGAGCATACCTTGCCGTCGCTTGGCATGAGATTGACACCGAGAGACGTGCCGAGCCGGCGGCTGTGGATGGGTCCGAACACTGTGGAATGAAAAAGGATTGTCTGATCTTTGGGCATTATGACGTTGTTTATTAATGATGTATAGAAGTTGTTCAAACAAGCTCTAAAGGCCTTCAGCTAAAACCTAAAAAACTCCTATGCTTCCCTGAATCTGTTTTTGTCGCGTGAATATTTCTTTCGAAGGGAAGCCTCGAAAGCGGCTGTGAGGTCGATACCTGTCTGATTGGCCAGACAGACCACCACCCAGAAGATATCCGCGAGTTCTTCGGCAATATCCTCCTTGGCGTTTCCGGGATGAGGGATGTCGCCCGGTTTTGCCACCTGGTCGCCATACGTGCGCGCTATCAGGCGCGCGAGCTCGCCTGTCTCTTCGGTGAGAAGAGCCATATTCGTGAGATGTGAGAAATAGCGTTTACCCACTTCCCTGATCCATTTGTCGACGGCTTCCTGAGCTTCCGAAATCTCCATAGCAGACGAAAGAAGAGAGACTCAGATAATCTGAAGCAGACGAAGCTCCTCGAGAATCTCATTTCCCGAGAGAGAGCGGCGTCGCGAGATAGTGCGGGCAAAGTCGTCGATGGCCGGAGTGACCCTCGGATTATTGAAGATGCGGCGCATGTAGCTGCTTGTGCGGGAGAATATGTTGCGGATCTCATCCTCCTCGAGCGAACAGGTCTCCTTCCCCTCTAAAGCGATTTCCGAATAGATCTCATTCATGAGTTCGGAGGGAACGGGTTTATGCATTCTCACCATCGAGCGTGCCATTACATTAGAAAGCACCATGGCCGAGGTGATATAGAAATTATGAAGGAGATTGTCCCAGTTGGCTTTCACAGAGATTGCCGGGGAGGAGGGGAAGTAATATTGATGGGAGAAAGTGACCATCGGGCCATCGGAATCGAGAGAAATGCCTGCCACGCGGTCCATAGCGTCGAGAGCGGCAAGCGAGATGGCCATTCCGGCAAGACCGTAGGCCCTGTCGTCTTCATTGAGATATGTGAGTGTAAGCTTTTCTGCCATTGTTTGAACTGATTTCCGATATTAAGTAAGTGATATATCACTTACTTAATAAAATTTTTATCACTTACTTGTTCTATGTTATTAACAAGTGGTGCCTTGATTGGTTTTGCATGTCGTTAGAAAAGGAACGACAAACCGGCGGAGAGTGTCAGACCCTGCGTCGGGAGTCCTGGAAGGATTTCATCGTGACGGTTGAGCAGGTTGTCGGCCTGGACCCGTAGGGTCAGGTTGTTGCTGAACCCGTATGAGGCACCGAAATTGAGATATGTGATGTCGGGGAGGCGGCGCGAGGCGAGTATTTCCCGGGGCAGTCTGTTGTCGGCGATATATTGACCGGTTATATATGCTTTTCTCACTCCGCGATAGGTGTATGAGAGTGTAAGGCCGAGAGTGCTCCATGGATTGCTTTCGGCCGAGATGGCGGCTGTGAGCCGCGGACGGTCTAAGCCGTTGAAAAATCCCTTGCGTCCGTTCTGCGGCTGATAATTCACGTTTCCTTTGAGTTTCAGGAAGCGTCCCATGTCGTAAGAGACCTTTGCGCCGAGGCTGAAGCCGTGCATGTTGATCGCGGATGTGTTGAGATAGTTGTAGAAGATATCTTTGCCGTTGTCGGCGGTGGCCGGGAGGCCTGCGGCCGGCATACCGTCGATATTATTGAGAAATTCCTGATACCATCCTCCGAGATATTCACCTCTCGACACTCTGAAAGCGAACTCCACACCGGCCGAGAAACCGGAGAAGGGTCCGAACGAAGCCCCGAAGGAGCCGTCGAGGGGGGAATACACCGGGCGGGTGGACAGCAATGTGGGGCAGCTGTAATAGTCGAGCATGGATTCGGAGGCGAGGGTGTGGAGGCGGCTTCCTCCGAGGAGGTGGAGATAGAGCTGTGCGGCCCCGGCGTCAGAGTCGAGCGTGACATCGGGCGCGAAATGGAGCGCGCTGTATCTGTCGCCTTCCTCACCTGCTTTGGCAGCTATGTCTACACGGGCTCCTATGCGGAGGTTGAGACGGGATATTGAAAAACGGTAATAAGGCGTGAGCGTAATAAGAGCGTAATTGTCGGGCGCGGAATATTCGGGCGGAAGTATCGCTGTCCTGCTCTTTCCGGAGTCGAGGCCGGAATAGAGAAGCACATCGGCGTTGAGGTCAATGCCGAAGCGGGATTTCGACGAACCGGGGATCGAGATGCCTCCGCGGATGTTGATGTCGGTCTCGCGGGAGGGGGTGAGTCCGGATACGGCCGGCTGCAGACAGTTTATGTCCGCGTCGAGGGCCGGGATATAGAAGCGGCGGTAGCCGAAATATCTTGCGCCCGCGGATACATTCCATTCAAGGTCGTCGCGTTCTTTGGAGGATGTCCAACCCACACGCGCCGAGAGATCGTTGAGACTCTGTGTCGGAGCCTTGGGCGATGAGGGATCGCCGCAGGTGACGGGTGCCGGGGCATAGCCGTAATAATTGAAATATCCGAAATGACAGTCGATTTCCGCATCAAGTCTGCCATATCCGGGGAAGATATGCGAGCCGAAAATCCCTGCTGATTCATCATAGCGTTTCTGACGGATTGCGGAGCCGGACAGGATTTCCGGCTTCCAGAGGGAGGTGGAGTTGTGCAGGAGTTTCACTCCGAGTGTTGTCTCGTCGGAGTTGATGAATCGGTATCCGGCGGAGAGAGTGGAATTGAGCCATGAACCCAGGCCGAGATCTACATAACCCTTGAAGGATGAAGGAATGCGCGAGTCCTGCCATCCTGTGGCGCCCATTCTCACGATGGATGGAGCGAACGAGGCTGTGACACCTGAAGCGTCATAGTCGAGAGGGCGCGTTTCAAGAGCGAAGCGTTCCTGCCGTGGGAAAGCATTGATTCTGTCGAGGCGAATTATTTCCGGCGTGTATTTGCCGTCGACCGCGATCGACTGGTCGAACTGTGCCGCGGCCTGCAGAGGTGAAAACAGGGAGAGCGCCGCAAGCGCCGCGGCTGCATTTGATATATATTTGAATTTCATTATTTCCATGTTTTGAGTCGGGTGGAGATTGCTGTTGCAATATCTTTCTCCTTGCCGGGATAGTTGTCGCGCAGGCTTTTGAGGTATTCCTTAGCAAGAGAAGTCTGGCCTTTGGCGTGATAGGCGTCGGCCAGAGCTATGAATCCCTGGGCGAGCCAGTATTCATGTGGCGAGCCGGCATCGGTGAAATCGAGAGCCGTCTGAAGGGCGTTGTCGTAATCCTTTACGTCGAGATAATGACGTGCGAGGGTCACGGCGGCCTTTGCTCCTGTCTCGCCGGCGGGATTGGAGGCGAGGACGCGCAGGATTTTCACGGCGTCGCTTTTGCGTCCGGACTCGAGCAGCGCCTCGGCCTCATAGAAAGAAGCCTCCTCGATGCGGTCGGCCGGGAGGCCTCCGCTGTTGCGTGCGCGGCGGGCATATTCGATTCGTTCGGAGGGATCGGATGTGGTCCGCATGATTCCCGACACCGCATCCGGCATAAACTCCGGATCGGCCGTCTTCTCGAGTTCCTTGTAGGCGATCAGCGCATCTTTCTTTCTGCCAAGGTTCTTCTCGAGGATCTCTCCCTTCATCAGCAGGGCTTCCGGATATTGGGGAGAATGGGGACGCGACGAGACAAGCGAGGAGAGGACTTCTTCCGCCTCCTCATATTTCTTCTGCGATTCATAGGATGTCGCGAGGTCGAGGAGCGCCTGGGCCAGATATTTTCCGTCGGGATAATCGTTGACATATTTAAGGAGGAGCGTGATATCCTTGATATTATCCGTATAGGCGATCTCGGCGCCGTCGAAGGAGAGTCTTTCCATTTCGTCGGCATCGAGCTGTCGCGCGCCGGGCACGCCTCGCAGGAAATCGGCATATTCGCGGAGGTCGCCGGTCGATGCATAATATTTCTTGAGGTCGTCGTTGGCCAGGGCCGCCTCCTCGCTCGAAGGCCATCGGGTGATGATCTCCCTGTATGCCTCGGCGGCCTCTTTCACTTTTCCGGCTTTTGAATCGGCGAGAGCGAGATTCAGGAGAGCCTTGCGGGCCTGAGCGGCGTCGGGATATTTCAGAGCCACCTCACGCAGACCCTTCACGGCGTTCTCGTTCTGTCCCAGGCTCTCGAAGGTGAGCGCTCTTTCGAGAGCGGCCTGAGGAAGCCATTTCGAATCGGGGAATTTTGACTCGATGGCGGCGAGTTCGGCAAGTTTCCCTTTAATGTCGTTTCCCAGGCCGAGCATCACGGCATGCCGGAAAGCGGCATAATCGGAATCGGCGGCACCTCTCTCCACCGCCCGGGCATAGGCATCGCGAGCCTCGGCATAGTTGCCTGTGTAATACAGGCAGTCGGCCCGGCGGATAATGGCGTCGTCGGCCAGAACGGAGGGGAGAGAGGGGGATGCGTCGAGCGCTTTGCGGAAATCAGCGGCCGCCGATTTATAATCGGAAAGCATGTAGGAGGCGTAGGCGCAGTCGTAGAGCGCAAGGGCGCGGTTGGAAGTCTTGCCGAGTTCTTTGGCGGCGCGTGCATACGCGTCGCGTGCGCCTTTATAATCCATCTGCGCGTATAGGGCGTCTCCGAGCCATAGCCGGGCCTGGGCCGCTATTTCGGGGGAATGGGAAGCGAGAGCCACCGACTGTAGGAGAGCTTCGGCGGCTCCGGCGGGATCGCCGTTCGACATACGTTCCACACCGAGTTCGTAGAGAATCTTCTGTTTGGCCGCGAGCACTGCGGGCGAAGGCTTGCGGATGGCGTTGATGCTTCGCAGGGCCTTGGTGTAGTCGCGGTCGTTGTAATAGGCGGTGGCGAGATATTCCTCCACTTTGGGAGTATACTCCGAATCGGGATATGAGGAGATGAAGCGCTCGAGCATGTCGGCCGAGGATGCGAATGGGATTTTACCGCCGCGGGTCACTGCTGCCGCATTATTATATAGGGCCGTTTCAGTCACATCGGGGTCATAATTCATTCTCGCCGCTTTCTCGAAGGCCATGGCGGCGGCATCGGGATTGCCGCTTTTTATGTCGCATTGGCCGATATATAGCCATGCGCTTTGTCCGAGATCGGATTCGAGATCGGTGAGACGCATGAAATTGTCGGTGGCCGCCTGATAATCGGCGTCTTCATAATCGGCCACCGCTACGGCATACAGTGCAGCGGGCTCGGGGTTGTCGGGCACGGCTTTGAGGTAGGCCTCAAGATATGGGCGCGCCTTGCGCATGTCGCCGCGTTTGAAATAGGAGAGACCCACGATGCGTTTGATTTCGGGGAGAAGCTGCTCTTCGGCTCCCTTCTCGAGAAGGGAGTTTCCGATAGAGATCACCCGGGAGTATTCTTCACGGGAGAAGTCGATCTGGGCGAGATAGTAGCGGGGATCAAGACCGTCGATATCCTCTTTCACATTGGAGAATCCCCGGTAGGCTTTGTCGAGATCGCCATGGGCGTAATCGATATAGGCTTCGTAGAATTTCGCGGCCTCACGATATCGGGGGATATCGGCGATGCGTCTGATCAGGGAGCTTGCCTGGTCGTAGGATCCGGTTTTGAGGAGAGCGAGTGCCTTTCGATAGGTGTATAGGGAGAGATCGTTGCGGTTGAGCCGGCCGAAGTCGATTTCATTGTATTCGTCAAGGGCTTTCTGCCATTGATGCCTGAAGAAATAGAAATCTGCAATCGACAGCCGCGCCTTGAGGGCGAGAGGGGACGCGGGGAAATCTCTCACGAAGCTTCTGAGGAGGCCGACACATTCCTCGTCGCCTCGCTGATAAAGGGCTTCGGCGAGCATATAGACGTAATCCTCCTTGGCCTTGGGCGACAAGGCATCGAGAAGGGAGAAGTCGGTGTTGCGCGTTTCGAGAGTTTTCAGCTGGTCGATCACACCGGCATAGTTGCCGGCCTCGAGCATGTTTCTTGCCCGCTGCATGTATCCTTCGGCCTGAGGGGAAAACCGCTTCTGCGAGGCGTCTGTCTGAGCCGGGAGCGAGGCCGAAAGCATGATTAACGAGGCTGCCGCGAGAGCTGTGCGCCGCAGAGCGCTGTCGTATTTGAAATTCATAGAAGAATCGGATAAAAGTGATTAAGGAACAAGCTCTAAGACCCCATCCCACAAAAAATGTCAACGCAGTGGCGGCCTGTTTTTGAGCTAATTGGCTTTATCTCTGCATAAGCATGCTTGGCCGGCCAAGGACGAAGACTCCTGTATCGGGTTTTCGTGAAGAGGTCAGAACAGACGGAATTGTTTGAGTCTGATATGCAAAATTAACCAATTATGATAGATAAAGCAAATTGAATCCCGACAAACAGATGAGGGGGGCGGGTGTCAGAAAATCATTTTTTCGATCATGTAGACGCCAACTCCGCAAAGATATCCGATGAGGGCAAGCCATGTGAAGTTTTTGAGATACCATCCGAAGTTGATTTTCTCGAGACCCATGGCAATCACTCCGGCGGCCGACCCGATGATGAGAATGCTGCCGCGCACTCCGGCGCAATATGAGAGCAACTCCCAGAATGTTCCGTCGATCACGAAATTGGCCGCATATCCGGTGGCTCCGGGATCGGCCACGGGATACATACCCATGACGCCGGCCACAAGGGGCACATTGTCGACAATGGAAGACAGCACTCCCAACACGACATTGATCAGATACACGTTATGGATTTTCTCGTCGAGCACGGCGGCCATATCGGAGAGCAGACCTGTGGACTGCAGCACGGCCACTGCCATGAGGATTCCGAGGAAAAAGAGAATCGAGGGCATGTCGATGCGGGAGATGATCTTGGGAAGGCGAAGCTCCTTGGCGCCGTCGAGCATCTTTTTGGAGTTATAGAATATCTCTGTGAATACCCACAGCCATCCGAGCACGAAGAGGATTCCCACAAAAGGAGGAAGATGGGTGATGGATTTGAACACGGGCACGAAAATCAGACCTCCGACACCGAGGAAGAAGATCGTTTTTCGTTCGCCATTCGATATGAATCTGTTTTCGGATTCGAAAGGCTGGCGCGACTCGATCTCACCCTTAAGCCGACGGCTGATCACGAAAATAGGCACCACCATAGAGA
>X247_Common_Hamster__coassemble_35_pt1 | contig 18493 bp, 14 predicted proteins | sample X247_Common_Hamster__metabat2_high_PE_003 | metagenome-assembled genome bin X247_Common_Hamster | reverse complement strand
GTTCATTACCCGCCAATCTTTTTATATTCCGAGCCCGTCGATGAAAGTGGAGGCGACTGCCTTGCGCTGGAGGATGCGCGAGCCGGGAGGCACACTGTAGGTGAGCCAGACGTTGCCGCCGATAATCGAATCTTTTCCCACCGTGATCCGGCCGAGGATCGATGAATTGGAATAGATGGTGACATTGTCTTCGATTATAGGATGTCGCGGGGTGTTGATCGGATGGCCGTTGCTGTCGAGAGTGAAATTCTTTGCTCCGAGAGTCACGCCCTGATACAGGGTGACATGGCGACCGATGATGCATGTTTCTCCGATCACCACTCCCGTGCCGTGGTCGATAGCGAAAAATTCTCCTATCTCCGCTCCGGGATGTATGTCGATTCCCGTGGATGAATGTGCCAGCTCGGTGATGATTCGCGGAATCACAGGAATGCCCAGACGCAACAGGGAATGTGCCACCCGGTAATGAACCATGGCCTGGACCACAGGATAACAAAGCACGACTTCTCCAAAGTTGTCGACGGCCGGATCATTATTATACATCGCCTCGACATCCGTGTAAAGAAGCCGTTTTATCTCCGGAAGAGAATCAATGAATGCAAGAGCCATTCTCTTCGATTCGCTCCTCATAAAATCCTCAGAGACAGTTTTGTCGAAACAGAGCCCATGCGAGATTTCCTGATTGAGAATGGCAAAAAGCCGCTCGATTCCGACTCCGATAAAATAGGAGCGGATTTTGGAGCTGTTGCGGCGCCGATCGAAAAAATCGGGAAAAACAACACTCTTGATGATTTCAATGGCTTCGCGCAGGGCCGGCACCGAAGGGAAGGATCCTGTGCCGCAACAGGGCGACATCTTTATTTCCCTTTCAGATTGATTGCTGAGAAGACGGACATTCTTCTCCAGTGTTTCTTCAATTTCTGACATAGCAACTTAGTTTTCACTCCAAAATTAAGAAAAAAACGACTTATATGAAAATATAATGGTGGATAGGTTAAAATATGCGAGGAAACAGAACTTTTCAAAGAGTGAGAATGTTGAAATAGAAACGGCACACAGATGGGAAACACACCTACACCACGACAAAAAACAGAGAGCGCGCAAGCGCCTTGAAAATGATCCCCCCTGAGCAAGCGAGCGGAGAAACCCGCCCGCTTGCGCATCCCTTTATATATGCGATTCTCCCGAGGCAATTGTCTTGGGAGAATTTTTTTGTTATCTTTGCAGAAAATCACGCGGCGGAGGGTCTCGGGGGGATATCGAAGTCATCCCGGATGAATCTGCCGGAAAAATGTTAACAATTATGTCATTTATCAGAGCTATCCTGGCACTAATATGTCCGCCGCTTGCCGTACTCGATAAAGGATGCGGCTCGATTCTTCTGGTCACTGTGCTCACTCTCTGCGGATGGATCCCGGGAGTGATCGCCGCTTTAGTGGTGTGTAACAAAGGCTGAACATGAATTACCCTTTATATCTCGCAAGGCGTCTTTCTCTATCTTCCGGCGGGCGTAAAAGCGCACCGGCAATACGTGTGGCCGTGGCTGCCGTGGCTCTCTCCATAGCAGTGATGCTCGCTTCGATCGCAATCGTGCTCGGGTTCAAGAGAGAGATACGCGACAAAGTGATAGGTTTTAATTCCCATATCACGCTTTATGCCGTGCCGCAGAGTGAAGACGACAACAATCTCGTGAGCCTCACGCCTTCGCTTGCCCGGCTATTGGAGGAGGAGCCCTATATAAGCGACTTCTCCATAGAGGCATCCATACCGGCCATAATGAAAACATCCGATAATTTCAAAGGGGTGTATCTCCGGAGTCTAAACGGAAGGGAGACCACGGATTTCCTTCGCGACAATCTCGAGGAGGGGAGTATTCCCGACTATTCCGGCTCCGATACGACGGGCGGCTCTGATACGAATGAAAAGATAGTGATCTCCCGCATTGCGGCCAGGCAGCTCGGACTAAAGACCGGCGACCATATCGACACATATTTCATATCCGATGAAGTGAGGGCGCGACGACTCGAGGTGGCCGGAATCTTCAACACCCATTTCGATTCATACGATGACGTGTTTATCTACGGTAACCTGAATCTTGTCAGAGAGCTCGGAAAACTGAGTCAGACCCAGGGCACGTCCATACAGATAACCACCACCGACTTCAATCATCTGGAGGATAACAGCGCTCAACTTCAGAACCGGCTGAACAACGCCCTTGCCGACGGCACGGTCTACCGACTTTATCGCGTGGACAACGCCCGCAACCAGGGAGCCGGTTATTTCCAATGGCTCAATCTGCTCGACACAAATGTGGCTGTGGTGTTGATACTCATGACATTTGTGGCTTGTGTCACCCTTATCTCCGGAATGCTTATAATCATTCTCGACAAGAAGAGTTTCATCGGGCTGATACGCTCTATGGGAGCGCGAAGAGGGAAGGTGAGGATGGTGTTCGTTTATCTTGCCCTGAGGGTGGCCGTGACCGGAATGTTGACAGGAAACACCCTGATGATCGCCTTGCTCGCGGCCCAGGAGAAATGGCATATCCTCCCTCTCGATCCCGAAGCCTACTATATCGATTTTGTGCCTGTGGAATTCAACTGGCTCGCCTTCCTGATTCTCAATCTCGGAGTAATGGCGGTGATATATCTCTCGCTGATACTTCCGTCATGGTTTGTGGCGAAAATATCGCCTGCCGAAACCATGCGCTACGAATAATCCGCAGGCTCCTCCCGACATTCCGGCCTTCCTCCCGATCAGAGTATTCAAAAGAGAACACACTCCGGAAAAGAGTTTGGAATTGTTGAAAAATATATTGAAATAAATTTGGGAATAAACGTCTATAATATTAATTTTGGAGATGGAAAGGGAGAGATGGGAACATGGAACAACTAAGACATAAATATCATGGAAAAACAACTTCAGACCACATGCCTGCACGACCGGCACGTGAAGCTCGGAGCGCTAATGTCGCCGTTCGGCGGCTTTGACATGCCGATACAGTATGCCGGAATCACAGAGGAGCACAATGCAGTGCGCCATCATGTGGGCCTATTCGATGTGAGCCACATGGGAGAGGTGCGCGTAAAGGGTGCGGACGCATGCAGATATGTCAACCATATTTTCACAAACGACGTGACAGGCGCCGAAGATGGACAGATCTTCTACGGCATGATGTGTCATCCCGATGGCGGGGTGGTCGACGATCTTCTTGTATATAAGGTTAACGACAACGAATTTTTCCTTGTGATCAATGCATCCAATATCGACAAGGATGTGGCATGGATCAAAGGGAATGCCGATGGCTTCGATGTCGAGATCACGGATGAAAGCCCGGTATATGGAGAGGTGGCCATCCAGGGTCCGGAAGCGGAAGAGAAAGTGGAAAGCGTGTTGGGAATACCTGTGGAAGACATGACATTCTATCATTTCAAGACTTTCGAACGCGACGGCGAAGAGATAATCGTTAGCCGCACGGGATATACGGGAGAGGATGGCTTCGAGATCTATGGCTCGCATCAGTATATCCGCAAAGTATGGGATAAGCTTATAGAGGCCGGAGTGGCGCCTTGCGGACTTGGATGCCGCGACACGCTTCGTTTCGAAGTAGGTCTCCCTCTCTATGGCGATGAACTCGCCGATGACATTACGCCCATCGAGGCAAGCCTCGGCATGTTTGTGAAATTCGACAAGCCGGAATTTATCGGCAAGGAGGCGCTTGCAGCCCAGAAAGCTGAAGGCGTGAAGCGTCGCATTGTCGGCATAGAGCTTGAAGGGAATGCCATACCGCGTCATGGTTACCCCGTGGAAGTGAACGGAGAGAAAGTGGGCGAGATCACCACAGGATATCGTTCCATCTCCACCGGGAAGAGCGTGGCCATGGCTATGATCGACAAGCCTTACGACAAACTCGGCACTGAGGTCGAGGTGCGTATCCGGAAAAAGACTTTCCCGGCAAAAGTGGTGAAGAAACGTTTTTACGATAAGAATTATAAAAAATAAATAGCTATGAGCAAGATTGAAGAGGGATACCGCTATGCGGAATCACATGAGTGGGTAAAAGTGGAAGGCGATGTCGCATTGATCGGGATCAGCGACTATGCGCAGCATGCACTCGGCAATATCGTATATGTGGATCTTCCCGAAACAGGCGAAGAACTAAGTGCCGGCGAGGAATTCGGCGCAGTGGAGTCGGTAAAGGCCGCCAGCGATCTCTATTCTCCCGTATCCGGAGAAGTGGTGGAAATCAACGAAGAGCTTGAAGACACTCCCGAGGCCATCAATGAGGATGCTTTCGGCACATGGATCATCAAGGTACGTATGTCTGATCCGGCGGAAGTCGATTCCCTTCTCGACGCGGCCGCCTACGCAAAACTTTGCGAAGAGTAAGACTCCTTGACATACAGGTGTGACAGACTCTCTTTGAAAGCGGAGTCTGACACACCTTTTCACTTTAACCATAAAAACACAACACATCATAAACAACAATGAGCAACCGATATATTCCCCACACCGAAGAGGATATCGCAGGAATGCTTGAAAAGATAGGAGTCGGCTCCGTCGACGATCTTTTCGCCGATATCCCGTCGGAAGTGATATTCAAAGAGGAATACGATATTCCATCCGCCATGTCGGAGATAGAGCTTCGCCGTCATTTCGAGGAGCTGGCGAAGAAAAACCGCCGCCTCACCGTTTTCGGAGGCAACGGCGTCTACGACCACTATTCCCCCTCGGTGATTCCCCATCTTCTTTCAAGAAGCGAGTTTTATACAGCCTATACCCCCTATCAGCCCGAGATCTCACAAGGCACACTCCAATATATTTTCGAATACCAGAGCATGATCTCGGAGCTCACCGGACTCGAATCCACGAATGCATCGATGTATGACGGCGCCACGGCCACAGCCGAGGCTGTGTTCATGATGGTGGCTTCGGCAAAGAAACGCAACCGTGTGCTTCTCTCCGCCACGCTCAATCCCCATGTGACGGATGTGGTGAAGACATATGCAAAATTCCATGGCGTGGATCTCACCGTGATTCCCGAAAACGACGGAGCCACTGATTTCGAGGCCATGAAGAGCGAACTTGCCTCCGGCGATGTGGCCGGAGTGGTGGTGGCCTCTCCCAATAGATACGGCATAATCGAAGACTACACCGGTTTTGCCGATGAGATCCATGGGGCGAAAGCCCTTATGGCCGTATATGCCGATCCGTCGGCATTGGCTGTGCTCCGCAGTCCGGCCGAATGGGGAGCCGATATCGCATGCGGCGACGGTCAGACCCTCGGAATGCCGATGCATTTCGGAGGCCCCTATCTCGGATTCCTTTCCTGCCGTCAGAGCCTTATCCGCAAGATGCCGGGAAGAGTTGTCGGCGCCACTACCGATGCATCCGGCAAACGTTGTTATGTGCTCACACTCCAGGCCCGCGAGCAGCATATCCGGCGTGAGAAAGCCACAAGCAACATCTGCTCCAACCAGAGTCTTATGGCGCTTTACGCCACAATCTATCTGGCGCTGATGGGAGAGAAAGGGCTTCGTGAGGTCAACACCCTTGCTTGCGACGGCGCGCATTATCTCTATTCCCGTCTCATTGAGAGCGGCAGGTTCGCTCCTGTGTTCTCGCGCCCGTTCCTCAAGGAATTTGTGGTCAAGACCGACCTTGACATGTCGCGCGTCAATTCGCGCCTTCTGAAAGAGGGAATAATGGGCGGAGTCGAACTTGGCGACGGCAGGGTGATGTTTGCCGTGACCGAACAGCGCACGAAAGAGGAAATCGACCGACTTGTCACTTTAATGCTGGAGGAATAATCATGAAATATTACGATAAACTTATATTTGAATTGTCGCGTCCCGGCCGCAAGGGATATGAACTCCCCGCCGACAATTATGGAGTGGATGCCCTTAAGGATATTCCATCCTCTCTTCTTCGCAAAGAGGAGCCGGAGCTTCCCGAAGTGAGCGAGCTTGAAGTGGTGCGCCACTATACAAATCTTTCATCTAAAAACTTCGGAGTGGATACCGGATTCTATCCATTGGGAAGCTGCACGATGAAATATAATCCGAAAATCAATGAGGAGATAGCCTCCATGCCGGAATTCACCTCCCTTCATCCTCTTCAGGATGAGGAGTCGGTGCAGGGAGCTCTCGAACTCTATTATAATCTCCAGAAGGCTCTTGCCAATATAGCGGGGCTTGCGGAATTCACTCTCAACCCATATGCCGGCGCGCATGGAGAGCTTACAGGCCTTATGGTGATGCGTCAGTATCATATATCGCGCGGCGATTTGAAGCGTACAAGGGTGATTGTTCCCAATTCGGCCCACGGCACGAATCCGGCATCGGCGATGGTGGCCGGTCTGGAAGTGGTGGAGGTCAAGTCGAAACCCAACGGATCGATAGATGTGGAGGATCTGAAGCCTCTTCTTGATGACACTGTGGCCGGAATCATGATGACCAATCCCAATACGCTCGGCATGTTCGAGACAGAGATTCTCGACATCGCGCGGCTTGTGCATGAAGCTGGCGGCCTGCTCTATTACGACGGAGCCAACCTGAACCCGATGCTCGGAAAGGTGCGTCCCGGCGACATGGGATTCGATATCATGCATATCAATCTCCACAAAACCTTCTCCACGCCTCATGGCGGAGGCGGTCCCGGCTCCGGCCCTGTGGGCGTGGCGGCACATCTTGTGGATCTCCTTCCCAATCCGCGTGTATTCAAGGATGCCGACGGCCATTTCCATATAGGAAAGAAGGAGGAGAGCCTGGGCAATATCTCCTCTTTCCTCGGCAATTTCGGAGTTATGATGAAGGCCTACGCCTATATCCTTTCTCTCGGCAGGGAGAATATCAGGAAGGTGGGTCCGATGGCCACACTCAATGCCAACTATATCAAGGAATCGCTCAAGGATGATTATCTTCTCCCGATCGAAGGAGCATGCAAGCATGAGTTTGTTTTCGACGGTCTGCGCGACAAGTCGACCGGCGTGACCACTCTCAATGTGGCCAAACGTCTTCTCGACTACGGATTCCATGCGCCGACCATCTATTTCCCGCTCCTTTTCCACGAATCGATGATGATCGAGCCCACGGAAACGGAGAGCAAGGAGACCCTCGATGAGTTTATCGAGGTGATGCATAAGGTGGCACGTGAGGCACGCGAGAATCCCGACATGGTGAAAAACGCTCCCCTCACCACCATTATCTCTCATCCCGACGAGACCACTGCAGCTAAAAAACCGATACTCTCATACCGGGCAATGAAATGAAAAGCGACCTTATAATAATAGGAGCCGGCCCCGGCGGTTATGAAACAGCCGTCGAGGCCGCTCGCCGTGGCAAAAGCGTGGTGCTCTTCAACGGCGACCGTCTTGGCGGCACATGTCTGAACGAAGGGTGTATTCCGACAAAGTGTTTCTGTCGCGATGCCGAGATGGTGGCATCTTTCAAAGAGGCCGACCGTTTCGGAATTGATGATTTCACCTTTTCAGTGGATTTCGGCAGAATTGCGGCGAGAAAGAATGAGGTGGTCGGCCGTCTGCGCGAGGGTATCGCCATGATGCTCAAGCAGGCAGGAGTGACGCTCGTGGAAGCCAGGGCTTCTTTCAGGGACGCCCGCACAGTGATTGCCGATGGAGAGGAATATACGGCAGATGATATAATCATAGCCACGGGAAGCGTTTCGAAATCCCTTCCGATACCGGGACATGATCTTGATTGCGTGATGGATTCCACTGATCTTCTCGATATCGGTCATGTGCCTGAGTCGCTTGTGATCATAGGCGGCGGAGTGATAGGGATGGAGTTCGCTTCCATATTTTCGAATCTGGGTTCGAAGGTGACCGTGATTGAATTCATGAAGCAGATTCTTCCGCCATTCGATTCTGATATCGCCAAGCGCCTTAAGCAGACACTTTCGAAGCGTGGCATCGGGATAATCACCGGAGCCGCAGCCAAGAAAATAGAGAAGAGCGAGGATGGCGTGAAAGTGACTTATGAATGTAAGGGGAAGGAATCGGAAGTCACCGGAGCCTCTCTTCTGATGGCTGTGGGTCGCGCGCCGCGTGTTGAAGGGCTCGGTCTTGAGAATGCCGGAGTGGAATATACTTCCCGGGGAATAGCGGTCAATGACATGATGCAGACGAATGTGGATCATATCTATGCGATCGGTGATGTCAACGCCAGGATGATGCTTGCCCATGTGGCGAGTTTCCAGGGACTGCGTGCGCTCAATGCCATAGAGGGCAAGGAGGATTCAATACGCTTCGATCTTGTGCCTTCGGCTGTCTTCACTCTTCCGGAATGTGGAATGGGCGGACTCACGGAGGAGGAGTGCAAATCGCGTGGAATCGATGTGAAGTGTGTCAAGAGTTTCTACCGCGCCAATGGCAAGGCTTTGGCGATGGGGGAGGAAGAGGGCTTGTGCAAACTGATATTCGGAAAGGAAGACGGCAGACTGTTGGGCGCACATATCATGGGTGCCGACGCGGCGTTGCTTGCGCAGCAATGCGTGGATTTCATGAATGTCGGCGCCACTGCCGAAAGTATCCGGCAGACTATTTTCGGACATCCCACCCTCAGTGAGATAATCCTTGCGGCGGCACACGCATAGGCCTTCTCTCCTCCTGTCAGAAAAAAGACAGGAGAACAGTAGAAACAGTAGAGTCGGCTGTATCAGACAACTTCATTATAATAAAAGATTCCCTGCAAGATGATTGGTCTTGCAGGGAATTTTAATTATGCGGAGAGGGGGATCAGAGCGCGAGTTTGAATGTGCGTGATCCGGCCTTTACAATAACGAGACTGGATAAGCCTGTCTCGATAAGGGTTCTGCCCGGAGCGACAGTTCCTGAATAGAGAGTCAGGCCTGTGAGATCATATACGGTAAGGGATATAGCCTCTGCAGCAGTGACAGCGATCATTCCGTTTCCGGCTGTTGCCACGGTGAGTGAATCTCCTTCAATCTCTCCGATTGCGGAGGTTGCTTCGATGAATTTCTCTTTTGATGGATCTGATGCGATATCAGTGATCTGACCGGCTCTTACCGTGCGTCCGACAGCTGTCACCGTATAACCGATTTTCACGTTGGCCGCGGGTGCGTCAAGGGTATATGATGTTTCTTCAGTGTCGGTGATACCGAATATTTCAGACACCACCTCACCGGCTTTCTTAGGCTGTTCCACGGTGATTTCATCGATGAAGAGTTTGTAATCGCCCTTATATGAAATCGCGATATACGCACCGTTAGCTCCCTTTGTGAAAGCTTCCTTATAGGTGTTGAAGTTCTCTTTGAGAGTGATCTGGCGGGTTTCAAGAGTGTCGCCTGCGGCATTAATCAGAGAAAGCAGGGCTGTGTTTCCGCTATGGAAAGACCCGAAGGCACCCTCAGCCAGTTTGCAGGTGACGTTGAAAGCGCCATTGTTGCTTCCGAGTTCAAGAGCGGGTGTTTTCAGATATGCGGTATCTCCACCGAAGGGAGTCAGCACCATGTTTCCGTCGGCAAGACCGAGATTGTCGCCGTCCCAACCGGGAGTCTTTGTATAGTTGTCGAGCTTGTAATTATATGTAAACTCGATATTACCGAGAGTTCCCTCCTTCACGCCGGAGAAATCTTCCGAAAGAAGTTTCACATCTGTATCGGCAGTGAGAGTGGTGTAGCGGTTGAGTCTTACGATGTAATAATCGGCATATTTCACGGGTTGCCAGCTGAAGGTAGCTTTCCCCTCTTTCACGGTAGCGTCGCTTGTGTCGGGAGTGTCGATGTTATAGATCACCTTTACGACCTCTATTTCGTTGGAATCGGCTGAAACGACAGCCCCCTTTGCGGCTCTGACCACATAATAATATGTGGTGGAAGGGTCGAGGCCGGTCACTTTCTTCGAGCGAAGAATTCCGCAATCCTCATTCTTGAGGAAGTAGACTTTCTCGTTCTTGTCGTTGTAAGAATATACATCGATATAATATGCAGTCACGCCGGTCACGCTGCTCCATGTGGCTGTGAAAGATGTGTCGTCGGCCTGATTGGGCTGTCCTGCGGTAGGTGCGGGATAGAAGTTTTCCGACTTCTCCACCTTAAGCCATTCGATAGCGATGCCGCTCGCGCTGAGCATCGGTTCGACTCTGACACGAGAGGAGCTTGTGCCGCCGCCGAGAATCACGGAAATCTCGTTCCATGTATTTCCTTCGAGCATCTGGGTTGTGGAATTCGCGGGAGAGTATCCTATTCCGATCTTCACGAGACCACCGTAGGAATCCACGGCGCGTACACGCAGAGTCACTTTTGAGATACCGTCGTTGGCTGAAAGATTAAGACTTGCGGTCTGTATGTAACCGCCGTCGGCAATGTGAAGCGATCCTCCCCCTTGTCCGATTTTAGAGGTTGTCCATCCCTTGAAATAGGTAGAGAATGAGCCTGTGCCATAATTCGGGAATGCAACGGGAGATTCCGGAGAACCCTCTTTGAATTGTGTGAAGTCAGCTTCGAGCACTGTGGTCACATCTCCTTCGGCCGCCGATGCGGATGAGGCGATCGCACAGAAGAACGCCACCACGAAAAGGTGTAGGAATTTTTTCATGAAATGTTGATTAAAATGTTATAAATTAGGATATTTGTTGGTTCTGCAATTATCGTAAATGTTGAAGTTTAAACAGATTCACTGTGTGAAGATTGAAATGCATAGTATTATGCAAAGTTAATACATTTTATTCAAAAATAACGATACCAAAATTGAAAATGTAGCCCGAAGTTTTCCGTCACTTTCCAAGAAGCTGTTTAATTTTTAAGGAACAAGCTCAATATAACTTTATTATAAAAAGACGACATTCCGAACCGGAATACCGCCTGTTCTTGTCGGTATGCGATAAGAACAGGCGGTATTGTTGTTCGGAGCAGAAGACTTGTAAGAGAGTCTTCTTTCAAATGTCCTGATTTCAGATGATATTTATTGATATCGGAAAGACCGGATCAGCAAGCTGCGGCACGGGAAGAAGATGGATGCTTGGCACGGATTTCCACTCTCCGGATCTTGCCGCTGATGGTCTTCGGAAGTTCATCCACAAACTCTATTACCCGAGGATATTTGTAAGGAGCCGTGGTGTTTTTCACATGCTTCTGAAGTTCTTTCACCAGATCGTCTCCGATCTTGTCTTTCCATTCCTTGCCCACGACGATAGTGGCCTTGACTATCTGTCCGCGCACGGGATCGGGCACACCGGTGATAGCACATTCCACAACTGCGGGATGAGACATGAGTGAGTTCTCCACCTCGAATGGGCCGATGCGATAGCCCGAGGATTTGATCACATCGTCGGCACGACCCACAAACCAGAAATATCCGTCTTCATCGCGGGTGGCCACATCGCCTGTGCGGTAGACTCCGTTGCTATGGGCGGCGCGGGTGAGCTCCTCGTCATAAAGATATTCTCTGAAGAGTCCCAACGGACGGCGACGGTCGGTATAAATCACGATTTCGCCTTCCTCTCCGGGAGCACATGATTCACCTTCGGAATTTATCAGATCGATATCATACTCCGGACTTGGAACGCCCATCGAGCCCGGTTTGGAAGGCATCCAGGGGAATGTGCCCACCGTAAGAGTGGTCTCGGTCTGTCCGAATCCCTCTTTTATGTCAAGTCCGGTGAGCTCTTTCCAGCGTTCGAATACACTCGGATTCATCGCTTCTCCCGCGGTGGTGCAATAGCGGAGTGAGGAGAGGTCGAATTTCGAGATGTCTTCAAGTATCATGAAACGATAGATGGTGGGAGGGGCGCAGAATGATGTGATATGATGTTTCTCAATCTGGCCAAGGATATCTGCGGCATGAAATTTTTCGAAATCATATACGAAGACATTCGCTCCGGAAAACCATTGTCCGTAGAGTTTCCCCCACACGGCTTTTCCCCATCCTGTGTCGGCCACTGTGAGATGAAGAGATGTCTCGTCGAGATTGTGCCAGTATTTTCCTGTAATGATATGTCCGAGAGGATAAAGGAAGTCATGAGCCACCATCTTGGGCTCTCCGGTGGTGCCTGATGTGAAATAGAGGAGCGAAAGATCCTCATTCTCATTCACATGTTTCGGACGATGAAACTCCTGGGCTTCATCCACACCTTTGGCGTAGGATATCCAGCCGGCAGGCACTTCCGGACCTGTGGATATGATTGATTCGAGAGTGGGGGATTTTGCGACAGCTCTTTCCACATGGCTCAGAACGATAGGATCGCCTACAGCCACTATGGCCTTTATCTTTGCGGCGTTGCAACGATACACGATATATTTGTCGGTGAGCAAGTGGGTGGCGGGAATCGCCACAGCGCCCAACTTATGAAGAGCGATGATTGAAAACCAGAACTCGCGGCGGCGCTTCAGGATAAGCATCACTTTGTCGCCTTTTCCTATTCCAATCGACTGAAAGAAGGAAGCCGCGCGGTCTGACTCGCGTTTGATATCGGCGAATGTGTATTGACATTCCTCGCCATGCTCGTCGGTCCAGAGTAAAGCCGGTTTGTCAGGCTCGGTGCGTGCCCATTCATCCACTACGTCGTATGCAAAATTAAAATTCTCCGGCACTTTCACGCGATAGTTCTTCTGAAAGTCTTCCATTGAATCGAATTCACATTTCTCCAGAAATTTCTCTAACATAATTTCAAATACCTTTGTACGGGTGGACGGCGTGTGTTTTCAGAGTTGCCACCCGCAGATTATTTACCTTGACTTTTTATTCTCACACAGACTCCCCGCCGCGAAAGCTGCCGGAAGCGAAGCCTGACGTGATTCCGCAAAGGGTGATCTTAATCGAAAGCTCGGGTGGAACCGCGCAGGCGTTCTGTCTTGAAGATTGAAAACTTCATGAATAACAATGCAAATTTCCTAAAAAAGTTTGATATATGCAACAAATTGATAATAAAAACTTTGAAGATGGCACACAATGAAAAGAAGTGAGCATTGTCTGCGACACACGATTAAAGAATGTGTGCAATCATCAGGGCCTGTATCAAACAAAATAGAAAGAGGACTGCCTGTGAAGGCAATCCTCTTTTATCGGATTCCGACCCCGGAAGGTCGGGAGAATCATGATTCTGCGGATCAGAACCAGCGGAGATAAGCGAAGTCCTGACGGTGGGGGAGATCGGCGTTCTTGGGATAGAGACGGAGAGCCGATTTAAACACGCCGGGCGATTTGAGAGTGTATTTGAGAGCGTAGGAATATACGTTTCCGTCGCGCTCAACGATCTTGAGATCTTCGCGGGTGTCGTATTTGCTTTCGCCATTCTCTTCTTTGTAAATCACGAGCTCAACGCCGAGAGAATCTCCGAGGCCCTTGGTGTCGATCTTGCAGCTGACATCGAGAGTCTGGCCGGTGCGTGCTGCACCGCTGTTGGCGATCTCATCGATATTGGAAGAAAGGATCTGAATGCTATCCCATTTGGAAGCAACTTCCTCTTTCCAAGCCACGATCTCGCGCGCTTTTGCGAAGTCGTTCTTGATGAGTTTCTCAGCACGCTTGTGCTCCGGAGCATAGAAGCGGGAGATGTAATCATCGAGCTGACGCTTCATGGTGTAGTGAGGAGCGATGTGGCCGATGGAGTTCTTGATATACTGGATCCACTCGGGGCTGTATCCCTTGGAATTCTTTGCGAAATAGAGAGGAATGATCTCATTTTCGAGCATAGAATAGATAGTGGCGGCATCGAGTTTATCCTGCTGAGCCTGATCGGTATAAGTGCGTTTGTCGGTAAGAGCCCAACCGCCTTTCTCATCCTTGCGGTAACCTTCGTACCACCATCCGTCGAGCACGGAGAAGTTGAGCACACCGTTCATCTCGGCTTTCTCACCGGATGTTCCGGAAGCCTCGAGAGGACGTGTCGGGGTGTTGAGCCAGATGTCCACGCCTGTCACGAGGCGTTTTGCCACGATCATGTTGTAGTCTTCGAGGAAGATGATCTTACCGGAGAATTCAGGCATCTTGGAGATTTCGGTGATGCGCTTGATCAGGCCCTGACCGGCGCCATCTGCGGGGTGCGCCTTGCCGGAGAATACGAACTGAACGGGAAATTTCTCGTTGTTGACGATCTTTGAAAGACGCTCGAGGTCGGTGAAGAGGAGGTGTGCGCGCTTGTAAGTGGCGAAACGGCGGGCGAAACCGATGATGAGAGCGTTGGGATTGATGCGGTCTACAATCTTGAGCACCTGTGTGGGGTCTCCCTGGTTCTTAAGCCATTTCTCCTTGAAGTCTTTCTTCACGAAGTTGATAAACTTATTCTTCATCATGGTGCGCATATCCCAGATCTTCTCATCTGCGACATCGAAGATGCCTTTCCACATTTCGGGATTGCTCTGGTCGTCGAAGAGAGCGGGGTTGAGATATTCGCCATAGAAATCTTTCCACTCTGTAGCGGCCCAGGTGGGCATGTGCACACCGTTGGTGACATATCCCACATGGCTTTCCTCAGGTGCATATCCTTTCCATACGCCGGCGAACATCTTCTTGGAAACCTCGCCGTGGAGCCAGCTCACGCCGTTGGCTTCCTGGCAGGTGTTGAGTGCGAACGTACTCATGGAGAAACGCTCGTTGGTATCGGGATTCTCGCGGCCCATGTTCATGAGGTCGCTCCAGGAGATGCCGAGTTTTGCAGGATACTCGCCGAGATATTTTCCGAAGAGGCTTTCCTCGAAATAGTCGTGACCTGCGGGCACGGGAGTGTGGACAGTATAGAGAGAAGTGGCGCGCACAACCTCGAGAGCCACATTGAAGGGGAGATGATCGTTCTGCACATAGTCCACAAGACGCTGGAGGTTGAGCAGAGCTGCGTGACCCTCATTGGCGTGATAGATATCGGTGTGGATTCCAAGCTTATTGAGCATGAGAATACCGCCGATGCCGAGGAGATACTCCTGCTTGATACGGTTTTCCCAGTCGCCGCCATAGAGAGTGTGGGTAATCTCGCGGTCCCACTGTGAGTTCTGTTCGAGATCTGTGTCGAGCAGATAGAGCTTCATGCGGCCCACATTCACGCGCCATACGTGAGCGTAAACCACGCGGCCGGGATAGGGCACCTCGAGAATCATGGGCTTGCCGTCTTCATCAAGCACAGCCTCGATGGGAAGCTGGTCGAAGTTCTGAGCCTCGTAATTGGCGATCTGCTGGCCGTCGATAGAGAGCGACTGCGAGAAATAGCCGTATTTATAGAGGAAACCGACTGCAGTCATGTTGATGCGGCTGTCGGAAGCCTGCTTGATATAGTCGCCGGCGAGCACACCGAGACCGCTGGAATAAATCTTCAGACAGTTGCAGAGACCATATTCCATGGAGAAGTATGCCACTGAAGGCACCTTGTTGTCCATAGGCTGTTTCATATAGTCTTTGAACGCAGCATAAGTGTCTTTTACACGAGCCATCAGGTCTTTGTCAGCGAGAATTTCCTGAATTCTCTCGTAAGAAAGCTGCTGAAGGAGCATCACGGGATTCTCGCCGAGATTGCGCCAGAGATCGTGGTCGAGATCACGGAAAAGGCGTTTTGCCTTGCTGTTCCATACCCACCAGAGGTTCTTGGACATCTCCTCGAGCGGTTTGAGAGCCTTGGGTATCTCTGCGCTTACGGTAAGATTGCGCCAAGCGGGCGCGTTGGTGTTGCTTACTTGAAGTTTCATCTTTGAAAAATTTAGATATATACTTACTTGTTATTTTTTTCTTTTTATTTTTTCTCTGATGTCGCGGTGCGACAGAGCTTTTTCGAATGCCTTGAAATAATATGTGATAAAGTTTCTCCAGTCGGCCTTTGCGGCAGTGAGGAATGCCGCATGTCGGGCTTCGCTTCTTCCGGCGGAGCTCTCATTAATATAATTGAGGGCGTCTTGGGATATTGTCCGGGCTGCCTGGGCATAGTTGGAATCCGTGCGTTCCACCACAGCCACGCCGCTCTTGGCGAGCGTGGGGGTGAAATTGTCGGCCACCCACTGTCCGAAACCGGCTTTATCGTCGGTGATTGTGGGCACTCCGAAAGCCACGCTCTCCATCGGGGTATATCCCCAGGGTTCGTAATAGGAGGGGAAGATGGTGAGGTCGAGAGCCGGAATCAGTTCGTAATATGAGATATTGAAAATTCCGTCGCCTCCGTCGAGATAGCATGGAGCGTAAATCACCTTGATGTTGTCGAGACGTCCCTCAGCCTCAAGCTGGCGGATGCGGACGCAGACTTCATCGGTATCCTCATTGTAAAGACGATGAGTGAGATAATCGGGGCCATCGAAATCGTGCCCTTCGAAATCGAGATTCATGATCAGCGAACCGGAAGGCTCTTTCACCCATGCGGGCACAAAAATATAAGCGATTGCTTTCTGCCCCGGAGAGAGTTTGCTTCCGAGATCCGCCATTGAGTCGAGGAAGAGATCGAGCCCCTTGTTGCGGTATTCATGACGGCCTGAAGTGGCGATCAGGAATGTGGAGTCGTCGTAGTCTTTGCCTGTGAGCGCGTTAGCCACTTTAAGAAGACGGGCGCGCCCCTCCTTGCGGAGTTTGTTGTATTTAACGGTTCTGGGCACGAATCCGGGTTCGAAGCCGTTGGGAGTAACCACTTGCGGGCGGATCTCGAGCAGTTGCTCACATTCGCGCGCTGTGACTTCACTCACGGTCGTGAAACAGTCGGCGGCATGGGCAGCGGCTTTTTCAAGAGAGTGTTTGCTCTGCATATTGAGCTGCCCGGCCATCTGGTCGCCGTTATATCCTGTGAAATAATCGTAGAGGGGCTTGCCGTTGCCGCAGATGCTTCGTCCGATGCTTGTGGCATGGGTTGTGAACACAGTGGCGGCTTCGGGCATTGTGAGCTGGGTGTAGAGAAGTCCCATTCCGGTGGTCCATTCATCGAAGTGTGCCACGACATTGCTGTCGGCAACCTTCATGAACTCGGTCACAGCCTTGATCACAATTGAAGAAGCCACGGCAAAAGCACACGATTCCTCATAATCGCCATAGGCGTGGAGAGAATCCACCTTGTAGGTTTCCCAGACCTTTCCCTATATTTCCGGGAGATGTTTCGCGGTTTCTCCGGGATTCACAAGAATCACCTGCGGGGCGCCGGGAATATCCCAGCGTCCGGTGCGTATCTTGATTCCCCATGGAAGTTCGATTTTGACAGAAGCTCCTTTTAAAACGGATTTCTTCTCCTTAAAATAGGGAGAGGGATTCTCTTCGCTCCAGACATCCGGACCGATGAATACAAGACGATCTCCGAAAACCTCTTTGAGCACACGAGTCTTTGTTGACAAAACAGCGTAGATTCCGCCGATTTTGTTACATACCTCCCAGCTTGTCTCGAACAGAAGGTCGATGTCAACCTGGAATTCTCCTGCATGAATCGGTTCCTGAGCTCCTTTCAGGTAGTATTTATTCGCCATATTAATAATGTGGGTTTGAATACCTGTTAGACATTCAAATGTTGATTCAATTATAACCTAAATAGTTAAGACCATGTAAATCTTAATTTTACCTTTGCCGAAAAGAGGAGCTGTATAAGTTTGAATTTAGGATGGCTCCTCATCCAGTGCAATTATATGCACGTTCGAGAATTGGTTATATCATTTCGGCGACAAAGCTAATAAAAAAAATTACTATGTGCAAGAAAAATCAATATTAATTAGTGTATTATCCACAATAATGCACGAGTATAGCCTAAATTACAGATTTTTAACATTCATTCTATAGTGCATTTATATTATAATGGTTCAATAAGATGCACTATGAATTAATTTTTATGTTGTAAAACATTTTTTTGATTATAAATTCTTTGGAAGGGGGCTGGGTTGACATAAATATCGTAAAACAGATAGATTTTATGGCACAAGCTCTTAAGGCACAAGCACAAGGTTCAGAAATAGACAAAGCATAAAAAACAGGGGTACGACTGAAATGTCGTATCCCCTGATAACTTTTTTTCCGCTTTTTAGAACGGGAGATCGTCGCTGCTGTCGGCAGAAGCGCCGAAGGGATCAGCTGCAGGCGCTGCGGGAGCTGCAGGGGCAACGGGCTGCTGATAGGCAGGTTGCTGATATGCAGGAGCGGGAGGCACCGGAATTCCGCCATCGCCGATTTCGCGTGACGCGTATGTTGTTACGTCGGTGTAATAACGTCCGTTGAATTCACGGCTTTCAATGTCGATAGAGAAAGCGTAAGATTTCCCTAATTCTGCCTGAATCGTGTCGGCGCGGTCGCCGAAAAGAGTGATTTTAACGCGACGGGGATATGTTCCGAAAGTTTCAACAAGTATTTCTCTTTTTTTCCAGAGATTGCCTGCTTTTGATGTGCCTGGTGTGATTCCAAGATCCTGAATCACTTTGCCTTCTAATCCCATATTATAAGTAGTTGTTGTTTGTCTGATAATTCGAATATGTTGTGCCCCGCGTTTTAATTTTCCTTCTGGCTTGCAAGGAGGATTGAGAAACGGAGGGGATTATTGTTACAAATATAGTAAAAATTAGCTCCACTGCCAAACCAAAC
>X247_Common_Hamster__coassemble_34_pt1 | contig 18926 bp, 13 predicted proteins | sample X247_Common_Hamster__metabat2_high_PE_003 | metagenome-assembled genome bin X247_Common_Hamster | reverse complement strand
GGATGGCGTCACCCATCACGGGATTTTCGACATTTCCTATCTTAGAATGATTCCCAATATGCACATCGCTTCTCCGATGGATGCACGCACGCTGAGAAATCTTATGAAGACAGCAGAATCATTCGACTCCCCCCTTGCAATACGTTATCCAAGAGGGAAGTCGGATGCATCAGGATCATTCGAACCATTTGAGACTTTGAATGTTGGAAAAGGAAGACGAGTTTTCTCATCAGAAGTCGCGGCCAATACAGCTGTGCTGACCATAGGTCCGGTTGGATCCGAAGCAGTTAAGTGCGCCCGTATTCTTCAGGAAGAAGGGATCGGTGTGGATGTCTATGATATGATATGGGTTAAACCTCTCGATGAATCTCTTCTGAGGGAGGTCGTGTCGAAATATTCCAATATCGTCACAGTAGAGGATGGCGTGAAAAACGGAGGATTCGGTTCGGCCGTGCTTGAATGGATTTCGGAAAATTCATGTTCTGTGAATGTTAAACGTCTCGGAGTCGGTGATTCATGGGTTTCTCACGGCAGTGTGGCCGAATTGCGTCATGCAGAAGGATATGATGCCGAAGGAATCGCCGAATGTGTAAGATCTCTGTCAGTTTAATCTTATACGAACAACAATGAAGATTATAATCGCAGGCGCCGGCGAGGTCGGCACTCATCTGGCCAAGATGTTGTCAAATGAGGATCAGGATATTGTTTTGATCGATAATCAGCAGGATCGTCTTGATATTATCGATTCGAACTATAATCTTATGACCTGGAATGGTTCCACATCCTCTTTCTCCTGCATGAAAGATGTAGGGGTTGAAGAGGCAGATCTATATATAGCCGTCACTCCTTATGAAACACGCAATATCACAAGTTGCGCCATAGCCAAACGACTTGGCGCCAAAAAAACAGTGGCACGTATCGACAACAGCGAGTTCATAATAAGGGAAAACAGTCAGGTGCTTAAGGATCTCGGGGTGGATTTCCTGATTTATCCCGAAAATCTCGCTGCAGAAGAAATCAGCGTCGCGCTGCAGCACAATTGGGCACGCTATTGGGGAGAACTCCATAACGGACGTCTTCTTCTTATCGGAGTGAAACTTCATGGCGACTCTCAACTAATAAACTGTAAATTAAAGGATCTTCCGGTTCAGCATCATGATTTTCACGTGGCCGCTATCAAACGCAACAACGAGACTATCATCCCTAATGGTAACGATGAGATTCTTCATGATGATATCGTCTATTTCATCACTACTCCCCCATTCATTCAGGAAGTCAGGGAGATCTGCGGCAAGAAAAAAAGAGTGGTGAAAAAAGCTCTGATTATGGGAGGCACTCGTATAGCCCAGCGGTTTGCCGAGATTTATCACGATCAATATCATTTAAAGATAATTGACGATAACCGCGACAATTGCGAATATATGGCCACGATGCTTCCCGACTGCGAAATTGTATATGGAGATTGCAGGGACGTCGAAGTGCTTCGGGAAAACAATATCTACCAGTATGATGCCTTTCTCGCTCTGACCGATTCTTCCGAAACCAATATCCTTACCTGTCTCACGGCAAAAGAATTCGGAGTCCCCAAAACAATCGCCGATGTCGAAAATCTTCAATTTGTATCTCAGGCTGAAAATCTCAATATAGGCCGCACGATAAATAAAAAACTTCTTGCATCAAGTCATATTTTCAAGATATTGCTTGATGCCGATGAGAGCAATTCGAAATTTCTGGCACTTGCGGATGCGGAAGTTGCGGAGATTTATGTGAAATATCACGCCAAGATCACAAAAGCTCCTGTCAAAGATCTGCATCTGCCTCAGGGCATGACTCTTGCCGCTCTTGTGAGAGATGATGACATACGTCTGATCCATGGCGACACTCAGATATGTGAGGGTGATTATGTAGTAGTGTTCTGCCTTTCCGGCTCTATCCAAAAGATTGAAAAATGGTTTTCCTGAAACATAGGGGTTATATCAATGTTAAAATGCTTCTGAGGGTGGTCGGGCTTCTTCTGATCATCGAGGCTTTTTTCATGCTTGTGCCTCTTATTGTCGGTTTCATATATAATGAAGGGAGTGCGATTTCATTTCTTATCTGTATAGGAATCACATTGGGCGCAGGACTTGGCATGGTGTGTCTAAAGCCCAAATACCGGGATATGGGGAAAAGAGATGCTATTCTTCTCACAGGTCTGATATGGATAATTCTTTCTCTCTTCGGCATGCTCCCGTTTCTCTTCTGCGGCACTCATCTGTCGGTGACCGACGCCTTTTTCGAAACTATGAGCGGTTTCACCACAACCGGGGCTTCCGTGTTGAATTCACTTACTGATGTGCCTCATTCCATTCTTGTGTGGAGATGTGTGATCCAATGGGTGGGAGGTCTGGGAATCATCCTGTTCACCCTTGCCGTGGTGCCTATGCTCAATTATCAGGGAGGAATGCAGCTTTTCAATGCCGAGGTTACCGGAATCACACATGACAAATTGAGACCGAGGGTAAGCTTTACCGCGAAAGGGCTCTGGGGAGTCTATATCATTCTTACGATTCTCCTTATTGTTTTGCTCTCATTTTCCAAAATGGATTTCTTTGACGCTTTCTGCTATGGCCTTTCAACTATGTCGACAGGAGGCTTCTCTACAAGCGACATGTCTCTTGATAATTTCAATAGCAATTATATCAAGATCGTAATGTCGATTTTTATGTTTATCGGAGGTGTCAATTTCGCTTTGATCTATAATCTTGCTGTTAAGAAGACAATAAATATTTGGAAAAACGACGCGTTCCGTTTCTATGTATGGGTTATCGTGATAAGTTACGCTCTGTTTTGTCTGAATGTCACGATAGAAGGTCTCGTGCTCGAACCTGCCGATTTGACAATTGATCCTTTGTTCCAGGCAATCTCCATACTTTCGTCAACAGGAATCACAGAGCCCGATTTTGCCGACTGGGGTCCGATCTCAACTTTGGTGCTGATAGTGATGATGTTTATGGGAGCATGTGCAGGGAGCACATCGGGCGGTGCGAAAGTCGACCGATTTATTATCCTCTTCAAGTTTCTGAAGAATGAATTCTATAAAATGATGCACCCCAGCACAGTCACCACTGTCACAATCAACGGAAAAGGAACAACAACCGCTATCGTGAATAAAACTTTGGCGTTTTTATTTGTTTATGCTATAGTGATACTTATTGGAGGAATGGCCTTATGTCTTATGGGACTTCCTTTGCACGACGGATTTTTCTGCTCGTTGTCAGCTATTTCCAATACGGGGCTCGGAACGAGCACAACCGGAATATCCGGCAATTTCGCTCTTATTCCGGATATGGCAAAATGGCTTCTCGCTTTAATAATGCTAATTGGACGTCTCGAACTCTTCACCATTCAGCTGATATTTACGCCAACTTTCTGGAAAAAGTAAAATCAAATTATATTTTTATTTACATTTTGCCATTTATTAAAGAAATTTTTATTAATTTTGTAAAAGTTTCAGGAAATTCCAGTTGCAAAATATTGGCGAATTTCAACAGGTGATTAATCAACGATAGATAAATCAGATAGTTATGTCAGATACAATCAAGCAGCAGGCTCTCGAATATCATGAGGGCGCGCGGGCGGGAAAAATTGAAGTGGTCCCGACCAAACCTTATGCAACTCAAAAAGACCTCTCTCTCGCTTATTCACCCGGTGTGGCATATCCATGTCTTGAAATACAGGAACATCCTGCCGATGCATATAAATATACTAACAAAGGAAACCTTGTGGCTGTTATCTCAAACGGAACAGCAGTGCTCGGACTCGGAAACATCGGTGCGCTTGCCGGTAAACCTGTGATGGAAGGGAAATCACTCCTTTTCAAGATTTTCGCGGGAATTGATTCATTCGATATCGAAATCAATGAGGAAGATCCCGACAAGGTCGTTGAAATAGTAAAAGCCATCGCACCGACTTTCGGCGGCATTAACCTCGAGGATATCAAGGCTCCTCAATGTTTTAAAATTGAAGACCGCTTGAAGAAAGAATGTGATATACCTATCATGCACGATGACCAGCATGGCACCGCCATCATCTCGGCTGCGGCTCTTATCAATGCTCTTGAAGTGCAGGGGAAAAAGATAAGTGATATCCGCCTTGTTGTGAACGGAGCGGGAGCCGCCGCTTTCCGATGCACGGCTTTATATGTTTCGCTTGGTGTCAAGAAAGAGAATATCGTGATGTGTGATTCTAAGGGAGTGATCCGAAAGGATCGCGAGAATCTCACTCCTCAAAAGGCCGAGTTTGCCACATCGCGTGATCTTCACACTCTCGATGAAGCGATTAAAGATGCCGATGTATTCCTTGGTCTCAGCGTGGCAGATGTCCTCACACCCGATATGGTGCTATCCATGGCGGCCAATCCTGTGATTTTCGCTCTTGCCAATCCCAACCCCGAAATCAACTATAATCTGGCAAAGGCCACACGCGATGATCTCATCATCTGCACCGGCAGAAGCGACTATCCCAATCAGGTAAACAATGTGCTGGGATTCCCTTACATTTTCCGAGGAGCCCTCGACTGCAGAGCCACTGACATCAATGAGGCCATGAAGATTGCAGCCGTCCATGCTCTTGCCGCACTCGCCAAAGAACCGGTTCCTGAAAAAGTCAAGGAAGCCTATAAAGGCACTAACGAGACTTTCACCTTCGGCCGGGATTACATCCTTCCCAAAGCATTTGATCCGCGTCTTCTCTATAAGGTTTCGCCCGCGGTGGCTAAGGCCGCAATGGATTCGGGAGTTGCCCAAAGTCCTATTACCGACTGGGTGGAATATGGGGAATTCCTTCGTAATCTTATGCCGAACTGATTCATTTCTTTGATCCGTATCAATATCAACATATTAAGGAGACTGAATGTGCTTTTACAATATTCAGTCTCTTTTATTATTGAAAAATTTTTAAAACGGATATGTCTATTTAATTGCAAAGTTTTCCAAAATAATTTTTATATATTTAGTAAACAGTATATTAGTATTTTTATATTCACAAAAAGTTTTCCAAAAAGTTATTTTTAACAAAATATTATATTTAAATTCTTTGCTTTTTAAATAAGAAATAATAACTTTGCAAAGAGAAAAACATGGTGTTTTTCCAACCTTATTTTACAATTCATTCTAATACAGACAGCTCGATATAATATGATACAGATTGTAGAAAAAAGAGATGGTCGCGTTGTGGGCTACAACGAGGAAAAGATTAAGGCCGCAATCCGCAAGGCCATGCTTCAGACTGAAATGGGAGAAGATGAACCTTTGCTTCAAAAAATCTCCGACCGCATCGGCATGAGCGGAAAAGAACGTATGACTGTTGAAGAAATTCAGGACAGGGTGGAAATCGAGCTTATGAAATCCTCGCGAAAGGATGTGGCAAAAAAATATATTGCTTATCGCGACCAGCGTTCTATCGCACGCCGCGCCAAGACACGCGATATGTTTCTTGAGATCATTGAAGCGAAAAACAATGACATCACCCGTGAGAATGCCAACATGAACACTGATTCGCCGGCCGGAATGATGATGAAGTTTGCCAGCGAGACAACCAAACCTTTTGTTGATGACTATCTTCTCAGCGCCGAGGTGAAAAACGCTGTGAAAAATAATTATCTGCATATACACGATAAGGATTATTATCCTACAAAGAGTCTTACCTGTGTGCAGCATCCCCTCGACAAAATTCTCAGGAATGGTTTTGTAGCCGGTCATGGAGAGTCGCGTCCGGCCAAAAGAATCGAGACGGCAAGCGTTATTGCATGTATATCTCTTGAAACCGCCCAGAATGAAATGCATGGCGGTCAGGCCATTCCCGCTTTTGATTTCTATCTTGCTCCTTTTGTAAGATCATCTTATATAGAGGAGGTGAAAAATCTTGAGAAATTTGTCGAGAAAGACCTTTCCCACCTTTATGATGCGGAAATAAAAGACTATTTACGACGGGATCTCGACGGATTGGAAGGAGATGAAAGATATCTGCAGCATGCGGTGAACCGGACAGTTGGGCGCGTGCATCAGGCTATGGAGGCGTTTATTCATAATATGAATACGATTCATTCCCGTGGAGGAAATCAGGTGGTGTTTTCTTCAATCAATTATGGCACTGACACCTCTGCCGAGGGGCGTTGTGTGATTCGTGAACTTCTTAATTCAACATACGAAGGTGTAGGGAATGGAGCTACTGCAATTTTCCCTATTCAGATATGGAAAAAGAAACGTGGAGTCTCATATCTGCCCGAAGATCCCAACTATGATCTCTATCGTCTTGCCTGCAAAGTGACTGCAAGGCGTTTCTTTCCCAATTTCCTGAATCTTGACGCCACTTTCAATTATCATGAGAAATGGGATGCCAATGATCCGGAACGCTACAAATATGAGGTTGCCACAATGGGTTGCCGCACAAGGGTATTTGAAAACCGTTATGGAGAAAAGACATCTATTGGACGTGGAAATATCTCTTTCTCCACAGTGAATATAGTAAGGATCGCTATCGAATGTATGTCGATCAAAGATAAAGAGGAACGCATCGAGCGCTTCTTTGAGAAGCTCGATCAGGTGCTTGACATCACTGCTCTTCAGCTTCATGAACGTTTTAATTTCCAGAAGAGTGCTCTTGCCAAACAATTCCCGCTTGTTATGAGCGTTTTATGGAATGGTTCGGAAAATCTCGAACGCGACTCCACCATAGAGCCGGTAATCAACCAGGGAACTCTCGGAATCGGTTTTATCGGACTTGCCGAGTGTCTGATCGCCCTTATCGGAGCTCATCATGGTGAAAGCGAGGAGGCTCAGGAGCTGGGTCTTAAAATCGTGCGCCGAATGAGAAGCCGTGTAAATGAATATTGCGAGCAATACAAACACAATTATTCTGTGCTTGCAACTCCCGCAGAGGGCCTTTCCGGCAAATTCACAAAGAAAGACAGGAAAAGCTTCGGTATGATCCCCGGAGTGACCGATAAGGATTATTACACCAATTCCAATCATGTCCCCGTATATTACCATTGTTCACCACGACATAAAGCCAAAATCGAAGCTCCCTATCATGAGCTTACCGGTGGCGGACATATTTTCTATGTAGAGATCGACGGAGATGCGACCCATAATGAAGAATCAATCATGCAGATTGTCGACATGATGGATAAGTATAATCTTGGTTATGGATCTGTGAACCATAACCGTAACCATTGTCCGCAATGCGGATACGAGAATGCCGAGAAGAATGTGAAATGCTGTCCGAAATGCGGCACCCGTTTCGAAACCATTCAACGTATCACAGGTTATCTTGTCGGCACCACCGACCGATGGAATTCCGGAAAACTGGCTGAACTTCACGACCGCGTTGTGCATAAATGATCTTACATTTAACCTTGAATCCACTATATAGCTTGTTTTTTAAGGCTTTAATATAAAGACATTGATCGCTAACATAATAGATATAATCAAAGGCACCACCGTAGATGGTCCGGGATTCAGGACTTCAATCTATTTCGCAGGATGCCGCCATAATTGTCCGGGATGTCATAATCCCGAATCCTGGGATTTCTCTGCAGGGAACCCTACCTCTATCGATGATTTGATTGGAATTATCGAGGAGGAGGATTTTGATGTGACACTTAGTGGTGGAGATCCTTTATATAATCCATCTTTTGTAGCGGAACTGACAGAAAGAGTCCATAGACTTAAACATACAGTCTGGCTCTATACCGGTTTCCTATGGGAAGACATAATGATTGATGCCGATATCAGAGAAGCGATCAGGAATGTGGATGTGATTGTAGACTCCCCTTTTATTATTGATCTCCGCGACACTGATCTTCTTTTCCGAGGCTCATCCAATCAAAGAATAATCGATGTGAAAGCATCATTAGAAAAGCCTGATTATACTCCTGTCCTTTGGCATAGATGACATGAGATTTCCAACAGATGCCCCATTCTCAGTTTATGAGGATGGGGCATCTCTTTTTAACGCTAATAAATGGATACCACATAACATTACTAAAATAAAAGTAAAATAAAAGGTACTATGTATTGCAAGGTATTTATAAAATGATTAATTTTGCGGAAAATTAATTATAAAAAGATGTTAGTAACCTCAGTTTTATCCACATTGCTTGCATTCTCATCATCTAATGCATTGACAGCAGACACTGTTTCATACAGTAGCGATATGCATGCTGTTCAGCAATCTTCTGATTCGCTCGATATTTACAGCAGTCTTGACGAACTTGTCATAACCGCTAAAAAGGATCTTATAAAAAGCGATGGAGCTTCTATCACTTATGATCTCGAACATGACGACTCCTCCAAAGGGCAGACTTTGCTTGACGCACTAAGAAAGGTGCCTATGGTCACTGTCGATGGGCAGGATAAAATATATATCAATGGTGATTCCAACTTCAAGATCTATGTAAACGGGAAAGAAGATCCCATGATTGAAGCCAACTATTCCCGTATTTTCAAATCAATGCCTGCCGATGCCGTATTGAATATTGAAGTGATTACGGAGCCGGGAGCAAAATATGATGCAGAGGGCTCAGGGGGAATCCTTAATCTCGTCACTCAGACAAAACAGCGCGACGACGGGTATTCAGGCTCGTTATCCGGATCCCTATCAAACCTGGAATCAGGACTTTCTCTTTTCGGAAGAGTGAAGAAAAAGAGATTCACAGCTGATGCGAATGTCAATTACGCCGGATCGCTAATCTCCAATCAGAAATATTTTCAGAAGATAACAAATATCGACCTTCAGAACCCCGATAACTACCGTCAGGTATTAGATCAGAATCAGGAGGTTTCCTTCGGTTTTATCAATGCCTCGCTGAATGCCTCCTGGGAGATGAACGACAACAACCTCCTGACTTTTGGCGGAAGCATAATGAATATTGACGGCAATATCGAAAATCTATCTTCACAATCCTCTATGTTCGACAAAAATGATAATCTCAAATGGAGATACAGTCAGAGAATTTCCGGCTATATGCACATGTTGTCGGCTTCAGGCAATGCCTCTTACCAGCATAATTTCTCAGCTCCGGGCCATCGTCTGGTTCTGGCATATCTTTTCAATTTCGGAAGAAATCCTCTTAAAGTTGAATCAGAGCAAGAGAATGTGACAGACTTTCCAGTGGCACTCCCCTTTTCAGTAAATTCCAACAGGGACTATAACAGAGAACATACTTTTCAGGCCGATTATGCCAATCCTTTCAATGGAGAAAAACATAAACTTGAAACCGGCGTAAAAATTATTCTGCGTCATAATTCCGCCTTTGCCTATTCAGCCTACGGTCGGACACCTTACGATGTCGCCATAGACAATAATTCTGCGGTAAAAATGACACAGAATCAGGATATATACGCAATTTATGGAGCATATACAGGCCATTTCAGTAAACTTACAGCCAATGCCGGAGTGAGATATGAGCACACGCGTATGCAGATGACAGATAAACTCGATCTGACAAAAAGTTTTACGAGACATCTAAATGATATAGTGCCCAATGTTGCTCTGACATATATGATTTCTCATGCATCAAATCTTCGGCTGGCATATCAAATGAGAATTTCGCGTCCAACTCTTTCGCAAATGAATCCTTATCAGATGTCGATTCAAGGGAATATGATCCAAGAGGGTAATATCAACCTCGAAAGCGAACATTCAAACCGGTTTTCACTCACATATACAAATTTTGGACGTATTCTCGGCGGAAATGTCTATATCGACTATAAAAACACCGGAAATGCAATCACCGACTATACATATTTCACAACAGGCTCAGACAATCAGATCATAGCACATTCCACCACAGCCAATATCGGAAGATCGCAGGATTTCGGGTTGGGTGGTTTCCTGAATGTGAACGCATCTGGCAAACTCTCTTTTTCCGCCAACGGACGCGTGGGATATGTTAAAATGTCGTCAAAATCTCCCGACTACAAGAATCACGGATGGACAGGAAATTATGGAGCAAACATAAGCTATACGGCCCCCGAAGAGATTAAACTATCTTTATACGGCGGTCAGAGCATCCATAACATTACGCTCCAGGGTTATTATTCCGGATGGTATTATTATGGAATCGGTATAAGCCGTGACTTCCTGAAAGAAAAGTCTCTTAATGTTGCGATCAACGCATCTAACTTCCTTACAAAATATTCCTCATTCCATATAAAAAGCCAGACCACCGATCACATATTTCTCTCTGATTTCAAAAACAAAAGTTGGCGACTCGGAATAAGTGTCACTTGGAATTTCGGAAGTCTGAAAGGCACGACAAAGCAGACCGATCTGAAAATCACTAATGATGACGCATCATCGTCCGGTTCTTCCAAATCCGGAAACGGATCCGGAATCGGAATTTAAGCAACGTTTCCGATATATTTATTATACAAGATATGTTAGACAATGAACTAAACTCCAATATCAAATCCCAGATGCGAAAAGGAATGCTTGAGTATTGTATCCTTCTCGTGTTGAAAACAGGTAGACAATACACATCCGGAATCATCGACTCTCTTCGTAGAGCCGGTCTGATTGTGGTGGAAGGAACTCTCTATACCCTTCTCAACCGGTTGAGAAAGGAGGGGAAACTCTCTTACGAATGGGAGGAATCCCGACAAGGTCCTCCAAGAAAATATTATAAGCTGACCCCTTTGGGACTCGAAACCATAAATCTGATGTCGGATGCATGGGATGAGACAGCCGCCACAGTATCATCGCTGAGAAGAAATATCGAGGAGAAAGGAAATTAACAAGTTTATAAATTTCGGCAATTGCGGATTTTTAGTTAATTTTGCGTAATAAGAAGTCTAAGCATTTTGAGGGCGCTTTCATCTCCAAAGATTTGTTCAGACTGGTTCACATTTTTAACTCATTTCAATATATGATTTTCGGCAAATTCTTTTCCAAGAAAAATAAAGAGACACTCGACCAGGGACTTCAGAAAACGAAGGAAAGCGTATGGGGAAAAATCACACGCGCTGTAGCCGGCAAAAGCAAAGTCGATGATGATGTGCTCGATAGTCTTGAGGAAGCATTCATCACATCTGATGTCGGTGTCGATACCACATTGAAAATCATCGAAAGGATTCAGGAAAGAGTGGCCCGCGACAAATATGTCGGCATGGACGAGCTGAAGAATCTTCTTTGCGAAGAAATCACAGAGATGCTTGCCAAACCGGAATCCGATCTTGATGATTTCCATGTCGAGAAGAAGAACGGCATGCCTTATGTGATTCTTGTAGTTGGAGTGAATGGTGTTGGAAAGACAACCACTATAGGCAAACTTGCATATCAGTATTCAAAAGCCGGCAATAAGGTGGTGCTTGGGGCTGCCGATACTTATCGAGCCGCAGCCATCGATCAGCTTTTGATATGGGGTGAGCGCGTGGGTGTTGATGTTGTTAAGCAGAAGATGGGCAGTGATCCTGCCGCGGTGGCTCATGACACACTCTCATACGCCGTGGCTCATGAAGCCGATGTAGTGATAATAGATACTGCGGGGCGTCTTCATAATAAGGTTTCCCTTATGAATGAGCTGACAAAAGTCAAAAATGTCATGAAGCGCATCGCTCCCGATGCTCCTGACGAGGTTCTGCTTGTGCTTGATGGCTCCACAGGACAGAACGCTTTCGAACAAGCCCGCAATTTTGTGGCCGCCACTGACGTCAATGCTCTTGCTGTGACAAAACTTGACGGAACATCCAAAGGAGGAGTGGTGATTGGCATCAGCGATCAGTTCAAGATTCCTGTAAAATATATCGGACTTGGAGAAAAGATCGACGATCTTCAGGTGTTCCATTCAAACGAATTTGTAAAATCACTCTTCGGAAACTCTATCTGAGATATTTTTCTTTATGAAAGAGGGTAAAATCGATGTAATATCAATGGGATGCTCCAAGAATCTTATTGATTCAGAGCGTCTGCTCCGACAACTTGAAAACCGTGGATATACCGTTAGCCATGATTCCGATATTCCTGATGGAGAATATGTTGTGGTAAACACATGCGGCTTTATCAACGATGCCAAGGAGGAGTCGATCAATCTCCTTCTCGACTTGTCAGAGAAAAAAGCTTCCGGACAGATCGGAAAGATTGTTGTGATGGGTTGCCTGTCGGAAAGATACATGAACGACCTTAAGAACGAGATGCCCGAAATCGATATCTGGTATGGGAAGTTCGACTGGAAGGATTTCATTTCTTCTCTTCCTGAGAAAAAATCCTCTTTGCCGCTGAAGGAATGGGATAGAAAGATAACAACTCCTGCACATTCCGCTTTTCTGAAAATTTCAGAAGGATGCAATAGATTCTGTGCTTTCTGCGCGATTCCGCTTATAACAGGCCGGCATACCTCCCGTCCGGTGGAGGAGATTTTGGAAGAAGTGAAGCAGCTTGTGTCTCGCGGAGTAAAAGAGTTTAATGTCATCGCTCAGGATTTATCTTCTTATGGACTCGACCTTTATGGCAAGCACCATCTTGCCGCTCTCATCGATGCCATTGCCGATGTTCCGGGTGTGGAATGGATAAGACTCCATTATGCATACCCCTCTGATTTCCCGATGGATATCCTTGAGGTAATGGCTAAAAGAGATAATGTTTGCAAATATATGGATATTGCATTGCAGCATATATCGGATCAGGTTCTTGACAATATGCGCAGACATATCGATAAAAAAGCCACTCTCAATCTCCTTCGTGAAATGAGAGAGCGTGTGCCGGGAATAAAGATCCGCACCACATTGATGGTCGGTTTCCCGGGTGAGACAGATGAAGGTTTCGAAGAGCTCCTTGATTTTGTAAAAACACAAAGATTCGATCGCATGGGCGCTTTTGCCTATTGTGAGGAAGATGACACTTATGCAGCCAAGCATCTCAAGGACACTATTCCTGACGATGTGAAACAGGATCGACTCGAACGCCTGATGACTCTCCAGGAAGAGATCGCACTTGAAGAGGCTGAAAAAATGGTGGGTAGTGATGTGAAATTGCTGGTTGATGAAATTGAAAACGGAATCAGGGTATGCCGTTCGCAATGGGATAGTCCGGATGTGGATTGCTCCTATTATGTGGCCTCTACAAATGCCGCGCCAGGAGAATTCATCAATGCAAGAATCACGGCTGCCAAATCGCCATTTGATTTCGAAGCTATTGAAATTGTTTAAAGCGACAGGTAATGGATTCCTTCTTTTTATATAGAAAGCCGGGAGAGAGTGATTTTATCGGTGCCTGCGGTAATTCCTTTCCGGGTCTACGGAAAGGTGGATTTGTCATTTCTCCTTTCTATCACACGTCGGATTCTATTTCCACAATTATCGGTATCCACCCTGTCAATCTTGATAATATTCCGCTCAATCTAACATACGATGAACTTTTCGATATTCCTGAAGAGTCCACACCCAGGGAACGGCATTGTGAAGTTGTGCGGAATTTTATTGCTGAACTTGGATATAATGAGAAGGCCGTGGCATGCAGAACAATCTGCGGCAGGTATAGAATCAATCTTAAAAAGAGCCTTCTTTCCCTTTCCGACAGATATCCGGATGCTATGGTATTCTGCTTCCATACTCCGGCAAGTGGTACCTGGATCGGAGCCACTCCCGAACTTCTGCTTTCCAGTCATGGATCATGCCTGCAGACCATGGCATTGGCAGGAACCAGGATTTCAACTTCAACAGAGGCATGGGATGACAAGAATCTAAAGGAACAGCGGCTTGTGAGTGATTATATAATTGAAATTCTTAATAATAACGGATATAAGGATTTCACGGCAGATGGCCCTCATTCACATAGTATAGGGAAGTTGCAACATCTCCTCACAAAATTCTCAATCAATCTTCCGACACATCACTCACTTGAGGATTCAGTCGCTCTTCTTTTCGATCTCTCTCCTACTCCCGCTCTTTGTGGCCTTCCTAAAGAAAAAGCCTTTGATTTGATCTATCGTTATGAGGATTTCTCTCGTGGATATTACGGTGGATTCTGCGGACCTGTCGATATAAGTGGAGATTTTGATCTCTATGTTATTCTCCGTTCCATAAGAATTTCAGCTGATCACTGGGTGATGTATGCGGGAGGCGGTATTACTTCTGAATCCGATCCTCTTTCCGAATGGATTGAAACGGAACGTAAGGCGGCTTCGATTCTCGACTGCTTGAAATTTGATAATAAGGAACATAATGAAGTTGTTTAAACTAATTTCCAATTGACATTTGCGAGAGGTTTTTGAGGCGAACCTGTCACTCCAAGATGCAGCAACCTTTCGGTTGGTGCCGATGAGAGGGCCGGAGCGGCCCAAAAGAGCAGCAAGGGTTATAATAGAAAGGTTTTTCATCTTCATTTAACATTCGAAAATTTGTTTAAACATCTTCAATATTTAACTATTAATAAATAAAATGAAAATAAGAACTTCTTTAATGTGCATTGCTCTCGGATTAAGTTCCGTGGCCTTCGCACAGACAGAATGTGACAAGGAGGAATCTTCCTGTTGCAAAGGAGACAAGGCTAAGGCCGAACATCTGAAAAGCCTCAGCAAAGAGGGTATCAGCGATGCCATTCCCGCTAAAGATGATTTCTATCGTCATGTGAATCAGTCGTGGATGGATTCTCATCCTCTCACGGGAGAATATTCGCGTTATGGTCAGTTCAATATCCTCAACGACTCGAGCAATAACCGTGTGCGTCGAATTGTAACAGGTCTCGCCGCAAAGAATCCTGAAAAGGGCACTAATGCCTACAAGATCGCTAATCTTTATGAGCTTGGCATGGATTCTGTGCGTCGAAATCAGCTCGGTGCTGCTCCGTTAAAGCCGATTCTTGATAAAATCAATAACACACCCTCCGAAGGAATGGAAGATCTCTTCCTGTATATGCATAAAAACTATAGTTCGCCACTCATAGGAGTGGGATTCCAGGAGGATCTCGGCAATAGCCGGGTATATTCAATGTATGTCGACGGTGCGCGACTCGGACTTGGCGACCGCGACTATTACCTGCTTAACGACAAACGCAACAAAGATGTGCGCGAGGCATATAAAAAATTGATTCAGACACAGATGCAACTTGCCGGCCTTTCCAAGAAAGATGCTCGCCGGGTTGTGAACAGCGTGATGAAAGCTGAAACTCTTCTTGCCGACTCTACATGGACACGCGAAGAGAGCCGAAACATTCCTGCAATGTATAATGTGCGCACTATAGAGCAGCTTAAGGAGATCGCTCCCTCTTTCCCCTGGGATCGTTTCTTTGTGGAGACTATGGGCATCCAGACTCCCGAGAAGGTTATTGTTACAACCATCAATACAGTGAAACAAGGAGATATGCTTAACCGCACCCTTACCGACCGTGAGAAAAAAGACCTCTATTTATGGGATGTGGTTTCGGGTGCTTCCGGTTTCTTAAGCGATGATTTTGCAAATGCCTCTTTTGATTTCAACAAGGTGTTCAGTGGAGTGCAACAGCAGCGTCCGCGTTGGAAGAAAGCACTCGGAACTGTTGAAGGAATCATGGGTGAAGGCATCGGAGAGCTTTATGTAGCTGAATATTTTCCCGAAAGTTCCAAGATTTATATGGAGGGTCTGGTGGAAAATCTCCGCAATGCCCTCGGAAAACATATCATCCATCTTCCCTGGATGAGCGATGATACAAAAGTGCAGGCACTTAAAAAACTGAATGCAATCACTGTCAAGATCGGCTATCCGGATAAGTGGAAAGATTATTCCAAACTTGAGATTGATCCCACTCTTTCTTATATTGAAAACGTTCATAACGCAAATCTTTGGGCTAAGGAGCGCTATCTTGAGAAATGGGGTAAGCCCGTCGACCGGACAGAATGGGGAATGACTCCTCAGACAATCAATGCATATTACAATCCTCTGAATAACGAGATCGTATTCCCTGCCGGTATTCTTCAGGCTCCTTTCTATGATCCTGAATCAAGTGATGCGGAAAACTACGGCGGTATCGGCGTCGTGATCGGACATGAGCTCACACATGGATTTGATGATCAGGGATGCAACTTCGATGCAACCGGAAATATGGTAAACTGGTGGACTCCGGAAGATGCAGAGGCATTCCGTTCGCTTACCCAGGGTCTTGTGGATCAGTATAGCGCTGTCGAGGTGCTCCCCGGCCTTCATGCCAATGGAACTTATACTCTTGGCGAAAATATAGCAGACCAGGGCGGTCTTCGTATAGCAATGACAGCTTTCCTTGATTCTCAGAAGAAGAAAGGTGTGGATATTAAAAGTGAATGTGCAAAAATCGATGGAATTGATCCCATGAAGGTGTTCTATCTGAACTTCGCAAATCTCTGGGCAGGCAACATTCGTGATGAGGAGATTCGTTCTCTTACCACAGGCGATGTACATTCACTCGGAGAAAACCGGGTCAATGTATCTCTCAAGAACATAGCTCCTTTCTTTGAGAGTTTCGGCATCAAAGAGGGCGACAAGATGTTCCGCCCCGAATCAGAGCGTGTAATCATCTGGTAACATTCATTTACTTATTTTATCTAAAAAGGAGTCGCATCATCTGATGTGACTCCTTTCTTATTGGATTAAAATTTTTACTCTAAATTTTTACTTGTCATAAACGTGGGCGCATGTGTTGAAATATGCAAGCACCACTTTCTTCAAAACTTTTTTCATAACAAAATAGTTTAATTGATAATTAGTGGATATTTTCATATTGAATGAATTTTTCGGTCTTTATTTCCAACCTGTTTTTCCATTCTTTTTATTCAATTACAACAGCAAAATTAGTAAAAATGTTTCATAAAACAATGTTTTATAACATATTTTTTTTATTGTGTAATACTCGGCACAACACATAATATTCTATCCTAAATCAAGTTATATTAATACGATAGACGGTTATATCCATCTTTTTTAATTTTATTAATCTTACAATTGATTTTATGAAGAAACTACTCTTTTTTGTTGTTCTCATACTATCCATTCCAATGGCATATTCTGAGACGGAAATCAAGCCTTTCACAGAATGGAAGGAAGTATGCACTATCAAGGGAGACGGCATAAATATGAGAAAAGGACCATCTACATCCGACCCGACTTTAGGTTATATCTCATTTGGAATTCCGGAGGAAGATGGTTGTTATATTCCCGACCTGCAATGGTCAGACACGAAAGGGAAAGCTGGTAAATTCATTAACGAACAGCTTTATACAGGTTCAAACGCTATTGTTAATGGAAAAACAGCCGGATGGGTCAATCTTATATATACACACCCGTCGGGAAATCATTCTGTATGGGTAAGCGATAAATTCGCCAGCATAAATCCTATATCACCTCTTGCTCCGGGCATATTCAATAAAGAGGAAAACGAGAATCTCGATATGAATCTCGGCATTCTTCCAGGAGGACGCGTGATTTATTATGTAGATAACGAGATGGAAGCTGATTACTCGATATATCTCGGCAGTATTACTGAAGATGGAAAGGGAGTATTTAATAAAAAAATCGATGCGCGTTTTCAGGCCAGACCACAGCAGAATGACGTATCCATAAATAAAGAGGATGACACTCTTGTGATATATGTCGGAAAACCATTCCTTAATATGTTTGATGAGGAATATGGCAATATATCTCTTAATAAATTCACGCCTGTGATTTTTGACAATATGCTCAAAATAGCAACTCCTGTGGAAAAGAATATAGTAGTAATCGCTTCACCGGAGGGAGGATTCTTAGCTATTTAGTGAATACCTTAAAAATTTAAAAGCACATTACTTGTGTGTGGAATTTAGATTTACGGTCTGTCTTACGGCAGACCGTGTTTTTTATATGTGAGCGCCATGTGCTTTAGTCGTTTCATTTGCTAAATTCGACACTTTAAGTTAACTTTGTAAGTCAAATCAGCTTATAAAAAAATGGAATTCAGAATAGAAGCCACCTCTCCCGACACGCAGGCAAGAGCCGGAGAAATAACGACCGACCACGGAAAGATTCCAACACCGATTTTCATGCCGGTCGGGACAGCGGGCAGCGTCAAGGCAGTCCACATGCGCGAGCTTCGCGATGATATTGATGCAAAAATAATTCTTGGCAATACATATCATCTCTATCTGCGTCCGGGGCTCGATGTGCTTCATAAGGGCGGAGGTCTGCATAAGTTCAATAGCTGGGACCGACCCATACTCACCGATTCCGGAGGCTTTCAGGTGTTTTCACTTTCATCCAATCGAAAACTGAAAGAGGAGGGTGCATGGTTCAGAAGTCATATCGACGGCAGTAAACATCTATTCACTCCCGAAAAAGTTGTAGATATCCAGAGAATCATTGGTTCAGACATCATGATGGCTCTTGATGAATGTGCTCCCGGCACAGCGGAATATGATTATGCCAGGAATTCTCTTGGATTGACTCATCGATGGTTGAAGCGTGGTTGGAAACATTTTAATGAGACGGAGGGGCTTTATGGGCATAGCCAGGCCTTCTTCCCTATTGTGCAAGGTTGTGTATTTCCCGACCTCAGGAAGGAATCTGCAAGATTTGTTGCAGATCTTGGTGCGGAAGGTAATGCTATTGGCGGTCTCGCTGTTGGAGAACCTACAGAAAAGATGTATGAGATGATCGAGATTGTGAATGATATTCTTCCTGTCGATCGTCCGCGATATCTAATGGGTGTCGGCACGCCTGCAAATATTCTCGAGGCCATCGATCGGGGTGTCGATATGATGGATTGCGTGATGCCGACGCGAAATGGCAGAAACGGAATGCTTTTTACTCGCAACGGCATTATGAATATGCGCAATAAGAAATGGGCCGATGATTTTTCCCCTCTTGATCCGGGTGGGGCAGCATGGGTGGATGAGGAATATTCCAAGGCTTATGTGCGTCATCTTTCCATTAGCCAGGAGATTCTTGCCATGCAGACAGCTTCCGTGC
>X247_Common_Hamster__coassemble_30_pt1 | contig 19322 bp, 13 predicted proteins | sample X247_Common_Hamster__metabat2_high_PE_003 | metagenome-assembled genome bin X247_Common_Hamster | reverse complement strand
GCACAGACCGAACTCATCAAGAGAGTGATAAAGGAGGAGGAGGAATCATTCCTGCGCACTCTTGAATATGGAATCCGGCTCCTCGACTCATTCGTGAAAAAAGCTAAGGAGAACGGCAAAACAACTCTTTCGGGCGAGGATGCATTCGTGCTTTACGACACATACGGATTCCCGCTCGACCTCACGGAACTTATACTCCGCGAGCAGGGAATGGATATCGATCAGAAAGGCTTCGACAAGGAGATGAAGAAGCAGAAAGATCGCGCGCGCAATGCCGCAGCTGTGGAAACCGGCGACTGGATTGATGTGAATCCCGGCGAGGAGAAATTCGTGGGATACGACTCAACCACTGCCAATACACGGATTCTGCGCTATCGCAAGGTGAAACAGAAAGGAAAAGAGTATTATCAGATTCTCCTTTCAGAGACTCCCTTCTATGCCGAGATGGGAGGTCAGGTGGGCGACAAGGGCCGCCTCGTAAGCAGCGACGGTGAGGTGACCGAAATCTTCGACACTAAGAAGGAAAACAATGTCGGCGTGCATCTCTCCTATTCGATACCATCAGATCCCTCCGGCGAGTTCACCGCCCAGATCGATGTCGACGCGCGCGATGCCACATCTGCCAACCATTCCGCAACCCACCTGCTCCACGAGGCACTGCGTGAGGTGCTCGGAACGCATGTGGAGCAGAAAGGTTCTTTTGTGTCGCCCGATGTGCTTCGCTTCGACTTCTCACATTTCCAGAAGCTCACTCCCGAAGAGATTCGCAAGGTGGAGCATCTTGTCAATTCACGCATCCGCAAGGCCATTCCCCTCGACGAACGCCGCGACATGCCTATCGCCGATGCCCGTGCACTCGGCGCAATGGCTCTCTTCGGCGAAAAATATGGCGACAAGGTGAGAGTGGTGAGATACGGTTCTTCAGTTGAACTTTGCGGTGGAACACATGTTGCCAACACCGGAAATATCGGTATGCTCAAGATTCTCACCGAAAGCTCGATAGCTTCGGGAATACGCCGTATCGAGGCCGTGACGGGAGAGAAAGTGGAGAATATCCTCGATGAGATGCAGGATTCGATTAAGGATGTAATGGCTTTATTAGGCGGCTCTGCTGATATCCGCGCCGCCGTGAACAAGGCAATCTCCGAAAACTCCGATCTGAAACATCAGGTGGATGATTTTATGGCCGAACGCACAGCCAATCTCTCGCGTCAGCTTCTTGAAAACGCAAAGGAGGTGAATGGAGTTAAGGTAGTTGTGCTTTCCGGTCCGCGTCTCCCGGAGGTTGTGAAAAACGTGGCTTTTACAATCCGCAAGGAATCGCCCGAACACACCGCATTCATCGCCGCTACGCTTAACGAAGGGAAACCGATGCTTACGGTCATGCTCACGGATGATCTTGTCAAGACAGGCCTGAACGCCTCGCAGATCGTGCGCGAGGCCGCACGTCTGATAAAGGGAGGCGGCGGCGGCCAGCCCTTCTTCGCCCAGGCCGGTGGAAAGGATGCCGATTCCCTCCCCGCGGCTGCCGACAAGATGATGCAGCTTCTCAATCTGAATTGATTCCTGGAGAAGGTTAAACCAAATCAATCGGGATGAATCAAAATCTATATTAATAGAGGATATTTGATTCATCCTTTTTCGTTTTCCAAAACTTGTCCCTTAAAAGAAGTTGAATTGAAAACAGGTATAGAAATTATGAAAAAACTAATGATAAGCCTTCTCCTTGTCGGAGGAACGTTAAGCCCGGCAGCGGCTGAGAAATATGCGGCCATTCTTAAAGATGCCAAAGTCTACGAAGAGGCCGATCCGCAGGGATTCGTTGCCCAGAACATGAAGGGAAAAGATATCACTGTAAGCACAGGAATGGTGTTTGAGGTGGTCGACGAAAAACCGGGATGGTATGTCGTGGAATATTCTCCCGGCATCAGAGGTTTTCTCGTGCAGTCGTTCACCGTCCCCTCCGGCGAGCTTCAGAAACCGGAGGCAGGCGACTATCCCCTTTCCAACAACAAGGAGGTGATCGTGAATGTGGCATTTGCCGATGGAGCATGGACTCTCTCAAGCAACGGTCTCAATCTTTCCGGCCAACAGAAAGGGAATGTGGTGGCTTTCTCCGACAAGGAGGGAAACATGAAGTATTCCTTAGTGAAATTCGGAGGAAAGAATTATATATTCGATTATTCTAATGACATTACACATTTCTTTTGATATTTTGGCTTGAGGTTTGTATATGATATGTAGGATATGGCAGAAGAATACGCATATCCGACAGAAGAATAATGGAGAATAAATTCATCAGCATAAAGGGCGCCCGGGTTAATAATCTCAAGAATATCGACCTGGAAATCCCGTTAAACAGATTTATCGTTGTAACCGGAGTGAGCGGCTCCGGCAAATCCTCACTTGCCTTCGACACACTTTATGCCGAGGGCCAGCGTCGTTATGTGGAAAGCCTCTCGGCATACGCCCGACAGTTTCTCGGCAGAATGTCCAAGCCTGAGTGCGATTATATTAAAGGGCTTCCTCCGGCAATCGCCATCGAACAGAAAGTCAATACCCGCAATCCGCGAAGCACCGTAGGAACCGCCACGGAGATCTACGACTATCTGCGGATGCTCTTCGCACGTGCCGGCCACACGATTTCTCCCGTTTCGGGAGAAGAGGTTAAGAAACACGGCATCGAGGATATCGTGAAAGGGGCTCTCTCATTTCCAACAGGCACACGCATGGCGGTGCTTATTGAGATCAGGCTTCCCGAGGGGCGCACATTTGCCCAGCAGCTTTCCATTTATATGAAAGAGGGCTACAGCCGTCTCGAGAAAGACGGAAGGTTTTTCACCATCACAGAGGTGGCGGAGAGGAATCCCGAAAGCAATGATGAAGGCTACCGCCTTCTTATCGACCGTCTGTCCGTATCCGACGACAAGGGTGAGATCTCGCGTCTTACCGATTCAGTGGAGACCGCCTACTATGAAGGCCACGACGAATGTATCATCAAGATCTGGAGCGAGGATGGCCCGAAAGAATTCATCTATTCCAAGAAGTTTACCGCCGATGGAATGGAATTTCGCGAGCCGAGCGACCTGATGTTCAACTTCAACAATCCCTACGGAGCCTGCCCCACATGCGAGGGTTTCGGGAAAGTGTTGGGAGTAAGCGAAGAACTCGTAGTGCCCAATAAGACCCTTTCCGTATATCAGGATGCTGTGAAATGCTGGAACGGCGAGAAGATGAGCGAGTGGAAAAAAGCCTTCATGAAGGTAGCGGTGAAAAAAGGGTTCCCTATCCATGAGCCATATATGAATCTCACCGTGGAACAAAAAGAATATCTCTGGCATGGCGACGACACCTGGGAGGGAATCGACGGATTCTTTGCATGGCTCGACAAGCGTCAGGACAAGATGCAGTATCGGGTGCTCAAAGCCCGCTACAGAGGGAAGACCGTCTGTCCCGACTGCCACGGATCCCGGCTGCGCCCGGATGTGGAATATGTGAAAGTGGGCGGGAAATCGATCACTGAGCTTGTAAGGATGCCTGTGAGCGATCTCCTTATGTTTTTCAACGCCCTTTCGCTCGATGACACCGATGCACGTATCGCCGACCGACTTCTTACAGAAATCCGTCAGCGTCTCACATTTCTTGAAGAGGTGGGCCTTGGATATCTCACCCTCGACCGTCTCTCCTCGACCCTCTCCGGAGGCGAAAGCCAGCGTATCAATCTCGCCACATCGCTCGGCAGCTCGCTTGTGGGCTCTCTCTATATACTCGACGAGCCGAGCATCGGGCTTCATTCGCGCGACACCGACCGGCTTATCCGCGTGTTGAGAAATCTTCAGCAGATAGGGAATACAGTGGTGGTGGTGGAACACGATGAGGAGATCATGCTCGCCGCCGACGAGATCATCGACATCGGCCCCGATGCCGGACGTCTTGGCGGAGAAGTAGTGTTTCAGGGCAATGTCAGGGAGATGCTAAAGGGAGGCGATTCAAATCATTCCTATACCGTGGATTACCTTCGCGGCGACCGGCGTATCGATTATCCCTCGGTGAGACGTCCGTGGAAGAAGGCTCTTGAGGTGACCGGTGCTTCCGAGAACAATCTGAAAGACATAGATGTCAAATTCCCGTTAGGAGTTATGACTGTGGTGTCGGGAGTGAGCGGGTCCGGGAAATCCACCCTCGTAAAGGAGGTGCTCTACAAGGCTTTGCTCCGCGCTCTCGGTGAAGCAAGCGACATACCAGGCACGCACCGCCGCCTTCAGGGGGATATCCGAAGCGTGCATGCGGTGGAGTTTGTGGATCAGAATCCTATCGGCACCTCCTCGCGTTCCAATCCCGCCACGTATCTGAAGGCTTTCGATGAGATCCGTAAGCTCTTCTCGGAGCAGCAGCTCGCAAAGCAGATGGGATTCACCCCCGCTTTCTTCTCTTTCAACACGGAGGGAGGAAGATGCGAGGAATGTAAGGGAGAGGGCACTATCACTATCCCGATGCAGTTTATGGCCGATATCAGCATTCCTTGCGAGGCCTGCCATGGAAAACGTTTCAAGCAGGAGATTCTCGATGTGGAATATCGAGGCAAAAACATCCACGATTTCCTTGAGATGACTGTGAACCAGGCCATTGAATTTCTTTCTGAAACAAATGGCACACAGGAGAAAAGAATCATCCGCAAACTGAAACCTCTTCAGGATGTCGGTCTCGGTTACATAAAACTCGGCCAGTCGTCGTCCACCCTCTCCGGAGGAGAAAACCAGAGGGTGAAGCTCGCCTATTATCTGTCGCTCGACAAAACAGAACACACACTCTTCATCTTTGACGAGCCGACCACGGGGCTTCATTTCCACGACATATCGACTCTTCTGAAATCTCTCAACCGCTTGATCGACAAGGGACACACCGTGCTTATAATCGAACATAACATGGATGTGATCAAATCGGCCGACTGGGTGATCGACATCGGTCCGGAGGGCGGCGACAAGGGAGGATATGTTGTGGCTGAGGGCACTCCCGAGGATATCGCCCGCTGCGAGAAGTCTTACACCGGAAAATTCCTGAAAGATAAGTTGGAAACCACGCTATAAATTTTATGTTTAAGTAAGTGTTCAAATTAAATTTATACTAAATTCGAGCGCTTACGGTGCGGAACGAAGAAATATATATTCATATTTGACTGAGTGACAAACCGCAAGCGGCCGAATCGCCAAAAGCGAGTGCAGAATCAAGCTTGCTTGAATCATGCCGGGCGACAGGCGGTTGCCTCAGAGGAGAAAGAAGCCGAAGTCAGTATAAAAGATAAAAAACACTTACTGTCGATTTGATTTGAATACTTACTTATATGAATAGATTTGGCATAAAGATTGTTTCGGCGGCGACGGTGATATTTGCCGTTGCTGTCATCCCCCTTTTGGGAGGATGCTCCAAAAAGCAGACCGAAGGGAAGCGTGTGGATGCGGTAAGGCTCTTTTCAGAGAGCGCCCGCCTGATCAGACTTTATATCGACAGCCTCTCTTCAGCGACTGATTCGGCCACACTTCTCGACCTTGACGCACGTTTCAGCAACAGGCTTACCGACCTGAATTTCCAATTCCCTTCTGAAACGGATCTCGATATCTCGGAGGGAGAGAACGACACTCTGACCAATCTCACAATTAAATATGTGGCTCTGCGTGATTCTCTCCTCTATGGGTTCGCGCATCCGCAGGCTAAACCCGATTCTATTACTACCGACTCAATAAGCAACTGATTATGAGCTTTCACGAAATCTTTATCTATGTTATTCTTCTCCTGGCTGCGTGCTCATTCATTTTTGATTTCTTTGAAAAAAAGAAAATGCGCAATATTTTGAAACGCATACTGGAAAAGAGAAAAGAATCCATACCCGATTCGGAAACGGATGAAAACAGCGCAGATTCAGCTCAAGAATCCCCTGACAGTATAAACGGCAACGAGGAACGTGAAGAGAGAGAGAATCTGATCCGCACTTCTCTTCAGAATATTCTCACCGATATGGGATGCCAGCCGCTTATTGTTGAAAACGGAAGCATCAGCGTGGCCTATCAGGGAGAAAAATTCTTTATGCAGATGAACGGCACGTTCGTGAGAATCTGGGATCTGAACTGGATGAGCTGCAAGCCCACCGACGACGACTTCCCTATTATGAAAGATGCCATGAACTATGCCAATTTCACATTCGGTCCGACAATCATAATGCATGCTCCGGAAACCGATGGCGAGATCTTCATCAGCAGCCGGATGGATATACATATCGACCCGCAATATCCCGAAAACGAAATTTATCTGAAATCCATTCTCGATTCATTCTTCAATGTGAAACACATGATGCAGCGCGAATTCATTCGTCTGCGAGATGATCCGAGCGACCGCACCATGAATTTCAATCCTATCGGATTCGACACGGCCACACTTTCCGATCCCACTTCCCCACAGGCCAATTAACCCAAGAAAGGGTGTATATGACATTAAAAAGAGGGCGTATCAAATTGTGAATCTGATACGCCCTCTCTATTATTTTCGGTCTTTGTCAGCCTTCGGAATTAGAAGTTGTAAACGAAGCCGAGGTTAAGCGAAGTTGTCTTGAAGTTGAAGCCGAACTTGGAAGTGTAGCCGATAGCCTTAGCCTCGTCGTTTGCGCCTTCATAACCCAGCATACCGATGTGAGCAAGGATAGAGAAGTGCTCTGTCGGGTTGATTGCGATACCGGGCTTGATGCCGATGTTCCATGCCACTGCTGTGTCGGAAGAATCGGAATCCTTATATTTTGAAGAACCGAGATCGATACCTACACCGCCATCGAGGAAGAGGTTCACGAGGTTGTTGGAAGAGGAGTAGTATGTCCAACGTGCATAGGGATTGATCACACCCATGTTGCCGCTGAGGCCATTATTGTAAATATGGTCGTAACCGAACACCATACCTGCTGCCCAACTGTCGTTGAACTTATAACCTACTTCGGGAAGAATTGCGAACTCAGTCTTGTTCTCATCGAAATCACGAGTATAGCCGATCTGGCCACCTACATACACCTGAGCCGAAGCTGTGAGAGAAGCTATTACTGCTACTGCAGCAAGAATAAATTTCTTCATTTTAAAGCTTATTTAGATTTGATTAGTTAATAATTTCATTTAAATCCTTTAAGCTTTCATGTCACTATCTTTCAAGTCAACGCAGCCGCTTCCGCGGTCTTTTACATTCTTTTCGGAGGGTCTCCTCTTTTGCGAAAAGCGTTGCAAAATTATGTATTTATTTCCAAACGGCAAAACTTTTCCTTAAAAAATTTAACAATCTTCTTCGCGCGTCGCTTATAATAACAGCCGTACGATTCTAAACTTAAGCAACTTATGTAAAACATAATTTTACACAATTTTTTTTTAAGGAAACACTCGGGGATCACTGTTTCGGGAGATAAATCACATTCATCTCGCAGTTCCGGCAATCAAAGTCGAGGCGGAATTCATTAGATCCCGAAGAGATTGTGAGAGGCTCTTTAAGACGTGAGGCCATCCGATGATCCACCGGATTCTTTTTGCACGCTCCAAGTTCTCTTCTAAGACAATAACGTGTGGTCATGACCGAAGTTTCCTTCCCTTTCAGTTCATCATCCTTTTTTACCTCCATAGCCTTCTCCATCTCTCTCACTCCATGATCTTTGTAAAAAGAGACTGCGAGTCTGTTGGCTACATTGTCGCGCGAGTCGAGGTTTTCCTTAACATATCCGGCTTCGAGATTCTCCCTCTTCCTGTATTCGAAGGGATATGTGGAAAGATTGGCGGCATCAAGCGTCTCTATAAGTTGACGGCGCAGGCGTGTAAGCGCCGAAGCTGGAATAAATGTCTGAGGATCAAGATTGTTGTTGAAATTTCGCAACTTGTAATGTGTATTGCCGAGCTTCTCGAACTGTATGCGGGGATCCATCGGCTTTCGGGCCACGCTTTTCTCCGCATCCAGAGCTATTCTTACCTCCACACCTCTCTCGTCGACGGCTGTGATTCCTGTCTCGTCGATCGTGATATCCACCCATATACGTCTGTCGGCGGTGGGTCCGCTGAGAAGCTTCTGCCATTCCACATCGAATGTGCGACGCAATAAAGCATTGGAAGGGATATCGATTCGCCTTGCCGTGACAAGTCGATCCCTCTCCACCCTGTTGACTCTCACACCCTCGAATTTCCCGCTGCGTTCGTTAAGGAAACTGATTCCGTCGCCGTTATGAATATCTTTGATATCATAAATGGGTTCGCCTAAAGATTTGGGAGTGAATATCGAGGCCATGCTTCCTCCTTTTCTTCCCTCAAGGAAATAATCGGTGAAGCCACGGTTGAAGCTCTTTGACAGGGAAGGCGTGAAGCTGATTTCCGAACTGCCGAACGAAGCCCTGCGATATTTTCCGGGATTTGCCGCGATGTAATCGTCGATTATCCTGCGGTAAGCGGCCGTGACATTCTTCACGTATGCGGCATCCTTCAGTCTCCCTTCGATCTTGAATGAACCGACACCAGCCTCTATCATCCTTCCGATATGGGCGGAAGCATTGAAATCGGATAGAGAAAGAAGGTATCTGTCGGTCATGATCACATCGCCGCGACCATTTCTCAAGGTGTAGGGAAGACGACACATCTGAGAGCATTCTCCCCGGTTGGCGCTCCGCCTCATGCATCTCTCGCTGGCCTGACAGCGTCCGGAGTAGCTCACACACAAGGCGCCATGGATAAAACATTCCACGGGGACATCCACACCGCGGCAGATCTCCCCTATCTCTTCGAGCGACAACTCGCGGGCAAGCACTATCTGCGAAAAACCGGCTTCCTCGAGAAAACGGGCTTTTGATAGATCGCGAGTGTCGCATTGAGTGCTCGCATGAAGCTGTATGGGGGGAAGATTCATCCTGAGAAGCGACATATCTTGCACGATTATCGCATCGACACCCGCCTCATACAGATCTCCGACAAGTCTCTCCACCTCGCTTATCTCATCATCATAAACAAGGGTGTTGACTGTGACATAGACACGAGCACGGTATTTATGTGCGAAATCCACAGTGGCCTTTATATCTTCAATGGAATTGGCAGCATTGCGTCGGGCGCCATGACTCGAAGCTCCCATATACACGGCATCCGCTCCATGAAGTATGGCTTCACGGGCAACATCCTTATTGGCCGCAGGCGATAGAAGTTCCAGACTACGCATCGACAAAATCATTTCTTAAACATCCTGTCGATATTTCGCTTATCCTCGCGCTCGCGTATCGACTGACGTTTGTCGTATTGCTTCTTTCCGCGTCCCACTCCGATCTGCATCTTGGCAAAGCCGCGCTCATTTATAAACACACGCATAGGGACAATCGTAAAACCCGTATCCTCGGCAGCCTTCGCTATCTTGGCTATCTCCTTCTTGTTGAGAAGAAGCTTGCGGTCGCGCCGTGCCACATGATTATTATAGCTGCCATAGAAATATTCGGAGATATTCATCCCTTTCACCCATACCTCACCATTCTCAACCATGCAATAGGTATCGGTCAGCGAGGCCTTTCCATCCCTGATCGATTTTATTTCCGTGCCCGTAAGAACGATTCCGGCAATATACGTGTCGGAGATTTCATAATCGAATCTCGCTCTTTTATTCTTTATATTGACCTGTTCGGCTTTCATTTCATTTTCTATTTGTATGGAGGCAGTCGTGAACTTGCACGACCGCACTTATAATCATATAACGCGGATTCAACGGTTTCGGATATATCCGGTTCTCCATCAGAGGAAAAATCCTAAAATCCATTGCCATAGCATCGGACATCCGATCACAAGCAGCGAAAGAGTGAATTCTATCCTCACTTCCTTCTCTTTCGGCACCCGCAATATCTTCATTCCCTTGCAGATCAGATAAATTGTCCAGAGCGGCAGAAATACAAGCACCGGATCAATCATCGGCAGAAGATTATACCCGATGCTGAACAATGCGAGTGTCGACATCGAAGCCATCGCAAACTCCTTTCCTATATCCTTCCTCATCACCTCCTTTCCCTCTTTTGGCAGAAGATAGCCCGAAAGAAGCAATACTGTGAAATATCCGAAGAAGAGCGAGATGAAAAGATTCAATGCGCTCATGAGAACATCATTCAGCGTGACGGTATTGTCGTAGAACATCCCGGCAAACTCCGAAACCGCCGCGAGAGCCACAAAGGGATAGAAACATCCCGATGCGAACTCCTCCGGGGTGTAGCGTCTGCGTTTAAGCTCCTTCCATCCCTCCACAGGCGTTGCAAGAATCTTAAACAAAAGGATAAAAGCATTTCCTTTTTTACTTACCCTTTTATTCTCTCCCGCTGTCTCCTCATCGTTATCCTCATCTTCATCCTCATCCTCATCCTCATCCTCATCCTCCGCTTCATCCTCATCCCCCGGGAGGGTGTCATTATCATCGGCTCCATTCTCCTCATCATCAGGAAGAGAATAGAGATTGTCTTCATCATCATAATCGGCACGGGGATCATTCCCCGGGTCATTCTCATAGTTTCTTCTTTTAATCATATCTTGCGATATTCCGTGTGTTTGATTGACGAGTATCGTGTAACAAATCCAAATCCACGTTCTCCATATCCCCTTTTCTCCATATCCCCTTTTCTCCATATCCTATAACCTATTAAAGGGGAGCGAAGACCTGATATGATCTACGCTCCCTTTTATAGTCAGCAAGTTAGGAAGCAATGTCGGCTTCCTCTCCCTCAAAGCGCCGAGGGATCAATTACAAATATCCGGATTATGCTTCCGCACGATCCTCATTCAGAATGCGCACCATCTCGATGGCGCTCTTCGGAATGCGTGTTCCGGGGCCGAAGATAGCCGCAACTCCCGCTTTATAGAGGAAGTCGTAGTCTTGGGCGGGAATCACACCTCCGGCCGTTACAAGGATATCCTCGCGGCCGAGTTTCTTCAGCTCTTCGATCACCTGCGGAATCAGGGTCTTGTGACCGGCTGCAAGTGAGGATACGCCAAGGATATGCACGTCGTTCTCCACAGCCTGGCGTGCGGCCTCGGCCGGAGTCTGGAACAACGGACCCATATCCACATCGAATCCGCAGTCGGCATAACCCGTAGCCACTACTTTCGCACCGCGGTCGTGGCCGTCCTGACCCATCTTCGCGATCATGATACGCGGCTGGCGACCTTCGCGCTTGGCAAAGTCGGCCACCATCTTGCGAGCCTCCTCAAATTCGGGATCGCCCTTCTCTTCGCTTGAATACACTCCTGATATTGTTTTGATTACTGCTTTATAACGACCGACAACAGCCTCGCATGCGTCGGAAATCTCACCTAAGGAAGCTCGCAGTCCAGCGGCTTTTACCGCAAGGTCGAGAAGATTGCCCTTGCTCGGATCCTTCACAGCCTCGGTGATTGCCTCGAGCGCTTTCTTCACAGCCTCCTCGTCGCGGTTCTTGCGGAGATCCTCCAGACGGGCGCACTGCTCCTTGCGGACCTCTGTATTGTCCACCTCAAGGATATCGATCGGATCCTCATGGTCGAGACGATACTTGTTGATGCCCACGATAGTCTGCTTTCCGGAATCGATGTGTGCCTGTGTGCGGGCAGCGGCCTCCTCGATCTTCAGTTTCGGAAGTCCTGTCTCGATGGCCTTGGCCATTCCGCCGAGTTTCTCGATCTCCTGGATATGCTCCCATGCGCGGTGTGCGATCTCATTGGTGAGCGATTCCACATAATAGCTGCCTCCCCAGGGATCCACCTGCTTGGTGACGTATGTCTCCTCCTGGATATAGATCTGGGTGTTGCGTGCGATACGTGCTGAGAAATCGGTGGGAAGCGCGATTGCCTCGTCGAGAGCATTGGTGTGGAGCGACTGGGTGTGTCCGAGCACGGCTCCCATAGCCTCTACACATGTACGGCCCACATTGTTGAAGGGATCCTGCTCCGTGAGCGACCATCCCGAAGTCTGGGAGTGAGTGCGGAGTGCAAGTGATTTCGGATTCTTCGGATTGAACTGCTTCACGATCTTGGCCCAGAGCATACGCGCTGCGCGCATCTTGGCGATCTCCATGAAATAGTTCATCGAAATGCCCCAGAAGAATGAAAGACGCGGAGCGAAGGAGTCGATATCCATACCTGCGTTCACGCCGGCGCGGAGATATTCCAGACCGTCGGCCAGTGTGTAGGCCAGCTCGATGTCGGCGGTTGCGCCGGCCTCCTGCATGTGATAGCCGGAGATCGAGATGGAGTTGAACTTAGGCATGTTCTTCGAAGTGTATTCGAAGATGTCGGCGATGATCTTCATCGAGAATGCCGGCGGATAGATATAAGTGTTACGCACCATGAACTCCTTGAGGATGTCGTTCTGGATTGTTCCGGCCATCTCGTCGAGTTTGGCGCCCTGCTCAAGGCCGGCGTTGATATAGAACGCGAGCACCGGAAGCACTGCGCCGTTCATAGTCATCGAAACCGACATCTTGTTCAAGGGAATGCCGTCGAAGAGCACCTTCATATCCTCAAGAGAACAGATCGAGACGCCTGCCTTGCCCACATCTCCTACCACACGCTCATGATCCGCGTCATAACCGCGGTGGGTCGGAAGGTCGAACGCAACCGACAGACCCTTCTGTCCGGATGCGAGGTTGCGGCGATAGAAGGCATTCGACTCAGCTGCCGTGGAGAATCCGGCATACTGGCGGATTGTCCAGGGGCGCAGAGGATACATCGCGCTGTAAGGACCGCGAAGGAACGGGGGAATACCGGAAACAAAGTCGAGATGCTCCATCCCTTCAAGATCTTCTTTTGTATAGACAGGCTTTACAGGAATCAATTCGGCAGTGAGCCATTCCTCTCCTGCAGCCGGCTTGTGGCCCTCGGGAGCCACTATTTTGGTGATATCTATTTCTTTAAAATTCGGTCTCATGGTTATTTGAGAAGTTTGGCGTTAAAATCTGTGAGCGTGTCGAGCACATTTACTCTCACATGAATGAAATTCTCGATTCCCTTGGCTTTAAGTTCTTCCATGCAGGCAGGAGCACCTGCAACCACAAACATCGCACGGCCTTTGAGCTCCTCGAAAGCCTCGGGGGCATACTGGGCGTATTCATCGTCGCTTGAACAGAGCACCACAACGTCGGAGCCTTTCTCCATAGCGGCATCCACACCCTCTTTAACTGTCTTGAAACCGATATTGTCGATAATCTCATATCCGGCGCATCCGAAGAAATTGGCCGAGAACTGCGCACGTGCGAGACGCATGGCGAGATTGCCGATTGTGAGCATGAACACTTTCGGACGTTTTGCCGAACGCTCCGTGTCGAGACGGATCTGCTCGAACTGGCTTGCGGCACGGTCGGTATTGAGCGCTACGACAGCACCGTCGACAACCCTCTCACCCGCGCATCCGCAATTGCACTTGCTCTCCCCTTTCACTTTGTCGAGAGCCTTCTCGTTGAAGTTGGGATACTGGTTTGTGCCGAGAAGAATCTCTTTTCTGCGTGCCACGTCGACATGACGCTTCACTCCGCTTTCATTCACCTTGGCCTGGATCTCTCCCTTCTTGAGCATGGCGTCGAATCCGCCGTTGTCTTCAACCTCATTAAACACTTTCCATGCCTGGGCCGCGATCGAAGCGGTGAGTGTCTCGATATAATATGAACCGCCGGCAGGATCCACCACCTTGTCGAGGTGAGACTCCTCGCGGAGAAGAACCTGCTGGTTGCGGGCGATACGTTCGCTGAACTCATCGGGCTTGGCATAACATTCGTCGAATGCAAGAGTCTCGATCGAGTCGACACCGGCAAGAGCCGCACTCATGGTCTCGGTCATCGAACGGAGAAGATTCACATGAGAATCGAAAAGCGTCATGTTGAATCTGCTCGTCACTGCATGCACATGCATCTTGCAGGCATCCTCGTCGGCCGGCTTGTATGCCTTCACGATTTCCGCCCATAGCATGCGGCCCGCACGGAATTTGGCAAGCTCCATGAAATAGTTGGAAGATATGCCCATATTGAATTTCACACGGGCGGCCACCTCCTCGGCGCTAAGGCCGGCTTCGGTCATCAGTGTGAGCCATTCAGCTCCCCATGCAAGTGCATAGCCGAGCTCCTGGGTGATATATGCTCCCGAATTGTTAAACATATAGCTGTCTACGGCGAATATGCGCAGACCCTTGATTTCTTTCACTGCCTCATAAAGGGCCAGTCCCTCTTTCACAGCATCTTTGGGGAAAGGAAGTCCATGTTTGAGAAGACGACGGAACGGATTGTATCCCACTGTTCCGCGGAATTCCTTCTCGGCTCCGGCTGCCTTTACAAGCTTAACAAGCTCCTCTGCCATCTCCACGGCTTTGCCCGGACAGCAGTCGATGTTCACTTCCACCTTTCTGAGGTCGATATCCTTCAGAATCTCGGCGAGATCGGATACATCCTTACCCTTCATGCAGATTCCGAGCGATTCCACTCCGCGGTTGAGGATATGAAGAGCATGCTCGTTCATCTCCTTGGCGTCGGCGCCTCTCACCTGCTGACGGATAAGCCAGTCGTTATTGTCGCGTGTGCCTCGGAGATAAGGAAATTCTCCGGGAAGAGTTCCGATTGCAGGAAGATCCTTTATATCCTCTCTGCGGTAATAAGGCTGAACATTAAAGCCTTCGTTTGTGCGCCACACAAGCTTCTTGTCGAAGTCGGCGCCCTTCAGATCGACAGTGATCTTTGCCTTCCATTCCTCTGACGAAACGGGAGGAAACATGTCGAACAAAGTTTCTCTTTTTTCTGCCATTTCAAACAGTTTTTATGATATAGATTTTTTGCGTTCTATAATTCCGAAGCCGATTATCTGCATAAACGGCCTGTTTTAATTCTTTTTTCTGACTCATTCCCGCAATTGTCATGGCCATACCGACGACATTCCCGGGGATACTTAGCACAAAGTTAGACAATTTTGGATAATCTAAAAAACTTTTATCCAAAAATCGCACTCCGCGCCTTTTTTTATAGCGCTTCGAGCTGTTTGTCGCGGCATCTCATCACTCTTGCCGGAAATTCCTCCACCATCTGGAGATTATGCGTGGCCATGAGTATGGCCGTGCCTTCCTTTGCAAGTTTATGCAGAAGGGATATGATCTGATATCCTGTCTGCGGGTCGAGATTTCCCGTGGGCTCGTCGGCAAGGATAAGCGCCGGCTTGTTGAGCAGAGCGCGCGCTATCACGATTCTCTGCTGCTCGCCGCCCGAAAGCTCATGGGGCATCTTGTATGCCTTGTTTTCCATTCCGACAGCTTTCAGCACCTCCTCTATCCTCTCATCGATATCGGCCTTCGATTTCCAGCCCGTGGCCTGAAGCACAAACTGAAGGTTCTGACGCGCCGAACGGTCCTGAAGCAACTGGAAATCCTGAAACACAATCCCTATCGACCTCCGAAGATACGGAATATCCCTCTTCTTTATATTCAGAAGGTCGTATCCCATCACATCGGCTTTGTCGCCTTTGGGTATCTTCACGTCGGCATACATCGTCTTGAGCAGAGAGCTCTTGCCGCTCCCCACTCTCCCCACAAGGTAGCAGAACTCTCCCTTGTCGATCTTGAAACTCACATTCTTCATCACGAGCCTGTCGGCGCGCTCTATATCGACATTATTATATTCTATTATTGTTTCCATTCTTTAATATGATATATCATTCCGGAGGAATTTGTTTAGACAAACTCCGATTATTCGAATATATGGCGGAACACCTCCTCCACCTTTCCCACCTCCACAATCTTTATGGTGAACGTGTCTTTCACCCCTTTCAGGTTACCTTTGGGAATGATGATGGTCTCGAATCCCAGTTTCTGCGCCTCGGCCACACGCTGCTCTATGCGGGTCACGGTGCGTATCTCTCCCGAAAGCCCCACTTCACCGGCAAAGGCGGTGTTGCGCGGAATGGCGATGTCGAAGTTAGACGACATGATGGCCGATATCACCGCCATGTCGATGGCCGGATCCACCACCTTCAGTCCTCCCGCGATATTCAGAAACACATCCTTTTGCGACAGCTTGAAGCGGGCTCTCTTCTCAAGCACGGCAAGAAGCATGTTGAGCCTTCGCTGGTCGAATCCCGTCACCGAACGCTGTGGTGTGCCGTAAGCCGCCGATGAGACAAGCGCCTGCACCTCCACCATGAAGGGCCGTATACCCTCCACCGTGACTCCGATCGATATGCCGCTCATCTCCTCCTCTCTGTTTTCTGATAGAAGCATCTCCGAAGGATTCTTCACCTCTTTGAGCCCTTTCTGCACCATCTCGTAGATTCCGATCTCGCTTGTGGAGCCAAAACGGTTCTTTATCGCCCGCAGAAGACGATAGAGATATTGCCTGTCGCCCTCAAACTGCAACACCGTGTCGACGATATGCTCGAGCACCTTCGGCCCCGCTATGGCCCCATCCTTATTGATATGGCCCACGAGAATCACCGGCACGCCCGATTCTTTCGCATAGCGGAGAAGAGAGGCCGCACATTCCCTCACCTGCGACACACTTCCCGCTGCCGATTCGATATCCGCCGAACAGATGGTCTGGATCGAATCCACCACCACAAGCTGAGGCTCGATGTTCTCGATCTGCGTGAAGATATTGTCGAGCTGCGTCTCGCATAATATATAGGTGTCGTCGGACACTTTCCCCAGACGGTCGGCACGGAGCTTGAGCTGGGTGGCGCTCTCCTCCCCCGAAACATAGAGAATACGGCGGTTGCGTATCGAAAGAATATTCTGAAGAAGAAGCGTGGATTTACCGATGCCCGGTTCGCCGCCGATCAGCGTGAGCGAGCCGGCCACCAATCCTCCCCCTAAAACCCGGTTGAGCTCTCCGGAGGGCATCCTGATCCGTGCCTCCTCCCTGATCTCTATCTCAGAAAGACGCACCGGCTTCGAACTCTTCACAAGACCTCTCTTCGCTCCTTTCCCCTTTGCCGGGCCGACCTTCTCCTCGACAAATGTGTTCCACTCGCCGCAGCCGGGACATTTCCCGAGCCACTTCGGGCTCTCATAGCCACACTGGTTGCAGAACCATACCGATTTTGTCTTTACTGCCATCTTTTCTTCTTTTTCTACAAATTTAACGATTTTTCTCCAAACTTTTACTTCTCTCAATTATTATATTAATAGATTAATATGAGACCGGTTTTCCGGTTTCGAAAAAATATAGACAAAATGAAATTCTTAACCGACGAAAAACTTCTTATTGTCGGAGCCGCCGGAATGATCGGCTCCAACATGGCCCAGACCGCAATCATGATGCACCTCACCCCAAACATCTGTCTTTACGACCCCTATGCCAAAGGATTGGAAGGCGTGGCTGAGGAGTTGCTCCAGTGTGGATTCGAGGGCATGAATATCACTTATACCGACGATATAGAGACTGCCTTCACAGGCGCGAAATATATCGTTTCCTCCGGCGGCGCACCGCGTAAAGCAGGCATGACCCGCGAGGACCTTCTTAAAGGAAACGCACAGATCGCCGAGGATTTCGGTAAAAATGTGAAGAAATATTGCCCTGATGTGAAACACATCGTGGTGATCTTCAATCCTGCCGACATCACAGGTCTGGTCACTCTGCTCTATTCCGGAGTGAAACCCTCCTGCGTCACCACCCTCGCAGCTCTCGACAGCACACGTCTGCGCAACGAGCTTGCCAAATATTTCAAAATCTCTCCCGACAAGATCGAGAACGCCCGTACATACGGCGGTCACGGCGAACAGATGGCTGTGTTCGAATCAACCACCATCGTCGACGGCAAACCGCTTAAGGAACTCATCGAATCCAAGGCTATTCCCGAAAAGGATTGGGAAGAACTTAAGGTCCGTGTGATCCAGGGAGGCAAGAACATCATCGATCTCCGTGGCAGAAGCTCATTCCAGAGCCCGGCCTATCTCTCTATCGAGATGATTGCCGCCGCAATGGGCGGCCCGGCTTTCAGATGGCCTGCGGGTGTATATGTCAACGACGACCGCTTCAAGAATATAATGATGGCAATGGAGACTACCATCACAAAGGATGGCGTCACATTCAAGACCGTGGAAGGAACTCCCGAAGAGAATGCCGAGCTTGAAAACAGCTACAAGCATCTGTGCGCTCTCCGCGACGAGGTGATTTCTCTCGGAATCATGCCTCCTGTGGCCGATTGGGGCAAATATAATCCCTATCTCGAACTCCCTACCAAATAAAATCCTGAATCAAATTATCATATTATTGAAAAGAGAGACAGCCCCTGCGGTTGTCTCTTCTTTCTTAAGTAAGTGTTCCTTGAATTTATACTGAATTCGAACTGCCTTTTGAGGCGCTTACGGTGCGGAACGAGGGGATATATATTCATATTTGACTGAGTGTCAAACCGCAAGCGGCAAAAAAGAAGCCGAAGTCAGTATGAAAGATAAAAAAATACTTACCATCGATTTAATTTGAACACTTACTTACTTTAATTATATATTGTCTATTTTTCTTTGGAATCTCATTTTTAAGCGTTATATTTGCCTTTGAAAATTATGGCATGGCGGAGATCGAGAGAATCCCGTCATGTATAAACACAAGAAAAACCATTTTTTATTAAGTCATGAAGAAACATAATTTCTACGCAGGGCCGAGCATCCTGAGCCCCTACACGATTCAGAAAACTGCCGAGGCAGTGATCAACTTCGCCGACACGGGTCTGTCGGTTCTCGAGGTTTCTCACCGTGGCAAAGAATTTCAGGCTGTAATGGATGAGGCCCAGGCTCTCACAAAAGAGCTTCTTCATCTCCCCGACGACTATCATGTGCTCTTCCTGGGTGGAGGCGCAAGCATGCAGTTCTGCATGGTGCCTTTCAATATCCTTGAAAAGAAAGCCGCTTATCTCAACACAGGCACATGGGCTTCCAACGCCATCAAGGAAGCGAAGATCTTCGGTGAGGTTGAGGTTGTCGCATCTTCAGAAGACACTAAGTTTAATTATATCCCTAAGGATTTCACGATTCCTTCGGATGTTGATTACTTCCATTTCACATCCAACAACACAATCTATGGAACGGAGATCCGCCACGATTTCGATTCCCCTGTTCCCGTGGTTTGCGACATGTCTTCAGATATCTTCTCCCGCGAGTTTGATCCCACAAAATATGGCATCATCTACGCCGGAGCCCAGAAAAACCTTGCCCCTTCGGGTGTGACCATCGTTATTGTCAAGGAGTCGCTCCTCGGCCATGTGAGCCGTCCGATCCCCACAATGCTCGACTATCGCACCCACATCAAGAAAGGTTCGATGTTCAGCACTCCTCCGGTGCTCCCGATCTTCTCCGCTCTCCAG
>X247_Common_Hamster__coassemble_29_pt1 | contig 19615 bp, 15 predicted proteins | sample X247_Common_Hamster__metabat2_high_PE_003 | metagenome-assembled genome bin X247_Common_Hamster | reverse complement strand
AAAATGGTGTAGCTGCCCGACGGCAAGAAGAAACGCAAACTCGACGAGTATCTCTACTACCTTGGCAGCTGCACATTCTGCATGCTATGCGTCACAACCTGTCCGCAGAACGCGCTTGAATTCTCCAACGATTTCGAACAAGCGGTGTTCACACGCGACTAACTTGTGAAGAAACTCAATTATCGTCCGGAGGCGGCGGATCCGGCACCGGCCGCAAAGCCTGCCACACCGGCATCCGGGGCACCGGCTGAGGATGCAAAGAAATAGGAGAAAATAACCTGACGAAGCGAAAGAAAAATTAAAACAACAATATAAATGGATTCAGTCGCAAATATAATTTTATATTTTATTGTGGCGATAGCGGTGACGGTGTTTTCGGTTATGGCCGTGACATCGCGCAAGATACTGCGTGCCGCCACATATCTGCTGTTTGTGCTAATCGGGACAGCCGTGTTCTATTTCCAGCTCGGCTATCAGTTCCTTGGCGCGGTGCAGATTGCGGTCTATGCGGGAGGCATCATGGTGCTTTTCGTGTTCTCGATTTTATTCACACGTCGCCCCGACAAGAAATTCGATGTGCTGACATCGCATAAACGCGAGCTCGGCATCACTCTTTCGGTCGTATCGCTTGTGTTGCTTCTGCTGGCGTTGTTCAATATGCCGATGCTTCATGGAGCGTCGCTGACCCAAATGATCAGCAGCGGACAGGAGATCACAATGGCCGAGATAGGCAAGACACTTGTGGGCACAGAGAAATTTCAGTATCTGCTTCCCTTCGAGGCAGTCAGCGTATTGCTTCTCGCATGTATAATCGGCGGCGTGGTAGTGGCCAGAAAAAGATAATAAGATATGGATTTGAGTATGTTATGGTATCTTGTCCCGAGTGTGATAATGTTCACTGCGGGCGTTTTCGGATTCATCACACGCAGAAACATGATTGCGATGCTCATCTCTCTTGAGCTCATTCTCAATTCTGCCGATTTGAATTTTGTGATTTTCAACCGTTACTTATTCCCCGGACAGATGGAGGGAATGATCTTCACGCTCTTTGCCATAGCGATAGCCGCGGCGGAGACTGCAGTGGCGATCGCCATTATCATCAATATTTACCGGGCGATAGGAAACACTGATATTAACTCAGCAAAAGAAATGCGCCACTGATCCGGGCGGACAGAGGCAAAAGAATATAAAATAGTATGGGCATTACTCTTCCTGTATTGATTCTTGCGATTCCCTTTACGATGTTCCTCGTGCTGGGTATCGGTGGTGTGAAGATGTCGCGCAAAGTAGCCGGAATTCTTGGCATATTGGCCAATGCGACTTTGCTTTGCATCTGCTACACCGTGGCATTCCGCTATTTCTTCAGTGGCGATGCTGAATTTATTAAAGATGGTGTTCGCCAGCAGATCCAGATGTTTGATGTGACATGGCTGGCATTCACGGAGCGTCTTGTTGTGAAAATCGGATTCCTGCTCGATCCGATATGTGCCATGATGCTTGTGGTTATTTCCACAATTTCCTTTATGGTGCATCTCTATAGCTGGGGATACATGGAGCATGAACCCGGTTTCCAGCGATATTATTCATTCCTGGCGCTCTTCACATTTTCTATGCTCGGACTGGTAGTGGCCACCAATATTTTCCAGATGTATATCTTCTGGGAGCTTGTCGGTGTGTCATCGTTCCTTCTGATCGGTTTCTTCTACCGGTTGCCATCCGCGGTTTCGGCTTCGAAAAAGGCGTTTATCGTCACTCGTTTCGCCGACTTGGGAATGTTGCTCGGTATCCTCGTCCTTTCCTTCTATTTCCCCACTTTCAATTTCCTTGAGATCACCCACAACACGGGCGGCGTTCTCGCATCGACGGGAGGTGCCACATTCCTTGGAGCATCTGTCCTGACATGGGCTCTTGTGCTGATCTTCACGGGAGGTATGGGAAAATCGGCTATGATGCCTCTTCATATCTGGCTTCCGGATGCGATGGAGGGTCCGACTCCTGTGTCGGCTCTTATCCATGCCGCCACAATGGTTGTGGCCGGTGTGTATCTTGTGGCTCGCATGTTCCCCCTCTATCTTATGGAGGACGCGTCGCTGCAGTTTATCACATGGGTGGGCGCCATCACAGCTTTCTACGCGGCTGTAGTTGCATGCTGTCAGATAGACATAAAGAGAATCCTTGCATTCTCCACTATCTCACAGATAGCATTCATGATGGTATCGCTCGGCGTCGCGCGTCCGGAGCTACACGAAGGACTCGGATACATGTCATCGATGTTCCATCTCTTCACCCACGCGATGTTCAAGGCACTCCTCTTCCTTGGAGCGGGAGCTCTGATACATGCCGTGCACAGCAACAATTACACCGCCATGGGCGGACTTCGCAAATATATGCCGATCACCCACTGGACATTCCTCATCGGATGTCTTGCGATCGCCGGTATCCCTCCCTTCTCGGGCTTCTTCTCCAAAGATGAGATGCTCTCCGCAATGTTCTCCTATTCTCCTTTCTGGGGTTACTGGATGACAATGGTGGCCGGCCTTACGGCATTCTATATGTTCAGAATGTATTTCCTTGTGTTCTGGTGGGAAGAGAATCCTCATTACAAGGAACACAAGCCCCACGACGCCCCCTGGCAGATGTCGGTTCCTCTACTCATTCTTGCCGCTGTGTCGTGTGTGGCAGGTTTCATACCTTTCGGTCATTATGTGACATGGAACGGCGAGCCTTACGACATCCATCTGAATATCCAGGTGGCCGTTACAAGTATCGTGGTTGCAGTATGCGCCATTTGTCTTGCCGGATGGCTCTATCTTAAGAAGAACGACAAGCCCGCAATGATGAAGAGCGCGCTTCCGGCACTTTGGACAGCGGCCAACCGTCGATTCTATTGGGATGAGATGTATCTCTTCGTGACCCGCAAGATCATATTCGGCGGAATCTGCAAGGGAATAGCATGGTTCGACCGTCATGTGATCGACGCCACAATGGATGCCTTCGCATCGATGACTCAGTTTGTATCTGTCAAGATCAAAGGTATGCAGAGCGGAAGTGTGCAGACCTACGTTGTGTGGTATTTTGTCGGCGCACTTCTTCTTGCGGCAATCACATGGATATGCGTATTATAATAACTTCATATTGCAAAAGCAAATAACTTTACATCATGTTCAGTAATTTCTTAATCTGGTTTGTAATCGTCCCCGTCATAATGATGTTCGGTCTGGCATGTTGCGGCAACAGCAATATGAAGGCTATCCGCGGGGTAATGGTGGCAGGATCGACGGTTCTGCTCGCCATGTCGATTTGGCTGGTGGTCGATTTTCTTGGTCTGCGTGCCGCCGGCGACACATCCGAAATGCTCTATATGGGGAGCTGGATGTGGTATGCTCCTCTCAATATTCATCTGGCAGTCGGTGTCGACGGCATTTCAGTGCTGATGCTGCTTCTTTCAAGTATCATCGTATTCGCCGGCACATTCGCATCCTGGAAAATAGAACCTCTGCCCAAGAACTTCTTCCTTTGGTTCTGTCTTCTCTCCACCGGAGTGTTCGGTTTCTTCATTTCGATCGACATGTTCACAATGTTCATGTTCTACGAGGTGGCTCTGATTCCGATGTATCTTCTTATCGGAGTCTGGGGCACGGGCCGCAAGGAATATTCGGCCATGAAGCTTACGCTGATGCTTATGGGCGGCTCGGCATTCCTGATGCTCGGTCTTCTCGGCATTTACTGGCACGGCGCACCCGAGGGAGCGGCACACACCTGGAATATTCTTGAAATATCACACAATGCAAGCATCGATCCGAGCTGGCAGAATCTTCTTTTCTGCTTCACTTTTGTGGGATTCGGAGTTCTCGGCGCCATGTTCCCCTTCCATACATGGAGTCCCGACGGTCATGCCTGCGCCCCGACAGCAGTGTCGATGCTTCATGCCGGTGTGCTTATGAAGCTCGGAGGATACGGATGCTTCCGCATCGCAATCTTCCTTCTTCCGCAGGCCGCCAACGAGCTCGCGTGGATCTTCATTATTCTCACGGGAATCTCGGTGGTATATGGCGCGTTTTCAGCATGTGTGCAGAACGACCTCAAATACATCAACGCCTATTCATCGGTTTCACACTGCGGCATGGTGCTGTTCGCAATTCTCATGCTCAATCAGACGGCAATGACCGGTGGTATTCTGCAGATGCTTTCTCACGGTCTGATGACAGCGCTCTTCTTCGCGTTGATCGGAATGATCTACGGACGCACCCACACGCGCGACATCCGCGAGATGGGCGGCATGATGCAGATTATGCCTTATCTCGGCGTATGCTATATGATAGCCGGTTTCGCATCGCTTGGTCTCCCCGGCCTTTCAGGATTCGTGGCTGAGATGACGATCTTCGTCGGCTCGTTCGAACACAGCGATTTCTTCCATCGTTTCTTTGTGATCGCAGGCACATCCTCGATCGTGATAACCGCGGTGTATATCCTTCGGGTGGTAGGCAAGGTGATCCTTGGTCCGGTGCAGAACGAGCATCATCGCGAACTTACCGACGCCGCATGGTGGGAGCGTCTGGCCACGGTGACACTGATTGTCTGCCTCGCGGGCATCGGTTTCTTCCCGAACTGGCTCAACGACACTATCCGCACCAGCTTCGAACCTATCATCAATGCATTGAACTCTGTGATCTAAAACGACTATTCAGAATTATAAACAATAATAACAATGGATTATTCACAATTTGGGGCTATGATGCCCGAGCTCATAATTCTGGGTCTGTTCCTGATTGTCTTCTTATTCGACACATTCAGCGGTGAGGGACAGAAAAAGATTCTTACACCCTTCACCACTATACTCTTCGGAGTCGCCACGGTGGCCATCTGGCTCATACCTGCCACAGGAGTGGAGATATTCGGAGGAATGTATGTAGACAACACCGCCTGCAAGGCAATGAAAGCGATATTGAATGTCGGAGTGTTCATCGTGTTTCTTCAGTCGGCCAAATGGACCGAGAGCGATGAAGTGGCCATACGGAAAGGGGAGTTCTATGAACTTATCCTTGTCACCCTTTTCGGAATGTATCTCATGATATCGGCCCGACACTTCCTCCTCTTCATCATCGGACTTGAATCCGCATCACTGCCTCTTGCGGCACTGGTTGCCTTCAACAAGAAGCACTATGAAAGCCATGAGGCAGCTGTGAAATATATTCTGACCGCCGTGTTCTCCTCGGCTATCCTCATGACGGGTCTTTCATTCGTGTATGCTCTTTCGGGAGGTTCACTCTATTTCTCCGACATAGCGGCATCGGTAACAGCAGGAGGAGTAAACAGCCTTCTGCTCGTGGCTCTTGCATTTCTGATCGCCGGTATCGGCTTCAAGCTTTCGCTTGTTCCGTTCCATCTCTGGACCGCCGATGTATATCAGGGCGCGCCCACGGCAATCACCAGCTATCTTTCCGTGATCTCAAAAGGAGCGGCGGCATACGCCTTCTTTATTATCTTCGTGCAGGTGTTCGGAGCGGTATACAGTGATCTTTGGGAATGGATGATGTATGCGGTGATCATACTCACCATCACGGTCGGCAACCTCTTCGCGATGCGTCAGCGCAACATGAAGCGGTTCATGGCTTTCTCCTCGATCTCCCAGGCCGGCTATATAATGCTTGGAGTGATGGCAGGGAGTCTCGGACTTGTGTCGATGATGTATTATATCTTCGTCTACATTGTGAGCAACCTTGCTGCCTTTGCCGTGATATCGAGCATCGAGAACCAGACAGGAAAACTGAGCATGGATGATTATGACGGACTTCACAAGACCAACCCGTGGCTATCGTTTGCCATGACACTTGCGATGTTCTCTCTTGCCGGAATTCCTCCTTTCGCGGGATTCTTCAGCAAGATCCTTATCTTCACATCCGTGACATCAACAAATTCAATGGCACTCTATATGCTCGTGCTTGTGGCATTGATCAATACAATCATCTCGCTTTATTACTATCTTCTTGTGGTCAAGGCGATCTGGATCAAGCCCGGCGAAGCTAAAGTGGAGAGTTTCCGCAGCAGCTGCGGAGAGCGAATGGCTCTTTGGGTATGTGTGGCCGGCATCGTGTTCTTCGGACTCGTGCCCTGCATCTACGATTACTGCTATCAGGCAGTGATGAGCCTTCAGTAAAATAAAAACTATCCGGCTTATCAAGCCGAAGTGTTTCATGATGAATTGAACAGGGATGCCCTTCCGCGAGGAACGGCATCCTTTTTTAATAAAATGTTATGAAAATGTTGTTAAACATGTCAAAAACATATTGCAAAACATATTCCCGGGGGTTGTAAATAACTAAATAAAGAAGTAATTTTGTGTGTAATAGAGAAACTGTGTGTGTGTGCTCTCCTTTCATGCGAATCAGCATCCCTAAAAAAGAGTCAGTTATAGTCTGAGGAAAAGATTTGTCTATGCCCGAAACAGCGTGGAGGCTGTAAAGAACAAAGGATCGATGCCAAGATCGGTCGAGGCGCCGTGTATGCGCCGTATGCCATGATATTTATCGGTGGGTAGACAACAGATCCAGGATTACAGCGGATTCAGATTAATTGCAAACCCGTTTTATTCTTAAGTCATGAGTTATCTTAAATTTGACAAGAACCTTATGATCAATCTGGAGCAGAGTCTTCCCAAAGAGATGCTCCGCACCAACAAGTCGGGCGCGTATCATTGTACGACGATCGTCGGATGCAACACGCGCAAGCAGCATGGACTGCTTGTTATCCCGATACCGGAGATGGATGATAAGGCTCATGTGCTGTTGTCTTCTCTCGATGAGTCGGTGATACAGCACGGCGCCCCCTTCAATCTGGGGCTGCATCAGTATGGAGACAATGTCTTCAGCCCAAACGGACATAAGTATATCCGTGAGTTCAATTGTGAGAATGTCCCTGTTGTGACTTATCGCGTCGGAGGTGTGATCCTGACCAAAGAGAAGGTGTTCATCTCCCATGAAAACAGGATTCTGATCAAGTATACTCTTGTCGATGCACATTCCGCCACCTCGCTTCGGTTCCGTCCGTTCCTCGCGTTCCGCAACGCCAACGACCTTTGCGTAGAGAATGGCTCGATCAATACTGCGATAAAGGATGTGAACAACGGTATCGCCACATGTCTTTATGAAGGATATCCCGAGCTCTACATGCAATTCAACAAGCCGGCACAATGGATCAATGACGGCCATTGGTATAAAGGGATAGAATATGTGAAAGACAAGGTGCGTGGCATTCCTTATAAAGAAGACCTCTGGGTGCCCGGTTATTTCGAGCTTCCCATCAAGAAGGGTGAATCCATCATATTCTCCGCATCGACTTTTGAAACCGATCCCTCCACATTCGAAAAGACATACGAGAAAGAACTTGAATCGCGCACATGCCGCACAAGCTTCTACAACTGTCTGAAGAACTCGGCCAAACAGTTCTATCTGAAAAACGACCGCGGAACCTACATCATGGCCGGTTATCCCTGGTATAACGTGCGTGCGCGCGATGAAGTCATGGCTCTTCCCGGATGCACGCTCGCGATAAGTCATGAGGAAGACTATCACGAGATCCTCTCCACTTTCCTCACGGCTCTTCGTCATTATATCGAGACAGGAGAGAAAGACCCCACTATCGGCGAGATCGATCTCCCTGATATTCCCTTATGGACAATATGGGCCATCCAGCAATACCGCCGCCATACCGATACCGATGAATGTCGCAAGAAATATGGCGAGGATGTGAAATATCTTGTGGATGCCGTCAGAGGCGGCCGAATCCGCAATCTCGAACTTCATGAGAACGGGCTCGTAAGTTCTGACGGAGAGAACTCGCCCGTGACATGGCTTTCGGCGTCGATCAACGGTCGCCCGATCATTCCCCGCACAGGATATATACTTGAATTCAACGCGCTATGGTATAATGCCGTGAGATTCCTCGCATCCATGATGGAGGGAGAGAAGAGCTATGAAGACTATGTGGCGGAGCTCGACGCGCTTGCCAAAAAGATAAAGGAGTCGTTCGTGGCCACTTTCCTCAACGACTACGGTTATCTTTACGACTATGTGAACGGGAGCTATACCGACCTTGAAGTCCGCCCGAACATGGCCATCGCCATCGGACTTGAATATTCTCCGCTCGACCGCAGACAGCGTAAGAAAGTGCTTGATCTCTGCACCCGCGAGCTTCTCACTCCGAAAGGTCTTCGTTCGCTCTCCCCGAAGAGCTATGCCTACAATCCGACGTATGTCGGCAGTCCGATCGAGCGCGAATATGCCGTGCATCAGGGCCCGGCGCGTCCATGGCTATTCGGATTCTATGCCGATGCATATTTCAAAGTGTTCGGTCTGAGCGGACTTTCGTTCATAGAGCGTATGCTCATCGGATATGAGGATGAGATGACAGAGGGCTGCATCGGGTCGCTTTCGGAGCTTTACGACGGCAATCCCCCCTTCACGGGACGAGGCGCCGTCAGCACGGCCAAGAATGTAGGCGAGATTCTCCGCACTATAAAGACAGTGAAAAAAATGACAAAACTTCTAACCACTCAAACAGAATAAGATATGAAAGCATTAATGTTTGGATGGGAGTTCCCCCCTCACATTCTCGGCGGATTGGGAACAGCAAGTTATGGTCTGACAAAGGGAATGCACAACAATGGCGACATGGATATCACCTTTGTGATACCCAAACCATGGGGCGATGAGGAGAAAGGTTTCGCCAATATAATAGGCGCCACCGATACGCCTGTTGCATGGCGTGATGTCAGCTGGGACTATGTTGAGTCGAGAATAGGCAAGGTGATGAATCCCCAGCTATACTTCGATCTCCGCGACCATATCTATGCCGATTTCAATTATCTTCGTCTCAACGACCTGGGATGCATAGAATTTTCAGGACGCTATCCCGACAATATTCTTGAAGAGATCAACAATTATTCTATCGTGGCCGGTGTGATAGCCCGCACGGTGGATTTCGATATCATCCATTCTCACGACTGGCTTACATATCCTGCCGGCATACATGCCAAGAACGTGACAGGAAAGCCTCTTGTGATCCATGTCCATGCCTCGGAGTTCGACCGTTCGCGAGGGAAGCCGAATCCGACGGTATTCGCCATAGAGAAAGACGGTATGAACAATGCCGACCATATCATCACGGTGTCGGATCTCACACGCCGCACCGTCATAGAGAAATATGGCATAGATCCGGCAAAAGTAACCACAGTGCATAATGCCGTGATTCCTTTGAGCGATGATCTGCTCAATCTCGAGCGGCGCGAAGGGAAAGACAAGGTGATCACCTTCCTGGGCCGAATCACAATGCAGAAAGGTCCGGAATATTTTGTGGAGGCAGCGGCAAAGGTGCTTCAGAAAACAAAGAATGTGCGCTTCGTGATGGCCGGAGGCGGCGATATGGAGGCTGATATGATACGTCTTGCCGCCAAGCGAGGCATAGCCGACCGCTTCCATTTCACAGGCTTCCTTCGCGGCAAGGAGGTGTATCAGATGTTCCGTGATTCGGATGTCTATGTGATGCCTTCCGTTTCGGAGCCGTTTGGAATCTCTCCGCTCGAGGCAATGGAGATGGGCGTTCCTTCCATCATATCCAAACAGAGCGGATGCGCCGAAATCCTCGATAATGTGATAAAGACCGACTATTGGGATATCGATGCCATGGCCGATGCCATGCATGCACTCATATCCTACCCGGCACTTCACAACACGCTTCGCGACAGAGGCATTGAGGAGATTCATCAGATCACATGGGAGAAAGCCGGAAAGAAGGTTATCGACATCTATAAAAACGTGATCGCCTCCAGGAGATAAGCGCTCCCGGAAAGAAAATCAAAGCCGGGGCGTCCCCGGAGAAAAGTTTAACACCGAAGCCACGCCGAACCGAGGGAGGCTTCACAACAAGAATAGAAGAATATGAAATCAGTTTGTTTCTATTTCACAATACATCAGCCCTATCGTCTGAAACGCTATCGTTTCTTCGATATCGGTAACGACCATTACTACTATGATGACTTCGCCGACGACGAAATCATCACCCGTCTGGCCAACAATTCCTACATGCCTATGGCCGACACCCTCCTTGACATGATCAAGAGCACCAACGGCGCGTTCAAATGCTCTATCTCCATATCGGGAACAGCCATCGAGCAGCTCCAGATTTATGTGCCTGAATTCATCGAGAAGCTCCAGCAGCTCGCAGCCACCGGATGTGTGGAATTCCTTTCCGGAACATACGCCCATTCATTGGCGGCCCTCGAGGATCCCGAGGAATTCCTTCGCGAAGTAAAGGCTCACGACGACCTTATACGCAGCCTTTTCGGACAGAAGCCGAAGGTGTTTGCCAACACCCAGCTCATATATGACGACGACATCGCTCTTCTTGTGAAGAGCATGGGCTTCAAGACTTGTCTCACCGACGGCGCAAAACATGTGCTTGGCTGGAAATCTCCCAACTATGTATATTGCGCGGCAACAGAACCGGGGCTGAAACTGCTTCTTTCCAACGACAAGCTTGCCGATGACATTTCACGTAATTTCAACAACACCGAATGGGATGAATATCCTCTTACGGCCGACAAATATGTGAACTGGCTGGCATCTCTCCCCGCAGAAGAGCAGGTGGTGAACCTCTACATGAGCATGGATACTTTCGGCACATTCCTTCCCGCGTCGACCGGTATTTTCGAATTCATGAAGGCTCTTCCGATGTTTGCCAAAGAGCAGGGAATCGAGTTCACCACTCCTTCGGACGTGGTGTCGAAACTCAAACCTGTAGGTGAGATTTCAGTTCCATATCCTATTTCCGATATCGATGAAGCCCGCGACGTCTCCGCATGGAAAGGAAACGAGCTGCAGAATGAGGCACTCGGCAAGCTTTATGCAGTGGCCGAACGTGTTAACCTCTGCTCGGACCGCCGTCTTAAACAAGACTGGGAGTATCTGCAGAGCAGCGACCACTTCTATTATATGAGCACCAAGAATATGGCCGATGGAGCAAGCCATGCCGCATTCAGCCCGTATGAATCTCCATTCGCCGCATTCACTAATTATATGAATGTGCTTGCCGATTTCCTTGTAAGAGTAGAGGAGCAGTATCCCGAGAGCATCGAGAACGAGGAACTCAATTCGCTTCTTCTCACCATACGCAATCAAAGCTCTGAGATCGAATCTCTTAAGAAGGAGGTTAAATCGCTTCGCACCAATATTCTCAACGCTGATGATGAAGAGAATGCGGCAGTGATTGTCGAGCCCGAGGCCCCGAAGAAGGCCACCCGCCGTCCGGCTGCCAAAAAGGCGGAAGCAAAGACAGAGACAAAGGAGGCGGCCGCTCCTAAAAAACGGACACCCCGCAAAACAGCCAAGAAAGACTGATTGACTTAAGAACCTTTATAATGGTCATCCCCGCGGCTTTTATGGTCGCGGGGATGATTTTTATGATAAAGTCTTATTTCACTTCATCATGCATAAGAATCGAATGGATCTTTTCGGGAGAGGGGAGCGGGATATCCTTTACAAGAATAGAGTCGTAATCCTTATAGGAGTTTTCAGCAAGCGGGCGTGTGATCGCCAGCATTTCGGCATATATATTCTCGAAGTCGGGAATGATGTTTTTCGCACCCGCAGAATCATAGATATTGAAGAATTCACCAAGAGAGAGGGATTCGACTTCAATGGCGGGAGTGAGACCTGTTTCACTCCCCTTGAGCTTCACCACATAGATTATCTTTGCGGCCATGAGTTTATCGGCCACGCGGTTCACTATCCTTACGGGAAGATTATACAAAACGGCTATTTCCTTACACGACAGCGGTTTTTCTTTATTAAGAAAACGTTTGGCGATGACACACATAGTGATAAGCGCCAGTGCATGCCAGCTTCTGTTGGACACCTGGTCCACTTCTCCGAGAAAATTAAACGTGAATACATTCTGCAGGGAATATGTAAGCACGCATCCTGCCAGCAGAATCATCCATGAAAGCTGCAGCCAAACGAGCATAAGCGGGAGGAAGGAGAAGGAACCGTAGATGGCGTTGTATTTCGACACATATATCTGTCCGTTGACAAAGAGTATCTGAAGAATCTGAAATGCGAGGGCTGAAAGCGCACCGGCGATCAGAGAGTATTTGAAACTTACTTTAGTGGTGGGGATAAAGAAATAGGATAGGGAGAACGCAAGCCATGCGAGCACGAGAGGAGCCATTTCGAGAATGACATTCACTCCGGCCGTGAGGAAAGGGAGGTCGATCCGGTCTTGAATTGTGGTCGACATGAAAATCGAGACTCCCGAGGAGCAAATCATCAGAATAGGGATGATAAGGCAGATGGCGATATAGTCGGTGATTTTCTGATAGAAACTGCGACCTTCTTTTATGTCCCAGATGGTGTTGAACGCATCTTCTATGTAAGAAAGCAGAGAGATCACTGTCCATAGGAGCATCACGATTCCGACACCGACAAAAAGGCCGGAAGAAGCCTCATTTAGATAGGAGTCGACAAACTTCAGGCCTGTAGTGATCACCTTATGCTGAGAAGGGAAAAAGGAGTATAATTCCTCCTGAAGTGAGTCGCTGAGGCCGAACCCCCGGCCGATGGCCACGAGAAGGGCAAGCGCGGGCACGAGTGAAAGCACCGTATAATATGTAAGAGCCATCGACCTGACCTGAAGTCCGCGGTCGAGAAAGGAATTCACTGAGAGGTTGAGCGTCTTGATGATCCTGACTTTCATGGTTTGCCGGGGATCGTTCCAGACGCCTGAAATGCAGTAGCGTGCCATGGACATCGCCTTCTCATAAAGAGCTGCGAATCGTGATTTCAGAGATTTGGGATTATCTTTCGGGTCGGACATATCGTGTATAGTGGAAAGGTTTTTTGCCCTTGTAATTAAGGAAGAAGCTCTAATATTGTTTAGGAACAGTTTTTAAATAATAACGGATTCGGAAGGCTTATTGTTGAAGCGATCCGAATCCGGGAAAGAAAGCAGAAAAGATATAAGCCGGGTTATGTGCCTGGGGACCCAGGTGTCTGTCATTTATCTACGCCGGCGGTCTCCCGTCGGCTGGAGCAGCCTACCCCCCGACAATGGACGAGCAATCCTTTGCTGTCGGTATATTTGGCCTTGCAACCCGCAGGATGTGCGGCCTCCGGAGTCGCCTCCGGAGCCGGTGGGCTCTTACCCCGCCTTTTCACCCTTGCTCTCCCCGTGGGGAGGGCGGTTGTTTTCTGTCACACTTGCCCCGACGTTGCCGCCGGCTTCCCGTTAGGATGTGCGGTGCTCTACGTTGCCCGGACTTTCCTCTCCGCGATGCCCGCACGGGCGTCGCGCAGCGACAGACCTCTAATCTGCACTGCAAAGTTAACTATTCTTTTTCTTTTCTGCAACGTCTGTCGCTTTCGATTCCTTTTTTGCGGCATCAGCCTCCGTTTTAGCTTCCTTTTTTCTTTGAGTGTCAAGAGCTTTTTCTTCAGCACGATCAGCCTTCTTCTCGCTCTTGGCAGCTTTGTCGGCGGCGGCCACCACGCGTTTCGACCTAAGAGCCATGAATCCGTTGACACTCCACACCACGAGTGTGATGCCGCTCACGATGCATCCCATCTGGGCGCTGTGGCCGTCGTCGGGATAGTTGTTGAGAAGAGTGACCACTACCAGGCCGGAAGCTATTGTGAGGAGAGGAATGATGAACCGGAGGAATGTGGATTCCGCCGATCTTACAATCCATACAATCTGAGCCAGCCCGGCGAGAATCACCGAGACTCCGAGCGTGATGCTGAGATTCCCCGCAAAACCGTCGGGCATGCAGAGAATTGAAATGCCCCAGAGGAGGGCAAGGATCGCAATCAGAGTTGAATACCAGCTGCGTTTCAGAATATTCCCCGCGTCGTCACGCTTTGGATGCAGCGAAGAAATAAGCTGCACCACCCCCGGGATGATGAATATTATACCGGTGGCGATCAGGATATATCTGAGCATGGGATGGTCGGCATTGAGGGCCTGGTAATTGAAAATGCAAAGCAATATGCCAATGGCCAGACCCACTGCATAACATAAAGAATAGAGCGCCTTTTTCATAGTAAAACCAACTGCTTAATTATTTATAGGATATGAAGTCTGATAAGCGCCGGTAAAGATATCATTTTATTCCCATACATAACGGAAAGCGGATATGTCGGGGCGCTTAAGTTACCTATAAAAGGTTTGTGCTGTGGAAAAAGTTCGAAAAAAAGCTTTATGGCATAGATTAGGATGTCGTTCGGCGGGGAAGGAATACTCCATCCTTTTATTCTTTGCTTTCGAGATGGGCCTTCAGGAGACGAATGATCGCTTCGGTGTCGAATTTGGAGGAATCGAAGCAGAGGTGATAGTTGCCTGCTGTTCCCCATTCGCGGTTAGTGTAATAATTGTAGTAGCTTTGGCGTCCGCGGTCGTGGCGGCGTGCGAGGTCGAGGGCTTCCTGTTCGCAGGAGGCATCCTTTCGCTCGATAATTTTCTTAACCCTGTAATCGATAGGAGCCTGGATAAATATGGAAAGCAGCCCGGGATGCTCGCGCATCAGATAATCGGCCGTGCGTCCCACAATCACGCAGCTTCCCTTTTTGCAGATAGAACGGATCACCTCGCTTTGAGCGTTATAAAGGCTTTCACCGGTAAGAGCACCCGGGGTAGAGGCCGAATCTGCGGTGCCCACATTCATTCCAAGAAAATTACGGAAAAAGGAGGGGCGACGTTCATCAACCGCCGAAAAGAGTTCGGAATCAAGGCCGAATTCGCGAGCTGCTTCTGAAAGAAGTGTTTTGTCATAGTAAGGCACATCAAGAGCAGCGGCGATTCTCTTTCCGATTTCATGTCCGCCGCATCCAAACTGACGTCCGATCACGATTACAAAAGGTTTCATATCTGTTTCAGATTGATTTTAAGAATGTTTAATATAAGGAACGCGCCCGAATAATGGAGAACATCAATAAAAATCACCATTATAGAGACAAATTTACAAATTTATTTCGTAATTTTGCGGTTAATCTCCGTTTTATTATGGATAATATTACGAAAAAGAGAATGGAGTTGCGCTGACAACTTCGAGAAAACAACAACATCATGGAAAAAAATAATAATATAGCTGATGCTGAGGGCATGTCGATATATGAATATATCGTGGATAATGTGGAGACATGCGAGCCGGAGATGGGAGAACTGATATGCAAGCTTCGACTTGCCGACAACTCCGGACAATTTCTTGCGAGCACCGCTCGATATCTTTCGGCCGTCGACCGGGAGAAGTTTGACCGTTGGCTCACTCCCCTTATAGAAGGCGCGATAGAGAAAGACCGCGACCGGAGATATATCGGATCTCTTCTTGAAGGCATCTGGGGAGAAGACTATAAGGAGCGAGTGGACGAGCTTAAGGCCAACGATGATAACTTCCGCAGAATCTACAAACGCATATATCCTGCGGGAGAAGCTATGTGATAGAGATGAGAAGAATATTTTTTCTGCTGGTAATCTTGTTATCGGCAATATCAGTATCAAGGATAATGGCAAACGACACTATACCCTCCGGACCTGTGGTCGATATCAAGACCTCGATGGGCGACATAAGGGTCAAACTATATGATGACACCCCCATACATCGCGACAATTTTCTGAAACTTGCGAAGGAGGGTTTTTATGATGGAGTTCTTTTCCACCGTGTGATCAAAGACTTTATGGTGCAGACGGGCGACCCGAATTCGAAGACCGCCGGCCCCGACGACCGACTGGGCAGCGGTGATCCGAATTACACACTTGAAGCTGAGATCGACTTTCCGCGGCATTATCACAAATATGGGGCTCTTGCCGCCGCACGCACGGGGGATACCTTCAACCCGGAACGCAGAAGCTCGGGCTCGCAGTTCTATATTGTGACGGGCGACAAGATACCGGTGTCGCGTGCGCTTGATGTGGTGAAGAGACAGCTTGGCCCGATGCTCCAGCAACGTTTCCGCGGATTGTGCGAAAAAAATGCGGATAAGATAAAAGGACTTCAGGCGGCCAACGACAGCGTGGCTCTCGAGAATCTTAGTCAGGAACTCATAGCCGAGACAGAATCAATCATTGACATGGACCGTCTTCAGAAGATAGCCGACGACTACAGCACTATCGGAGGCACACCCCATCTTGACGGACAATACACTGTGTTCGGAGAGGTGATTAGCGGGATGGACACTGTGGAGAAGATACAGAATGCAGCCACAGGAGCCGCCGACCGCCCGGTTGAAGACATACGTATCGAGAGTGTTAAAGTGGAGGAATAACTCCTTTCGCAGGCCATCCCCGGAGATGAAAAGAGAGGGGGAGGGAAAGCGAATCAGCCTCCAGCATTGACATTTTTTTTGGGAAGGAGGCTAAATATTTGCGAGTTAATAAATAAAGTATTAAATTCGCTACGAAATATAAATGGGGAGCGCGCTAAGCTCCCGTCCACTCCGCGCAAGCGGAAAGAAAACTGAACCGTTATGAATGATCTTGAAAAAGTGGCGCCTGCCGACGACGCCGCGAATGCCTGCAACGTTTCCAAAGAAACGGAGAATGAATGTGTAGAGACCACTTCCCCCGCGCTTGATCTGGCGGCGGCCGCCGATGAAGCCGTGGAGAAGCCGGCCGGAGAAGTTAACAGTGAATGTGCAGTGGAGGAATCTCCCGCGCTCGACCTTGCCGTCGTGGCAGACAATGAGGAGAATAACGTGCGCCGTTATCATTCCCTTGATAAAGACGGACTGATCGCCGAGCTTAAAGGCATCCTCGATGAAGACCGTATGGAAGCACATAAGGAGGTCGGACTGCTCAAGCAGGCATTTTTCAACATCAAGACCAAAGAGAATCTTGATCTTCTCAATGCATATATCGACGAAGGCAATGATCCGGCCTCTTTTGCATCGCCTGTGGATGAAAAGGAGAATGAATTCAAGAAGCTCTATACTGAATTCAAGGAACGCCGCTCGGCTTATCTCGCTGCCGACGAGGCTCGCCGACAGGAGAATCTGGAGAAACGCAACGCCATACTCGCCCAGCTGAAGGCCATCACCGAGGATATCGACAATGTCAACGTCCGTTTTCCTGAATTCCAGCAGCTTCAGCAGGATTTCAAGGCGATCAAGGATATTCCCGCCACTGCAGAAACAGAAAGCTGGAAACAGTTCCAGAACACTGTGGAGCAGTTCTACGACCATCTCAAGATGAACAAGGAGCTCCGCGACCTCGACTTCAAGAAGAATCTCGAGGCCAAAAAGGCTCTTATCGAGGAGGCCCGCAAGCTGGAGGAGGTAAATGATGTGGTGGCGGCATTCCGGTCTCTGCAGGCCATACATGAGGAATGGCGCAATATCGGACCTGTGGCCAAGGAGATACGTGAAAGTCTCTGGGATGAATTCAAAGCCGTGTCGACAGTGATCAATCGCCGTCATCAGGATTTCTTCGAGAAACGCAAGGCAGAGGAGCAGGCCAATGAGGAAGCCAAGGTGAAACTCTGCGAGGAGATCGAGGGAATGGATTATTCGGCGCTTAACTCATTCAATGAATGGAATGCGATGTCGGATCAGATCATAGCTCTCCAGAAGCGTTGGAGAGAGCTCGGATTCGCATCGAGAAAGGTCAATACGGCCCTTTATGCGAGATTCCGCGAGGCCTGCGATAAATTCTTCAATGCAAAATCGGAATATTTCCAGAAGACACGTTCCGAGATAAATGAGAAGATCGCCCGCAAGACTGCATTATGCGAAAAGGCCGAGGCTCTACAAGGAATGGATGATGTGAAAAAAGCGGCATCCGAGATCGTGAAGCTTCAGGCTGAATGGAAAAAAATAGGAGGGGTTCCCCGCAAACAGGGCGACCTGCTCTGGGCTCGTTTCCAGGCGGCTTCTGACGCTGTGTTCGGCAAACGCAAACAGCTCGATGCGTCGCGTCATCAGGAAGAGAAAGCCAATCTGGAGAAGAAGCGTGCGATTATAGCCGAGCTCAAGGAGCTTCCTAAAGACGGCAACGGCCAGGAAGTGCTCAACCGCGTTAAGGCTCTTCAGGCCGACTGGAAAGAGATCGGTTTCGTTCCCTTCCAGCAGAAAGATACCATCTATGCCGAATTCCGCGCCATCTGCGATGAGCTCTTTGGAGCATACGCCCGCAAGGCAAGCCAGGCCCGGAAGGCTAATTTCCAGAACAGAGTGGCGGCTCTCAAGGAGGATGGCCGCGGACTCAACCGTGAGCGCGACCGCCTTGTGCATGCTCTCGATGCAAAGAAGGCCGAGGTGAAGACAGTGGAAAACAATATGGGATTCTTCAGCGTTAAATCTTCGGCCGGCAATACTCTTGTAAAGGATATGGAGCGTCGTCTCAATAAGCTGAAAGAAGATATCAAGCAGATTGAGGAGAAGATCGCTATCCTTGACGCAGGAGAATAGCGCTTGTCCCTTGAAATTCCGGGGTCGTAAGGGCTGCGATTTCTGAGCGGATTTTGGAATTTTTATAATTCCTTTACTGAATGTAAGGTGATTTGCAAAAATTTCTAAAGATATTATATGAATCGTAAACGGCTGTTTAACACATTCGTTGTTTCAATGCGGAAAAAAGCCTCCTCCGTCTCGGATTCTTGGCCGCTTTTAGCAGTTTGCTTTCAGTCGAATACGAAAAGTATGCCCCATTCAGCGACCGACTAAAATCACTTCAAGGATGTGACCTATACGGTCCTGAAATTTTAAGGAACAAGCTCTAAAGACTCCAATCAGAATATAAAAGAAGACGGCTGTTCGCAAAGGGGAGCCGCCTTCTTTTTTCAGAGACAATAATAAAGATGAGAAAAAGACTATTGGCAGCGGCGATGCTTTTAAGCGTCATATATGTGGCTAATGCATCGCCCGAAGAGAAAAACACACCTGAATTCGATATAACAGAGACGACATATAGCGAAAATATCTCCAGAGCCAAAGAGGGTGAAGCGGAATCGATGCTTCTGATAGGGGAATGTTATCAGACAGGCAAAGGGGTTAAAAAGGATGTCAGCGAGGCCTGGAAATGGTATGGAAAGGCCGCTGTGGAGGGTAATGTGGAAGCCGAATACCTTATGGGCACACTCTATCGCGACGGAATAGGAGTGAAAAAAAACTATGAAGAGTCGGCCTATTGGTTTCGCAAGGCTGCTTCGCATGGACATGTCGACGCGTTGCTCAATATAGCGAGACAATTCGCTGCAGGCGACGGAGTGCTTCAGGATTACCGCATAGCCGCCGAAAACTATTGGCGTGCCGCCGAGAGGGGAAGTGCGGAGGGAGCCTATATGTTTGCCAATATGCTTCGCGACGGCCGCGGAGTGGGTCAGGATTTGCCTCGCGCGATGAAATACTATCAGCAGGCAGCCAAAGCCGACTATCCCGATGCCGGCTATCAAGCCGATCTTCTGCGCACAAAAGGCATCAAACCCCTGGTCGGGAAATCCACCGGCAGAAAAAGCGGTGTATCGGCCTCGCGCCACACCCATAAGGTGGACAAGAAGACAGTGAACAGCAGAAAAAGCAAAACTACCAAAACAAGAAAAAAGAGAAAATAAGGGGACATCCCCGTCAAACCATAATAC
>X247_Common_Hamster__coassemble_25_pt1 | contig 20558 bp, 15 predicted proteins | sample X247_Common_Hamster__metabat2_high_PE_003 | metagenome-assembled genome bin X247_Common_Hamster | reverse complement strand
GTTTCAAGGCCACACCTCTTTATGGCGGACACAAAGTGGAGGATGAGGCTAATTCTCTTGCCGCAGGCACGGATATCGTGGTGGCGACGCCGGGACGCCTCCTCGACCATATTCAGCGTAGAAACATAGATGTTCTGCCCACAAGAATACTCGTGCTCGACGAATTCGACAAGTCTCTTGAACTCGGTTTTGAGAAGGAGATGAAAAAGATTGTGGATCGTCTGAAAAATGTGAGCCGCACCATCCTCACGTCGGCCACACGTGCCGAAATTCTTCCCGGTTTTCTTAAGCTGAATGATCCGCTTACGATCAACTTCCTCGGAGAGGGTCATGAACTCCGGTCGAGACTTCACGTCTATCGGGTCGACACTGATGGAAAAGACAAGCTGAATTCACTGAGGGTGCTGCTCAACGATCTCGCTTCCCGGGAAGAGAAAGAGGGGAAGAGCATAATATTCGTGAATCATCGCGAAAGTGCCGACCGCGTGGCCGATTATCTGAAAAAAGCGGGATTCCCGGCCGTGGTCTACCACGGACAGCTCGACCAGCGGGAAAGAGAGCAGGCAGTGGCGATGTTCAACAACGGGAGCCGTCCGATTCTTGTGGCCACCGATCTTGCAGCCCGCGGACTTGATATCAGCAATGTCAAATCTATCATACATTACCATCAGGCTCTCACACCTGAAACATATACGCATCGCAACGGACGCACCGCCCGTGTGGACCGCGAAGGAGACATATATGTCCTTATAGGTCCGGATGAGGAGGTGAAGCCTTTTGAAGAATTCGACGACATATATTATCCCGACTACGATGCCCCGGATCCCCCGGGAGCGGGCACCGACACCATTTATTTCTCGGCCGGGAAGAAGGAGAAACTGTCGAAAGGCGACATACTCGGGTTTCTTGTGAAGGAATGTGGGCTTGAAGCCGGAAAGATCGGCAAGATCGATGTCTACGACCATTATTCCCTTGCGGCAGTGGAGAGTGGTGCCGCCAGTGAGATAATCAGGGAAATAAAAGGTAAGAAAATCAAAGGTGAGAAGCGGATTATCTCAATTTTATGAGACAATGGGGAGAAATGAGACATACCGACAATGAAATTGAGACAAAAAAATAATGCGATATAACCGATATACCGCCAAAATTTTGTAACTTTGCAAGATAAACGATAAGAACTTGTTCATGTAGCATCCGGTCAGCCCTTTGCAAGAAAAGATTCAGGTTTTTTGAAATGCCGTGCTACGCGTTTCAGACAGGAATGTGTGCATGAAGGATAATGAGGTAAAAAAGACTTCAACAAGTATAAAACAACAATTATAACCAAATATAATTACAAAAACAACTATGGCCAAAACGAAGAAATTTCTGACATGCGACGGCAACCAGGCCGCAGCGCATATCAGTTATATGTTTAGCGAGGTTGCAGCCATCTATCCCATCACTCCGTCGTCGACAATGGCGGAGTATGTTGACGATTGGTCGGCAGCCGGCAGAAAGAATATCTTCGGCGAGACAGTACTCGTGCAGGAGATGCAGAGTGAGGGAGGCGCCGCAGGAGCCGTTCACGGTTCTCTCCAGTCGGGAGCTCTCACCACAACCTACACTGCATCGCAGGGTCTTCTTCTGATGATCCCCAACATGTACAAGATTGCGGGAGAACTTCTCCCCTGCGTGTTCCATGTGTCGGCACGTACTCTCGCATCCCACGCCCTTTCAATTTTCGGCGACCATCAGGATGTGATGTCTGCCCGTCAGACCGGATTCGCAATGTTCTGCGAAGGCTCCGTGCAGGAGGTGATGGATCTTGCGGCAGTAGCCCATCTTTCAACAATCAAGGGACGCGTGCCCTTCATGAACTTCTTCGACGGATTCCGTACATCCCACGAGATTCAGAAAGAGGAGATGCTTACAGAGGAAGATCTCGCTCCGCTTGTCGACCAGAAGGCACTTGCAGAGTTCCGTCAGCGTGCGCTCAACCCCGATAAGCCTGTGGCCCGCGGAATGGCTGAGAACCCTGACGTATTCTTCCAGCACCGAGAGGCATCCAACACATATTACAATGCCATTCCCGAAATCGTGGAGGGCTATATCAAAGAGATCAACAAGATCACAGGCCGCAACTACGGACTCTTCGACTATTACGGAGATCCCGAGGCAGATCGCGTGATCATCGCCATGGGTTCGGTGACAGAGTGTATCAAGGAAACCATCGACCATCTCCGTGAAAAAGGCGAGAAGGTAGGTGTGGTTTGCGTTCACCTCTATCGTCCCTTCTCCGCAAAGCATTTCCTCGCAGCCGTTCCGGCCACTGCCAAGCGTATCGCCGTGCTCGACCGCACCAAGGAGCCCGGAGCCAACGGAGAGCCCCTCTATCTCGATGTCAAAGACTGCTTCTATGGCAAGGAGAATGCCCCGCTCATCGTCGGTGGCCGTTATGGTATCGCTTCAAAGGATACTACTCCCGCTCAGATTCTCGAAGTGTTCGAGAACCTCGCACTCGCAGAGCCTAAGGATCATTTCACTATCGGCATAGTAGACGACGTGACTTTCCAGTCGCTTCCCGTCATCCCCGAAGTGAATGTGGCTGAGCCGGGTCTCTTCCAGGCCAAGTTCTTCGGCCTTGGTGCCGACGGAACCGTGGGTGCCAACAAGAACTCGGTGAAGATCATCGGTGACAACACCAACAAATATTGCCAGGCATATTTCAGCTACGACTCCAAGAAGTCGGGTGGTTTCACATGTTCGCACCTCCGTTTCGGTGACAACCCGATCCGTTCCACATATCTTGTGAACACGCCTAACTTCGTGGCATGCCACGTTCAGGCTTACCTCCACATGTATGATGTGCTCCGCGGCCTCCAGCCCAACGGCACATTCCTCCTCAACACAATCTGGAGCGGAGAGGAGCTTGTGAAGAATCTTCCCAACAAGGTGAAACGTTATCTCGCAGAGAACAACATCACATGCTATTATATCAACGCATCCAAGATCGCACAGGAGATCGGTCTGGGCAACCGCACCAACACCATTCTTCAGAGCGCGTTCTTCCGTATCACCGAGGTTATCCCCGTGGATCTCGCCATAGAGCAGATGAAGAAATTCATCGTGAAGTCTTACGGCAAGAAGGGTGAGAACATCGTCAACATGAACTATGCGGCTGTCGACCGTGGTGGCGAATATGCCAAACTCGATGTGGATGCCGCATGGGCTAATCTCGCAGACGACGAGAAAGTTGCCGACAACGCTCCTGAATTCATCACCAATGTTGTCCGTCCGATCAACGCACAGGATGGCGATCTTCTTCCTGTAAGCACCTTTGCCGACAATGTAGACGGCACATGGCAGCCCGGCACAGCCGCGTACGAGAAGCGTGGTGTGGCTGCGTTCGTTCCCGAGTGGAATCCCGAGAACTGTATCCAGTGTAACAAGTGTTCGTTCGTATGTCCTCACGCAGCTATCCGTCCCTTCGTGCTCACGGAGGAGGAGATGGCGGCAGCTCCTTTCGGCGAGGATCACACAATTCCGGCAATGGGCAAGACCATGACCGGCATGCGTTTCGTTCAGCAGGTTGATGTGCTCGACTGTCTTGGCTGCGGCAACTGCGCCGATGTCTGCCCGGGCAAGAAGGGCAACAAGGCTCTTACAATGGTTCACACCGAGAGCCAGCTCGACCAGGACAAGAACTGGGAATACCTTGTCAAGAATGTCAAGAGCAAGAAGGATCTCGTAGATGTGAAGCTCAATGTTAAGAACAGCCAGTTCTCCGAGCCTCTCTTCGAGTTCTCCGGCGCATGCTCCGGCTGTGGAGAGACTCCATACGTCAAGCTTCTCACCCAGCTCTTCGGCGACCGTCAGCAGGTTGCCAATGCCACGGGATGTTCGTCGATCTATTCCGGTTCCGTACCTTCCACGCCTTACACCGTCGACCAGAACGGTCATGGTCCGGCATGGGCCAACTCCCTCTTCGAGGACTTCTGCGAGTTCGGTCTTGGAATGTATATCGGATATGAGAAAATGCGCGCCCGCGTGGAATCTCTTGTAAAAGATGTAATTGCCAATGAAGCAGCTCCCGCATCACTTAAGGAGGCAGCACAGAACTGGCTCGACAATAAGGATAATGCCGAGGAAAGCCGCAAATATGCCGATGCTCTTGTAGCAGAAGCAGGCAAAGGCGCCGAGGCAGGTTGCGACACCTGCAAGGGTATCGTTGAGATGGAACACTATCTCACCAAGCGCAGCCAGTGGATCATCGGTGGTGACGGTGCAAGCTATGATATCGGTTTCGGCGGTCTCGACCATGTGATCGCTTCGGGCAAGAACGTAAATCTTCTCGTGCTCGATACCGAGGTTTACTCCAACACCGGTGGTCAGTCTTCTAAGGCTACCCCGATCGGTGCTATCGCCAAATTTGCCGCAGCCGGCAAGCGTATCCGCAAGAAAGACCTTGGCCTTATCGCCACTACATACGGCTATGTATATGTGGCACAGGTGGCTATGGGTGCCGACAATGCCCAGACGCTCAAGGCTATCCGCGAGGCTGAAGCATACGATGGTCCGTCGCTCGTGATCGCTTACGCTCCCTGTATCAATCATGGTATCAAGAAGGGTATGGGCAAGGCGCAGCAGGAAGAGAAAGAGGCTGTTGAATGTGGCTACTGGCACCTCTGGCGCTACAATCCCCAGCTTGAAAGCGAAGGGAAGAATCCCTTCTCTCTCGACAGCAAGGAGCCTGATTGGAGCAAGTTTGTCGACTTCCTCAAAGGTGAGGTTCGTTTCGCTTCTCTTCTCAAGATGTATCCTGAGGAGGCCAACGAACTCTTCGAGGCTGCCAAGGCAAACGCGCAGTGGCGTTATAACAACTACAAGCGTCTCAGCCAGCAGAACTGGGGCGTAGATCCTGAACTGACTCCCGAAGAGGAGAAACTTCGCGAAACAGCGAAATAATCCTTTCGTCATCCCATAAAGAGAGGGGCATCCGGAATCCGGATGTCCCTCTTTGACTATAAAGACTCAAGGATGCGACCCCTGCGACCCAGTAATTTTAAGGAACAAGCTCTATCAGACTTAAAACGCTCTCTTAGTCTTTCAGGAAGTAGGTGATTGACGAGACCACGCGGATACGTTTGATATAAGGGGTGTATTGGTCGCGGTCTTCAATCGAGAACTGACCTTGAGTGGCGGTCTTGATCTTTCCGAGCCGGGATTCGGAATCTTCGGCAAATTTATTGGCTGCCTGCCTTGCATTCTTTGTGGCTTCCGCAATCATCGCGGGTTTGACTTTGTTAAGATCGGTGTATTCATATAAGGTCTGGTAGTTGTAATCGCCGGCAACGATCGCTATTCCCTGCTGCATGTGCTGAGTCTGTTTCTGCATCAGCTCATTCACCTGTTTCACTTTCGACGAGGTGACCACCACCACAGTTGTCACCTTGTAGCGGAATTGTCTCGGCTGGTCGTTGTAAGCCTCTGCCTGAAGATCATTCACCTGAGGAGGATTGACGGAAATCTCGTTGTCGGAGATGCCATTGCTTTTAAGGAAAGTTGTGATAGCGGTATTTATCTTCTCTATCTGGCTGTAGATATCGATAAGGTCGTTTCCGACAATTTTGCTAACAATAGGCCATGTCACTTTATTGGCCTCGACTTCCCGTTCGCAAAGGCCTCTCACCGAGACCACTCTCTGATTGGAGGAGATAGCCCCGAGACCGCTTTTGATGAATATTCCGAGCAGCGAGAGGCCGACAGCTATAAGCAGAGCCGACAGTATCACGGCTCCGGATTTGCCGGCTACAGCACATTTTTTCTTTTCTTCTTGCATAATATATATAGTTTAAGTGTATTCATGAATGTAAACAGCTTCATTAATTACAACATATATAGAGAGGAAATTATGATTAGTTTGCAATTTTTTTTGTAATTTTGTAAAGAACTTCAATAAAGAAAGCTTATGCTTGAAAAAATAGAGAAACTTAAAGAAGAGATCAAGGCTGCCGCAGCCTCCACCCGAGAGGAAGTGGAGCAGCTCCGCATAAAATATCTGAGCAAAAAAGGAGCAATCTCGGCGCTGATGGCCGATTTCCGCAATGTTCCTGCAGAGCAGAAGCGAGAGGTAGGGCAGAAGGTTAACGAACTGAAGACACTCGCCACCGAGAAGATCGCGGCGCTTAAGGAATCGTTTGCCACAGACGGCGATCGCGAGCTCGAGACTCTTGACCTTACCCGCACGGCCACACCCGTTGCACTTGGAACGCGTCATCCGCTTTCGCTTGTGAAAAACGAGATGCTGCGCATATTCGAGGGGATGGGTTTCACAATAGCCGAAGGTCCGGAGATAGAAGACGACTGGCATGTGTTTGAGTCGTTAAACTTCCCTCCTGACCATCCGGCCCGCGATATGCAGGACACCTTCTTTATCTCGCGCAATCCGGTGGATATCCTTCTGCGCACGCACACATCGTCAGTTCAGACCCGGGTGATGGAGAAAACGCAGCCTCCAATAAGGATTGTCTGTCCCGGCCGGGTATATCGCAATGAGGCAATATCGGCGCGGGCCCACTGCTTCTTTCATCAGGTGGAAGGCCTTTATATCGACAAGAATGTATCTTTTGCCGATCTCAAACAGGTGCTTCTCGGTTTTGCGCGTCAGATGTTCGGCCCGGAGACCAAGATACGTCTTCGTCCCTCCTATTTCCCGTTCACCGAGCCTTCTGCCGAGATGGATATCAGCTGTGATATCTGCGGAGGAAAAGGATGCGCCTTCTGCAAGGGCACAGGCTGGGTTGAGATTCTCGGATGCGGCATGGTGGATCCCAATGTCCTCAAAGCATGCGGCATAGATCCCGAAGTCTACAGCGGATATGCCTTCGGAATGGGAATAGAGCGTATCACTAACCTGAAATATAAGGTGAAAGACCTTCGGATGTTCAGCGAGAACGACGTCAGATTCCTTCGTGAGTTTGAAGCAGCACGCTGACAAACTGTAACTATATGACATTGAAAGAGAGATATGCGGGCGTGATTTCCATATTCAGGGAAATCATGCCCGAACCTAAAACGGAGTTGCATTACGACACTCCGTTTCATCTTTTATTGGCAGTGATCCTTTCTGCACAGTGCACCGACAAGCGCATCAATCTCGTCACTCCCGCGCTATTCGAGCGCTATCCCGGACCTGCCGAACTCGCGGTTTCTTCGGAAGAGGAGGTTTTCGAATATATCAAGAGCGTGACTTTCCCCAATAATAAATCGCGCCATCTTATTAAGGCGGCGCGAGTTTTAATGGAAGAATTCGGAGGGGAGATGCCTACCGATATCGATAATCTGATGAAGCTTCCGGGCGTCGGCCGCAAGACAGCGAATGTGATGCTTGCCGTGGTATGGAACAAGGCGGCAATGGCTGTCGATACCCATGTGTTCCGTGTGAGCAACCGCATCGGGCTCACCAACAATTCCAAGACGCCTCTGGAGACAGAGAAGACTCTTGTGAAATATATTCCGGAGGAGTTGATTTCCACGGCTCATCACTGGCTGATTCTTCATGGACGGTATGTGTGCAAGGCAAGAAAACCCGACTGCATGAACTGTCGGCTGAAAGATTTCTGCAAGATGGCCGGACATTGACCTGTTAAGATCTGTTTCAGTCTTTCAGAAAACACTGGTAGGCCTTGTACGACAGACGGTCCTGGGCAAGTTTTATGGCGCGGATATGTTCGCGCCTTTTTGCTATGCGGAAGAAGGCACATCTGAAGAGCTGGTCGAAGCTGAATATTCCGGGGCCTATGATGAGAAACACCACGGATGTCAGCAGCGGAAGTGTGAGTGAGAAATCGAAGGTTCCCAGATTCAGAAAATCGGAGAAGCATGCATATCCGATCAAGGATAATGCGGCTATCGATACTATACGTGAAAAGAATCCCGTGATTATCGAGGCCCCGAGAATCAGTTCTGTCCATGTGAGAAGAGTGGGCTGGTTGCCTTCGAAAGAGAGACCCGCATAAGCGATAAGTATTGAACCGATCACTACACGCAGGATCAGAAGTTTTACGGAAACTCCTGTCGAGACTCTCTTATTGATTCCGAATAGAAAATTGATTATAGATCTTGCCATCGGTTTGGCGTCGATTGAAACCGAAGAGTCGCGTATATCTTTATATTTCTTTGCAAAATCCCTGAATAGTTCCGGATGCATTGAGGCTTTGGTTTCTCTTGAGGGATCGATTGATATAACATTGATGTCGTTCATAGTGAAATCCTCCTTAGATAATTTTTTGCCAAATGTTGCTATGTTATGTTAACAACTCTCTTAGCTATTTGGTTTAGTGAAAGTTCCATAAATTTTGCCTATAGTTGTGAATGAGGATTTCGGGGAATGGTATTGCACTGTTTGTGATGTCGCAGCACGATATATGAAACTGAAGATAAGTTTATCTGTAAAACCGGATGAAAAAGTGGGTAAAATCTGAAATTTGTTTGTAACTTAGTAATCGTAAAATAAACTTTATCAATTGGATTTTTTGAAGATTATTCGTCAACAAAGTTTATTTTCAATAAGTTGACTCTTTATTAAGCAAATAAGAATGGGAAGATTAGGAAAACTCTATTTCAAATATGGCACAATGGGATCGGCGAAGACCGCCATGCTCCTCACCACGGCATATAATTTCGAGGAGCGCGGCATGCCTTATCTTTGTTTCAAACCCGTTGTCGACACACGCGACAAAAAGAATGTGATACGCAGCCGTATCGGCATAGAGCGCGAATGTGGATGGATATACAACGATACGAATCTTTATGAGATGATTCAAGAGAAGGTTGAGAAACATCTTCCCCATGCGGAATGGATTCTTGTGGATGAGGCGCAATTTCTCACGCCCGAACAGGTCGACCAGTTGTCGATGCTTGTGGATGATTATGGAATAAATGTGTTATGCTATGGTCTTCGCACGGATTTCCGCACACATCTCTTCGAGGGTTCGCGACGTCTTTTCGAGATCGCCGATTCAATCGATGAAATAAAATCCACCTGTTCATGTGGAAGAAAAACGATAGTCAATGCCCGAATCGACGGACGCGGAGAGATCATTACCGAAGGAGAAGTGGTGGAGATCGGAGGCAACGACCGCTACATGTCGGTGTGCCGCAAATGCTGGCGCAACAAAAAGATTGAACGCAGCAACCAGGGCCGTCTTCCTCTCTGAACTCCCGACTTATAATTAACAAACCAGAACTCCCGACTCATAACTATATACTTAAAACTCTCAACCCCTTATTGGATTTCGTCGAAAGAAAAGGGGAATTGGTCGAAAAAACGTTGCAAATAGAATAAGGAGAAAGTAATTTTGAGCATCAGAAACGTAGGGGGGGGTGAATCGCTGCAAGGCATCGGATACTGACCGAAATCAGCGACGCTCCGAAAGAATTAGAAAACTCAAAATTTACTGACATGACTAAAACCAGCATTGCAACCGCACTCGTTCTATCCGCCATATCCATTCCGGCCATGTTGTCGGCCACGATTCTTAAAGGGAATGTGCGCGATGCCGGGCTGAATGAGGGTGTGCCTTTCGCCATTGTAAAGATATATAGTGAGAAAGACAGTGTGCATCCTATCAAGTATTTCTCGACAGATATGGATGGCAACTTTTTGGAAAACTTCAAGCAGAAGGGATCCTACACCATAAAAGTGGAGAGCACCGGAAAAAGAAGTGTGAGCCGCGCGGTCTCTCTCTCCGGAGAGACGTCATTAGACCTCGGAACAATAGATATGGAGGATGATGTGGCGCTGATGAACGAACTTGAGGTCGTTGCCATCCGTCCCATCGTGAAAGCCTCCGCCGATAAATTAAGCTATAGCGTTGAGGAGGATTCCGATTCAAAGACATATACTTTGCTTGATATGCTCAGAAAGGTCCCGATGGTATCAGTGGATGGCGAAGACAACATCACAGTGAACGGATCATCAAGTTTTAAAGTCTATGTCAACGGAAAGCCAAGTCTGATCTTCTCGACAGATCCGAGCAAGATATTCAAGTCGATGCCGGCATCGGTTGTGAAATCGATTGAGGTCGTCACCAATCCCGGAGCCCGCTATGATGCCGAGGGTGCCGGAGGAATCCTCAACCTCGTAATGGATCAGCAGACAAAGAATGAGACTGCCGAAGGGTATACGGCCACCATCGGAGCCAGAGGAGGCACTAAAGGATTCGATGCGAATGCATACGTATCGGCTCAGATCGGAAAATTCTCGTTCAGCGTGAATGGAATGCACAATAGAATGTATCCGGGCAACACCGATGTCACCACCGATCAGATATTTCCCGACCGTGTGATTTCCACCCGTACCGACGGAAAACCCCGGATGAATTTTACGATGGGGAATGTCTCGGCCGACTATGCCGTGGATTCTCTGACATCCATCGGCCTGTCGGCCTCCATAAACAACTTCTCAATGCGGTCGACAGGGAATTCCTTTACATCCGTCAATACCCCGGCAGGCGTTCCGATGCTCGACTACACAAGTTTCGGAAAGATGGATATGGGACGTCTCGGAGCCAATGGAAGCCTTACTTTCTCGCATGGTTTCGCCGACCGGCATGATTCCAATATCTCGATAATCTATCAGCTCTCCTACGACAAAAGCAAAAACGACAGCCGTTATGATTTTGATGCTCCCGAGGAATCACTCATAAATCTTTCCGACAGCATCTCGCACAGTCCGGAAAAAACTCTCGAACATGTGGTCCAGGCCGATTTTAGCATGAAACCGCTGGAAGGCCATACATTCGAGGCGGGCTTGAAAATGTCCATGCGCCGGGCACATTCACTTTCGTTTTCCGAATTTGAAGGGAATCTCCCCGAAGACAACAGCATCGATTATAAGACACATAATAAAATCGGCGCCGCCTATGCCGAATATGGCATAACCCACAGAAGCATCACCGGAAAAGCGGGTGTGCGCTATGAATATACATGGCAGGATGTGAAATACAACAACACTCCGGGCAACGACTTCTCGCGCCATTACGGAATCTTCGTGCCCTCGGCAAGTTTCTCTTATACGCTTACTCCCTCGAGCAATATCGGAGTCACATACAACATGCGTATCTCACGCCCGGGAATCTCATATATGAATCCGTTTGTCAACCGCACCGACCCTTCGGCCGTCAGCTATGGAAATCCTCATCTCGATGTGGAGAAAAACCATAATGCAGGGATTTCCTACAATCTCTTCACACGTCGTCTCATGATGAATGTGCGTCTCACCGACAGTTATACCGGAAATGGCGTGGAGCGCTACAGCTTCTATGCCGACAACCTTCTCAACACCACCTACGGCAATATCGTGAAGCGTAACAATGTGCGTCTCGACGCATACGTCAACTGGATGGCCGGAGAAAAGACACGTCTGATACTCAACGGAAGCGTCTCTTACGTCCATTTGAAAAGCAAGCTCCTCGGAGTCTCCAACAGCGGATGGCAATGGAATGCGATGGTCGGACTGCAGCAGACGCTTCCGCTCGATATAAAGGCTGCCGCATATCTTATCGCCTCTTCGAAGTCGTATACACTCGAAGGATGGAACAGCGGATTCAACATGTTTTCTCTCAATCTGTCGAAGACATTCCTCAACGACAAACTCAGTGTCAGCGCCGGTTTCAACACAGGCCTGTCGAAAGGAGGATGTCTTAAGATGGAAAATGTGAGCCATTCTTCAGAGTTCGATACACGGACAAAGACTAAATTGCCGATGATGGCGGTAACGGTGGGTGTGTCTTACACTTTCGGCAATCTTGCTCCCCGAATGCAGCAGCAACGCAAATCCGTGGAGAACGATTATTTTGAAGAGAAGTCGGATATGGAATCCATTCCGGGCATGATGGGCAACTAACAGTGGATTTCATCGCTCTGTTTGATTAGTTGATTCAACTTGATTATCTTTGCAGAATGAAGAAAAAGACAATAATTAAAAAGATCACGGGTTTCCTCCTCCAGCTCGCTGCCTGGGGGATACTCGTGTGTCTGGCTCCTTTCATAACCTTTATAGCGGTGGGAAATCCCGGAGATTCATACATAATTCTGAGGATTCTTCTCCCGGTGATAGTGCCATGTGCGATAGTCTATTTTGTGAATTATTATATTTTGGTGCCATGTCTCTTTTTCAGAGACCGCAAGATATATTATTTTCTATCGAATCTGCTGTTGTTTTCCATCAAAGGGATAATCTTTTATTTGTTGATTATACATAAAGACCGGAATGCCGATATACCGGAAGGGGCATGGCTTGGTATGACCGCAGGAGCCACGATCTCCGTTGTGCTTGACATCGGAGGGGCCGGAATAGCACTTGCCATCCGCAACTATCTTCGCACTGTTGCCATCCGCAATCAGCTCAACGAAGAGAAGAGAAGATATGCGGAAGCTGAACTTCAATGGCTCAGGAATCAGCTGAATCCGCATTTCCTTTTCAATTCGCTCAATAATATCAGTAGCCTGATATGCATCGACAGCGACAGGGCCCAGGATTCGATAGGAAGACTGAGCGAGCTGCTTCGATACGCCATCTATGAATCCGATAGTAAAAGCGTGCCGCTTGAAAAGGAGGTGGAGTTTATGAAAAACTATATTGAGCTGATGAGTCTGAGGTGTAACGAAAAAACCGAGGTGACCACAGATTTCGATATCCGGCACGAGAGGGCGGAGGTGGCTCCTTTGCTTTTGATATCCCTCATCGAGAATGCGTTCAAACATGGTGTGAGCACTTCTGTGGCCTCTTTCATAAGATTTCGTCTCATAGAAAAAGATGGTATGCTCATTTTCGAAAGCGAAAATTCCGACAACCATAAGTCGGCCGCCGATAACAGCGGGAGTGGCATCGGGCTCGTCAATACCATCAAGCGCCTCGATCTGATATATGGCGACAGATATGAATGGGAACAGACTTCGGAGGGAGGCTCCTTTAAAGTGAAAGTGATGATTGATCTTGGGAAGGGTCTTGATTTCCTGAAATAATATTTCTTGTCATGAATATGAAAAAGATCAGCTGCGGCATTGTTGACGACGAACCATTGGCCGTAAAACTTCTGGAGAATTTTATTAACCGCACTCCCTTTCTTGACCATTCGGTTTCATTCACCGATTCGATAGAAGCTGCCGTGGCCTTGAAGGAGAATCCTGTGGATATTCTGTTTCTTGATATCCAGATGCCTGATATGGACGGGCTTGAGCTCGCACGTATGATTCCCTCTTCCACAAGGATAGTCTTCACAACGGCTTTCAGAGAGTATGCTCTCGAAAGTTACGATGTGGAGGCTCTCGACTTCCTGATGAAGCCTTTGAGATATGATAAATTCCTGCGTGCGGCAGAAAAGGGGAGAAGATGGTTTGAGATGAAGGAGAGTTTTTCTTCACAGGATGTAGGTCCGAAAGAACGTCAGCGTGAGGAGATCTTCCTGAGGTGCGACGGCGGTCTGCAGAGAGTGAGTCTCGACAGCATAATATATGTGGAAGGCCTTAAGGATTATGTGAGATTTCACACCGACGGTGAGAAACGTTCGTTAATCACCCATCTCACAATGAAAAGTGTGGAGGAGACTCTTCCTTCCGATCGGTTCATGCGCGTGAGCCGGTCGCATATCATCTCTCTCGATAAGATTAAAAGCGTCGACCGCAATCTCTGCATCTATATAGGCGACACGATGGTGAAGGTCACCGACCTCTATCGTGAGAGTTTCGAAACATTCCTCCGACAGCTGATGGCCGGCAAATAAGGGAATGATCTTTCTTTGCAGAGTCGGAATAATTTTGTAAATTTGCCATGAAATCTATTTATTAACAAGTGATGGAAGTCGTTCTGACGGCTTTGTCCCATACTAACCTTCTTTACAGACTGTCATGAGAAAGATCCTGACGTTATTGATGATGGTTTTCATCTGTATTGCTTCGCAGGCGGCCACATCTTTTTATCTCACGGGCACATTTAATGGCTGGAAGCCCGACCAGTCGCAATATCAGTTTAAGGAGTCCAACGGAATCTATACCCTTAAGGTGTCGTCTCTCACAGGAGATTTCAAGGTGACCACATCCGACTGGAGCCAACAGTTCGGTTGCGATTCTCCCATTGAATACGGCAAGACCTACAAATGTGTCAGAGCATCCAACGGTCATAACATGATTCTTTCGGAGGGAACCGCCAACAATATCCTTATCACATTCGACCTTGCCAACCAGACAGTGCGTGTCGATGGTAACGCGACGCTTTATCTTGTGGGGATTTCAACAACTGGACGCCATCCTCGCTTTATGCTTTCCATTACAGCGATGGTGTATATACCCTTTTCACCCGTGACTTCAGCGGCTATTTCAAGGTGATAAGCCGCGATGGCAAAACAGCTTTAGGCAACGACCTCCCGACAATACCTCTTAACGGAAATTATGCGTTGAGAACCGGTGGCGGCAATATGCACTTCGGCGGTCTCAACGACAACGGCAGGCGTATTAAGATTACCGTTACTCCCGAATTCACGGGTCAGCTGTCAGGAGTGAGCGATATCCCTGAAGATGATGAAGTGGAATCCGCCCCTGTGACATATTATAATCTTCAAGGCATGCGTGTGGATAATCCAGGGAAAGGTATTTATATCCGGCGCAGCGGCAAGAAGTCAGAGAAAGTCATGATCCGGTAGTCGAACGCGCTCTTTGACTTTCAAACTATAAACTACAAACCATCTCCATCCAACAAACCGACTTATGAAACTCAAAAACATAATAACGATAATAGCTGCGGCCATCACATCAACTGCCGCCATAGCACAGACAACCACAGAATTCCCCTCTCCGGCAATAAAAATCGAGGCGGATCCCTCTGCCGGAGATGTAATGCTATATATAGCCTCCGACGACGGCTCCAACCGCATGACAATGCGCACACTCGGATTTGGCGAAGGCACAAATGTTAAAAACAACGGCACGATAACAATCCGTCCCGATAAAAAAAGACAGGATATCGATGGCTTCGGGTTTGCCATAACCGGTTCGGCGGCCTATAATCTTTTGAAGATGGCTCCCGCCGACCGCAAGGCGCTTCTCACGGAAGTTTTCTCGCGCAAGGATGGTTATGGATGCTCCTATGTGCGTGTGCCTATCGGATGCAGCGATTTTTCACTCAGCGAGTACACCTGCTGCGACAAAGAGGGAATTGCCAATTTCGCTCTTACAAGAGAAGAGACTTCCTATATAATTCCTGTGATGAAAGAAATTCTCGCAATCAATCCGGATGTGAAAGTGATTTCCGCTCCCTGGACCGCTCCCCGCTGGATGAAAACCAACGGGAAATGGACCGATGGAAATCTTAAAAAGGAATGTTATCAGGATTATGCCGAATATTTCGTGAAATGGATCAAGGCATTTGAAAAGAATGGGATAAAGATCTATGGCGTGACGCCCCAGAACGAACCGCTCAACCGAGGCAATTCCGCATCGATGTATATGGGCTGGGATGAAGAGCGCGACTTCATAAAGCAGGCTCTCGGCCCGAAGTTCAAAGCCAACGGCATAACCACAAAGATCTATGTTTTCGACCATAATTATAATTACGACAACATTGCCACCCAGAAGAGCTATCCCACAAAAATCTACAATGACACCGAGGCTTCCGCATATATATCCGGAGCTGCCTATCATAATTATGGCGGCAATGCGTCGGAGATGACCAATGTGTATAAGGCCAATCCCGATAAAGAACTCATATTCACGGAGTGGACCGCAGGCACATGGTCGTGGCCCGGAGTGGGGATGGAAGCGATCACCGCGGATGCCAAGGCCTTGATATTCGATGTGGTCAAGAATCATGGACGCGGTGCTATTGTCTGGAATCTTATGCTCGACAGCGACCGCGGCCCTTATCGACCCGGAGGATGTTCCACAGGGAATGGAGCCGTGGATATCAGCAAAAAGGATTATAAGTCGCTCACATATAATTCATTCTATTATGTGATGTGTCTTGCGGCTTCGGCAGTGTCGGAAAATGCCGTAAATATCGGCACCGACGGCACAATCTCGGGAATAGATTGTGTGGCCTTTAAGAACAATGATGGATTCGGAATAGTGATTATGAACACCAACACCGCAGAGCGTAAGGTGCTTGTGACTGAAGGATCTCATAAGTTCCTGGTCACTCTCCCGGCCAAATCGGTTGCATCATGTCGCTGGTAAGGAAAAAGCTCTATAATTTTCACCATACTTTTTGTAAAAAAATGTTTTTAGGCATGGAGTCATAGAAGTTTATCATATTTTTTCTATATTTGCAGATAAAGCAAACGGAAACTCCATGGAAAACGATATAATCTGCAAAATTATAAATATGATAAAGAGGGAGGTGGTTCCTGCAATGGGATGCACCGAACCGGCGGCTGTCGCGCTATGTGTGGCGCGTGCTGTCGAGACCCTCGGATGCCGGCCCGACAGAATAGAGGTCAGGCTTAGCGGCAATATTATAAAGAATGCGATGGGAGTCGGCATTCCCGGCACGGGAATGATCGGCCTTCCCATCGCTGTCGCTTTAGGGGCTTTGATCGGACGTTCGGAATATGGTCTCGAAGTCTTGAAAGATGTGACTCCGTCTGCTTATGAGGATGCCAGGGAGTTTATTTCCGAAAACAGAATCTCGATTCGTCATCTTCCTGTCACTCCCTCCAATCTTCATATCGAGGTCACTGTCGAGAAGGATTCCGGAGGGGAAGGCCCGGATGCGAAAGAAACGGCCGAGGCTGTGATTTCCGGGTCCCATACCCGTTTTGTGGAGGTGAAGCGCAATGACACTATTATTTATGAAGATTGCGGAGAGTCGGACAATAATCAGAATTGCAACGGCGATGTGAAGATGACCATGGCTATGGTCTATAGTTTTGCAGTAGAGACCCCGCTCGATAAGATCCGTTTTATTCTCGAGGCCGGGCGACTCAACAAGAAAGCGGCCGATACAGCTCTTTCGGGCGATTACGGACATTCTCTCGGAGCCACAATACGCAACCATGGTATGCATCTCTTCGGAGACACTCCGCTCGAACATATCATATCGCTCACCTCTGCTGCCTGCGATGCCAGAATGGGTGGAGCCCCTATATCGGTAATGTCTAATTCCGGAAGCGGCAATCAGGGAATCACCTGCACTCTCCCCGTGATATCTTATGCGGAAGATATGGGAGCGGATGAAGAGTCTACCACGCGTGCTCTTATTTTAAGCCATCTGACCAGTATCTATATCAAACAGAGCCTCGGACGTCTGTCCGCCCTTTGCGGATGCGTGGTGGCGGCTACCGGGGCATCCGCCGGACTTGTATATCTAATGGGTGGCGACTTCGATCAGATCTGCGCTTCGATAAAAAACATGGTGGCCAATCTCACCGGGATGATTTGCGACGGGGCCAAACCGGCATGTGCCATGAAGATTTCTTCAGGTGTTTCCACAGCTGTCATGTCGGCCATGCTTGCCATGAACGGCAAATGTGTCACACAGGCCGAGGGTATAGTATGTGATGATATCGACCGCACAATATCCAATCTGACAATGATCGGACGGGAATCCATGCAGGAGACCGACCGGCTTGTGCTGAAGATAATGGTTGAGAAATAATTAAGTTAATACTGAAAATATGAATATAAATTTAATCCGGATATATAAAACGGCACTTGCCGCAGTTCTGGTTATATCGGCGGCCTCATGTGCTAAAAAAGAGGCGAGACTTGAAATGAATTTTGCCGATAAATTCGAGGGCGAGACCGTAGAACTCATGAATTATGCCGATTCCACGGTGATAGCCACTACTGTGGTAAAAGATGGGAAAGCGGTGTTTGTCGCCCCTGATTCCATGCTTGAAAAGCTTCCATTGTTCACTAACCTTCAGGTTGACGGACGCATACGCGCTTTTTACGTAGCCGAGCCCGGAAAGGCGTTTCTTGCCGACTCATTGAGTGTGGCTTCCGGCACGCCCCTCAACGATCGTTTTTCCTCTCTTATGCGTCAGCTCGATTCCATAGAGAATCTCGATGATATGGAGAAATATGTGGAGTTTTCGGAAAAATGCTATAATGAGAACAAGGAGAATCCTCTCGGAGAATACTTTTGTATCGAATGGCTGAAATATGCCGATCCATCAAAGGTGGATTCTCTGCTCAAGGGCGCGCCGGCGTCTTTACGCGATACACACAGGGTGAAATATTATGAAAATTTCGCCCGTCACAGAGCTCTTACATCCCCGGGGGAGAAATACACTGATTTTGCAGGCACCACTGCAAAAGGAGCGAAACTCCCCCTCTCCTCGCTCGTGAAAGAGGGAAAATACACCATAGTGGATTTCTGGGCGAGCTGGTGTCCTTATTGTATTAAGGAACTTCCTGAACTTTCCTCCCTCTATTCCGATTATAAAGATAAGGGACTCGAAATTGTGGGTGTGGCAGTCCGCGACAAGGTGACCGATACGGAGACTGCTGTCGAGAAGCATGGCATCGCTTGGCCTGTGATCTATGACACTCAGAAAATACCATACGATATTTATGGCTTCTCCGGCATTCCCCACCACATGCTGATCGGCCCCGACGGGCGGATAGTGTCGAGAGGGGAGAACGTCGCGACTTTGCGCGCACGCCTTGAGACGCTGCTCAAGTGATTTTCGCGATAACGAGGTTGTCCTGTTGTTTTATCATTTCAAAACGTAGAGAATGAAAAAAGTAGAGAATGAAAGGTCGCTGAATAAGATCATTGCTGAATCGATAAAGAAACACTGGGATCTGATGGCGCTCTCCGACATGGGAGGCATGAATTATCAGTATAAGGATATGGCCGCGCAGATAGAAAAACTGCATATCCTCTTCGATGCCGCCGGATTGAAGAAAGGCGACAGGGTGGCCATTTGCGGAAAGAACTCTTCCAACTGGGCTGTGACATATATCTCCTGTCTTACGGCAGGAGTGGTGGCTGTGCCGATCCTTCATGAATTCAAGCCTGATACGATTCATCATCTTGTCAACCATAGCGAGTCAAAGCTCCTGTTTGTGGATGTCGGAATCTGGGAGAATCTCGATGAGAAGAAATTGCCCGGACTTAAAGCCGCTATATATATAAGCGAGTTCGGAATGCCTTTCTCGCGCTGTCAGAAACTTACCGACACCCGCAATAACATCAACGAGCTCTTCGGTAAGAAGTATCCCTACGATTTTGGTAAAGACGATATCTCCTATTATAACGACCAGCCTGAAGATCTCGCTCTGATCAATTACACAGCCGGATCCACGGGAATGTCGAAAGGGGTGATGCTTCCCTTCAGGAGCATCTGGAGCAACATCCGCTTCTGTATCGATAATCTCGACTGGCTTGTAGCCGGCGACGGAATAGTGAATATGCTTCCGCTCGCCCACCTTTATGGCATGACAATCGAGATGCTGCATCCTGTGTGCAAGGGTTGCCATTGCTATTTCCTCACCAAGCTGCCTTCTCCGAAGGTGATTCTGAATGCTTTCGCCGAAGTGAAACCCAAACTCGTGATCACAGTGCCTCTTATCATAGAGAAGATAATCAAGAGCAAGGTATTCCCGGTTCTCGACAAGCCTTTGATGAAGATACTCCTCAAGGTGCCTTTTGTCGACGACAAACTTCTCGGCAAAATACGAGCAGGACTTCTCGAGGCCTTTGGCGGGAATATCCATGAGATAATCGTGGGCGGCGCTCCGTTGAATGCGGATGTGGAGAAATTTCTTACCCGCATAGATTTCCCGCTCACAGTCGGGTATGGAATGACCAAATGTGGTCCGTTGATCTCTTATTCGCCGGCCGACGATACAAAACCACATTCCGTGGGACGTGTGGTCGACCGGATGGAAATCCGTGTGGATTCTCCCGATCCGGAGCATGAACCCGGCAATCTGCAGGTGCGCGGAATGAATCTTATGCAGGGTTATTACAAAAATCCGAAAGCCACAGCCGAAGTGATGCTCCCCGACGGCTGGATGGATACCGGCGACCGTGGAATAATCGACAAGGATGGATTCATAACTATATGCGGACGCTCGAAGACAATGATTCTCGGACCATCCGGCCAGAATATCTATCCGGAGGAAATTGAGCAGAAACTTAATAATATGCCTTATGTGGAGGAATCGCTCATCGTTGAGAAAGACGGCGCGATCAAGGCTCTCATTTATCCCAATTTCGACGAGGCTTCAAAGAGCGGAATGGACAGAGAGGCTCTTGAAAAGCAGATGCGACAGAACATCGACGAACTGAATAAGGAAATTCCTGCCTATAGCAAGGTTAAAGACTTCAGGATCTTCGAGGAGGAATTTGAAAAGACCCCGAAGCGAAGCATCAAGCGCTTCCTCTATCAGGCTTGATCATACCTCCGGCATCAACGAAGCCTAAAGGTTTCTGATATATTTTTAAGGTCGATTCCATCTCGGATGGTCTCGACCTTTTTTGATTGCTGCGCTGAATCTACATATAAATTTCATATTAACAAAACGAAAGAAATTTTAACATAAATTTAAAACACTTTGCCACAATGTTT
>X247_Common_Hamster__coassemble_24_pt1 | contig 20865 bp, 12 predicted proteins | sample X247_Common_Hamster__metabat2_high_PE_003 | metagenome-assembled genome bin X247_Common_Hamster | reverse complement strand
TGCCAACTGGGTTAGAGAATTTGGAGGACTCAATTATATTATCACATGTGATTATAGTAGAGCTGAAGTCCGCGGATACACAAAAAGCTTTGAAACTAATAGTTCTTGTGATATACCTCGAACTATATATTTCAATGGTCATAATAAGAAATATGTGCAATAGAGAGGATCTCAAAAAACTGCAATCCGGTATATATCTATTGCGCATCGGAGAAGTAACAAAAAAGATTATTATCCATTGAATTATGGCTTAAGTATAATAAACACTTTTAACTAAGAATCCGGTATCAAATCAAGAACGTCCCTTTATCCGTCTAATCTTTCAGTCAAGGCGGATAAAGGGACGTTTACATTGATCGGGGTAGAATCAGTGGGAGGGGAGGTCGAGCTGGCGGAGGGCTCCGGTGTAGGAATCCATCACGAAGCCTTTCACGCTGATTCCCTCCGGCGGCATGAGCGGGTGACGGGAAATCAGATCCACGGTCTCGGCCACTGCCGAATCGGTGTCTTCGAAGCCGTGGAGCCATTCAAGAAGGTTGATCCCGCAATGCTCCATAAGGGAGATATGCTCCTCGCTGACGCCGCGTTCTTTCATGAGATGAAGCATCTCGCCGGCATCCATTCCCTGCACTCCGCAACCAGTGTGGCCTATCACCATGATCTCGTTCACACCTAATTCGTAGACAGCGATCAGCAGCGAGCGCATAGTGGAATCGAACGGATTCACGATAGTGGCGCCGGCATTCTTGATGATCTTCACATCGCCGTTGCGGAAGCCGAGCGCGGCAGGGAGGAGTTCGATAAGACGCGTGTCCATACAGGTCACGATCGCAATCTTCTTGTCGGGATATTTGCTTGTGGCGAAGCGTTCGTATCCTTTCTCCCTGACAAAACGCTCATTAAATTCCATTATTTCCTGAATCATAGCCATACAAATCTTTACTTCTGCTTATTAAGGTCGTCGAGAAGCGACTTCACGGCAGCCTCGAGCTGGGCGTCGCGTCCGGCGGCCACATCCTCAGGAGTATTGGCCACTTTGATGTCAGGTTCGAGCTGGGTGTTTTCGAGAATCGTTCCGTCGTTGGTGCGGAAAGCCACCACGGGCACTCCGAAAAGCAACTGAGGATTCTGAAGGTCGATCCAGTTGACGCTCGACATTGTGCCGGGCACGGGCATACCCACCAGTTTGCCGAGTTTCTTATATCTGTAAACCCATGGAGTCCCGTGTGCATTGGAATAATTGGCCTCGCAGATAATCATCACGCTCGGTTTGTTCCAGCGGCGCGAAGGCATTTCCGACGACTTCTTGCCATGGATTTCCTGAGTGATATATTCCTCACCGCTGAAGAGCACCTCGATATCCTCATGCAGACGGCCACCGGCGTTCCATCGCGTATCGATCACCACGCCCTCCTTATCGACAAACTTGCCAAGGAGTTTCGAATAGACATCCCGGAAACTCTTGTCGTCCATCGATCGGATGTGCACATATCCGAGGCGGCCACCCGAGAGAGAATCCACAGCCTCCTCGCGGCTCTTGGCCCAGCGCTGATATAGAAGATCGTTCATGGCTGCGGATGTGATCGGAAGCACCACCTCGTCCCATTTCTCACCCTTCGGAGAGGAGAAAGAAACGAGAGTCTTCTTCTTGGCTGTGGAATTGAGGAGTCTGGCCCAATCGGTATCGGCCGAGACAGGCACGCCGTTCACGGCAGTGACCTTGTCGCCCGCCTTTACGCGGGAAGTGGCGCGGTCGAACGGACCGCCGGCCACAACCTCCTCGATCACCAGCGCATCTCCGCTCTTATCCATCTCGAAAAGAAGTCCGAGCGAGGCAGTCTGGTCGACGGCGGCAGCGGAGAAATAGCGTCCGCCGGAATGTGACACATTAAGTTCGCCGAGGAGCTCGCTGAGCAGGTCGGCGAAATCATGGCCGTTGTTGATATGAGGAAGGAAGCGGCGATAGTTGTCCACATACTTGCTCCAGTCGACAGGCATCTCCGGGAGATAGAAACGTTCTCTTGCCTCATTCTCCACATAATCGAGCATCACTTCGCGCTCGGCGGCCTCATCGAGTTTCATACGGGTGGAAAGCGAAACGTTCTTGATGTCGTTGCCTTTCGGGTTGAATTTCTTCACCGATGATCCGACCAGGAAAATATTGCCGTCGTTATCGGCCACCATTGAAGTGCCCTTTGCATCGAGTTTCTTCACAAGCGACACGTCGCCTTTGCGCAGAGCGAGTTTCCAGAGGTCGAAACCCTTCTCGAAAGCCGAGAGGTAATAGAGAGTCTCGCCATCGGAAGAGAGGATGAAATCGGAAAGCTGGGAAGAATTGGGAGTGAGGCGCACAAGACGCTCCTGCAATCCCTCGCGTTCGATTCTGACCTTCTTCTCATCCTTCTTCGCTACATCGCCTTCAGACTCCTTCTTATCCTTTTTCCCTTTCTTTTTGTCGTCTTTCTTATCATTCTTTTTGGCCTCGGCAGCCTTCTTCTGCTGTTTCTCCACCTCTTTCAGAAGCTGATAATCCTCCTCCGAGAGACGGAACTTGTCGTAGCTCTCCTTGTTGAGGAAAGCCATCATCACGTCATATTCCGAACCCCAGGAAGCGTGGTTGCGCATTCCATAGCGTTCGGAGGCGAAGATAATGGCGTTCCCGTCGGGGCTCCAGCGTGGCTGCTGGTCGAAATATCCGGATTGGGTCACAGGAATAAACTCACCGCTTTCCACATCCACTATAGAAATGTCGCCATAAGGCTCATGCATCGGATTCATCACCTCAAGACATAGATAACGGCTATCGGGCGACCATTGCACCGGAAAACCGCCCGTGCGGTAATTGGTGATATTCACCGAATCGTATGAAGTGACTTTCTTCGTGGCGAGATCCATCACGCGGAGTTTGTTGCGGTCTTCCACGTAAGCCATCTTCTTGCCGTCGGGAGATATCTCCGGATATCCGCGTTCGATTCCGTCGTCAGGGAAGAGAGCTTCCTCCTTGATCAGTGTCGCATTGGAGAAATTGGGATCATCCTTGCGTTCGATCGAAGCCTTATATATATTCGAACGTCCGGAACGCAGAGAGGCGTAATAAAGAGAACGTCCGTCCTTGCTCCAGGAAAGGCCCTGTTCGAGAGCGGGCGTATTGGTGATCTGTTTGGTGGAGGGATATTCTGTCGAGGTGACAAAGACTTCGCCACGTTTAATGAACGCCACCTGTTTGCCATCGCGCGAGGGCATAGCCTCGTCGGCCGAAGCGACAGAGACTGTCTTTGGTTCGGCAGGAGTTGAATCGGCCACATCCGCTTTCAGCGGTGTCGCGCCGGAGCCGGGACGCATAGTATATAGTTCTCCGTTGAAGGTAAAAGCCATCAGACCGTTTCCGGCAACGCTGAGAAATCTAACGGGATGATCCTTGAAAGATGTCAGTGCCTTGGGAGCCGCCGAGGGGGAAGCTGTGTCGAGCGCATATACGTTGAAGCTTCCGCCATTTCTTTCGCTGAGGAAATAGAGAGTGGAGCCATCGGCAGAGACGGCCGGCGAGCGGTCTTCACCCGCATGGGATGTGACATTTGTGTGCCGTCCTGTGGCGGGGTCGTAGATCCAGATGTCGCGGGTCACGGAAGATGTGTGGTGTTTGCGCCATTTATCCTCCATCCCCTTCACATCCTCGTAATAGAATTTTCCGTCGGGGAGCATTGACAGATTCACGGCCGGAGTGGGGAGCACCCGAGTCACGGCGCCGCCATCCGCCGGCACGGAATAAAGTTCCGAGAGCACACGGCTCGGAAAGGAGACACTCGATGAAGGATCCTGGATCACAGCAGAGAAGAGCACTGCGGAACCATCGGGGGTGAATGCCTCGGGCGTTTCTGCTGTTGAATTGAAAGTGAGGCGTTTTGCCGCTCCGCCCTTGGCAGGCTTCACGTAGATGTCTTTTCCGCCATTGCGGTCGGTGGCAAAAGCGATCTTTGATCCATCGGGGCTCCACACCGGAGCGCTTTCATAAGAGGAATCGGAAGTGAGACGTCTGGCCTCGCCCCCCTCTGCTCCGACAGTGTAGATATCACCCTTATAGGAGAAAGCGATTTTCGAACCGTCGGGAGAAACCTTGACATCGCGCACCCAGAGAGGTTGCGCGGCATTAACCGAAACGGCCGCCGCCAAAAAAGCGGCAGCCGTAAGATACAACTTATGTTTCATTCTGTTTATTTGGTTACACGTTCAAGCCAGTTGACCATTCCGAGCATCACGCCCATAGAGATGGCGCAGACACCGAGGAATACGGCCCATGCCACCCAGATCGGGCATGCGTTATAGATAAGCGGGCCGATCCAGAGAAGGAGGTTGCCCACCGCTGTTGCCCCCAGCCACAGACCCTGGCAGAGACCCTGGAGGTGTTTCGGAGCTACTTTGGAAACAAACGACAGACCGAGCGGAGAGATGAAGAGCTCAGCCACAGTCATGAAGAAATAATACAGGATAAGCACCCACGGGCCGGATTTCACCACAGCTTCGCCGGCGGTGATCATTTCACGGAATGTTGTGCCGGAAGGATAGTTCATTATGATTGAATAGACCATGAGGAAGAGATATCCGATGCCGGCGATACCCATACCCAGAGCGATCTTGCGGGGTGTGGAGATCTCCTTCCCTCTTCTCGACAGACTTGAGAAGAAAACCATGATGATCGGGGTGAGCACGATGACAAAGAAGGGATTCACAGCCTGCCATATTTCGGGAGCCACAGTGGAGGTATCGACGAAGTCGCGGGCGAAGAGCGACATCGAAGTTCCGTTCTGATGGAAAGAGAACCAGAAGAAGATGGCGATACCAAGCACGGCAAAGAGGGCATACATGCGCTGACGGATCTCTTTTGCCATAGCCACCTTTTCCTCTTGGGAATAAGTCTGCACCTCGGCCTTCTCCTTCTTGGCGGGAGAGGGGAGACCTTTCTTTGTGAGAATGAAGATGCAGAGAGAAATCAGCATGGCCGCCACAGAAGCGATAAATGAATAGTGGATACCGGTGTTGAAAACCTTGAGATATTCCGTGCAGAAAGCCTGTAGATCGGCCATATTCTGCAGACCGGCCGCGCCGACCTCAGCGGCATGCGCGCTCACGAGGGCATACAGCTCGTTGATATTCTCGAGATTCATGCTGTCGGTGACACTGAGCACATTATGAGCCATTGCCGGGAAAGAGGGGTCGTAGGCCATGCCATTGACACCTAACCACCAGCTGCGGAGCATCGGAGCCACAAAGGGAGCGATCAGACCGCCGATATTGATGAATACGTAGAAGATCTGGAATCCGGAATCGCGCTGCGATGCATAGCGGGGATTGTCGTAAAGCTGACCCACGATGGCCTGGAGATTACCTTTGAACAGACCGTTTCCGAAAGCGATAAAGAACAGCGCCACGCATGTGAGGGTGAGCAGCCATGCGGTGTTTTCGGAAGTGGCAAGGATCGGGAAGGCAAGCACCACATATCCGACGGTCATTATGATCAGACCCCAGATAATGGTCGACTTATAATTCTGCGTCTTGTCGGCGATAAGACCGCCCACAAGGCTTAACACATATATTCCCGCATAGAAGAAGGAATAGATAAGCGTGCTTTTCTCCTCCGAGAGTCCGAATTTGGAACAAAGGAAGAGCACGAGCACGGCATTCATGATGTAATAGCCGAACCGTTCGCCCATATTGCTTAGAGCGGCGGGAATCAGCCCCTTTGGTTGATTCTTGAACATATAGGAAAATTTTATGGTTTTTTATTTTCAGTCTGCAGAGAGATTTTGCGGCGGGCCGGAAAACCTGAATAAGACGACATTCGCCCCCAATCTCTTATATTTACTTTTAACGATAAACGATAAACTAAAACCTCCCGACTTTCAACTATGCTTTGCCTTGTAGGCCAGGGCATAATTATGGATCTGTTTCACCATCGATACCAGACCGTTGGAGCGGGTTGGGGAGAGATGTTCGCGCAGGCCTATGCGGTCGATAAAATAGAGGTCGGCCCCGAGAATCTCGTCGGGTGTGTGTCCGGAAAGCACGCGGAGAAGCAGCGCCACGATTCCCTTTACGATAAGGGCATCGGAATCAGCCTCGAAAATGAGACGTCCCTCGGAATCCTCTTTGGCGTCGATCCATACCCTGCTCTGGCATCCTTCGATAAGATTCTCAGGAGTCTTGAGCGAATCGGGGAAATCGGGGAGCGTATTGCCCAGATCGATGATATAGGCATAGCGGTCCATCCAGTCGGAAAGCCCTTCGAATTCCTCGATTATTTCATCTTGTGTCTGATTGATTGTCATACTTATTATATTTTAAGTAAGTCTCCCGGAAAAAGAGAGACCAAGATTGCTTCAAAGTTAATAAAAAAACATGGAATATCAATCTGTCGAAATAAAAACGCGAATAAATTTGTTATATATGATGAAAAGAATTAACTTTGCCGTGTAAATAAGAAAGACGACACGTCACAAAGGATCTTTTTTTGCCGGGTTCGCAAGTTTCTACAGGGAATGCCGATAATCGAAAAAGGATTCCTTTCTTTTTATATGTAGTCGGGTCGACAACGCGACATATATAAAAGACCACAGAGTCGTTTCTATTACCGCTTAATGAGATTCGAAACGGAAGGATATCCCGCCGTTTCGAATTTCTTACACTTTTCACTATCCGGAATAACATCGTGATCCGGAATGAAACACAGGAAAAATAAAAATATACAGTTTACTAACATATAGACCAGAAAACTATGGCAACATATCTTACCCAGGAAGGGTATAACAAAAAGATGGAGGAGCTTGCGGCTCTTGAAGCCCAGCGTCCGGCCATCAAGCAGGCGATAGCTGAAGCACGCGATAAAGGCGATCTCTCGGAGAACGCCGAGTATGATGCGGCAAAAGAGGCCCAGGGAATGCTCGAAATGAAGATCGCCAAGATCAAGGAGCTCGTGGCCACGGCCCGTATCATCGACGACAGCAAGCTTAACACCGAGGAGGTTCAGCTTCTCAACACGGTGACTATCAAGAATTGCGCCAACGGCATGAGCATGGCCTATACCATCGTGACCGAAAGCGAGGCCAATCTTCGCGAGCGCAAGATCGCATCCACCACTCCCATCGCCCAGGCGCTGCTCGGCCATAAGGTCGGCGACAAGGTTAAGGTGCAGGCACCGGCCGGAGTGATTGATTTTGAAATAGTAAAGATTGAAATCTGATAGCGCGATGACAATATTTTCACGCATAATAGCGGGAGAGATTCCCTGCTATAAAGTGGCAGAGGATGAGCGTTTCTTCGCATTCCTCGATATCAATCCCGTGAACTGGGGGCATACGCTTGTTGTGCCCAAACGTGAGGAAGACTATATTTTCGACCTTTCCGACGGGGAGCTTGGCGAAATGATGGTATTCACCAAGAGAGTGGCAGCCGCCATCAAGAAGACATTCACATGCCGGAAGGTGGGAATGGCTGTGCTCGGCCTGGAGGTGCCTCATGCGCATATCCACCTTATCCCTCTTCAGAATGAGGGAGATATGGATTTCAAACATAAGATCGAGAATCCCGAGCCCGGCAAAATGGCGGAAATAGCCGCAGCGATCGCCTCAAACATGGATTGATTCGCCCGGCAAAAGGAATTTGAAATCGGAAAAACGCTGGAGAGCGGAGATCTTTTGAAGGATTTCCACTCTCCTTTTTGTTTTATATAAAAGATCGTTTACATCGTAATCAGACTGCTTACACGCTCTAAATAGTTTTGAAACCACTACATACGTATATAACCCATGGATAATTTTGTATTTTATTCTCCGACAGAGTTTGTTTTCGGACGCGACACGGAAAAAAAGACCGGTGAACTGCTTAAACGTTACGGCGCTACTAAAGTGATGATAGTCTACGGCTCCGACCGTATCGAGAAAAACGGATTGCTCAAAAAGGTGACCGACTCCATAGAAGCGCAGGGAATCGGATATATAAAATTCGGAGGGATACATCCCAATCCCACGTCCGACAGCGTCTACGCCGGGATAGAGACTGCTCGAAAGGAGGGGGTGGATTTTCTTCTGGCGGTGGGCGGAGGCTCTCCGATCGATGCAGCCAAAGCAATGGCACTCGGCATCGGATATGAAGGCGACTTCTGGGATTTTTACAGCGGAGAATCACTTCCCGAGAAGGCTTTCCCTCTCGGAGTCGTGCTCACGATCCCGGCCGCAGGCTCGGAAGGAAGCGGAAATTCGGTGATCACCAATGAGAAGACACATCAGAAAATATCGGTGAGATACCCGATGATTCTGCGTCCGCGCTTCGCTGTGATGAATCCGGAACTGACGCTCACGCTCCCATGGAACCAGACGGCCAACGGCATTGTCGACATGATGGCCCATATATTCGAGCGATATTTCTCCAACACTCCAGACACGCAGCTTGTCGACGCCTATTCGGAAGCGATATTGCGCGACATCACCGACCAGGCTCTTTCCCTGCGTCTCGATCCCGCGAACTATTCGGCGCGTGCCGACGTTATGTGGGCAGGAACTCTCGCCCATAACGGACTCTGCGGTGTGGGGAAGACCGAAGACTGGGCTTCCCATCGTCTCGAACATGAGATCTCGGCTTTCTATGATGTGGCCCATGGAGCCGGTCTGGCAGTGATCATACCTGCATGGATGACGTTCTGCGCTCCGCTTAATCCCGATAAACTCTGGAGATTCGCTATAAACGTAATGTCGGTCGACCCGGCAGGGAAAACCACTGAGGAGATCATTGCCGAAGGAATATCCGAACTGAAAAACTTCTATCACGACCTTGGCATGACCACAAATCTGCGCGAGCTTGTGGGATGCGAACCCGATATCGAGACTATGGTGAAGAGCCTGCACCGCAATATGGGCGACACTCTCGGATCATACGTGAGTCTTTCCATGGACGACTGTCGCGAGATATATCGTATGGCTCTCGAGGGATAATCTGATAATCCCCTTGTAATCTCCTTGATATGATAAAGATAGAGAATTTTATAAAGATCTACGAAAAGAGTTTTATTGAAAACTGGGATCTTCCCGCTTTGACCGATTATGTGTCGGGGAAAGGAATAACATACGGCGAGCTGGCCACCAATATCGCCAAATTGCATCTCTTCTTCGAATCGATCGGCCTCCGACCGGGATCGAAAGTGGCGCTCTGCGGCAAGGATTCTCCCGGATGGGTGATGATATATATGGGAGTGGTGACCTATGGAGCTGTGATAGTGCCCATACTCTCCGATTTCAATCCTGTCGATGTGACTCATATCGTGAATCATTCCGAGGCAGAGATTCTCTTCATTTCAGAAAATATCTGGGAGCATATCGATCCGGAAAGGATTCTTGACATCAAGGGTGCCATCACGGTGGAGGGGTCGCGTCTCCTTTATGAGAAAGATGGCGCTGATCTTGCGCGCAATCTGCGTCTCGTGAAACGCCGTTTCCATCGTCTTTATCCAGAGGGATACACTCCTTATTGTGTGAAATATATCGATCGCGACAACAGCGAAGTGGTTGAGATCAATTACACCTCGGGCACCACGGGCTTCTCCAAAGGAGTGATGCTCACGGGAGAAAATCTTGCCGGCAATGTCTGTTTCGGACTCGACACCGTGCTCCACTTCCGGAGTTCGCGCGCCCTGGCTTTCCTTCCGTTGGCTCATGCCTACGGATGCGCCTTCGACATGCTGACTCCCCTTGCCGCCGGCTCCCATATCACCCTTCTCGGCAAGACTCCTTCTCCACGTGTGCTGATAAAGGCTCTTGCGGAAGTTAAGCCGAATCTTGTGATATGCGTTCCCCTCATTCTCGAGAAAATATATAAGAACCAGATTCTGCCGATGATCACCAAAGGCACGATGCGCTGGACTCTTGCCGTTCCCTTTCTCGACTCTCTGATCTATGCCAAGATCCGCAAGCGTCTGGTGGATGTGTTCGGCGGGGAGTTCGAGGAGGTGATTGTGGGAGGCGCACCTCTCAATCACGAGGTGGAGGAATTCCTTTACAAGATAAAGTTTCCTTTCACTGTGGGTTACGGCATGACCGAATGTGGCCCCCTCATATCCTACACTCCCTGGAAGGAATTCAAGGTCGGGTCGTCGGGACGCACGCTCCCGATAATGGAGACAAAGATAGATTCGCCCGACCCGGAGAATATTCCGGGAGAAATATGTGTGAAGGGAATCAATGTGATGAAGGGATATTTCAAGAATCCCGAAGCCACGGCAAATGTCTTCGACAAGGACGGATGGCTTCACACCGGGGATATGGGCACACGCACGCCCGACGGCACGCTGTTTCTAAGAGGACGGTCGAAGACGATGATTCTATCGGCCTCCGGACAGAATATCTATCCGGAGGAGATAGAGGCGAAGCTCAACAACATGCCTTTTGTGGCAGAGAGCCTGGTGGTGGAACGCGACGGCAAACTTGCGGGGCTTGTATATCCCGATTTCGATGCCCTCGACCGGATGGGCGTATCGGTGAGCGATGCCGAGTCCACGATGGAGAATATCCGTCAGGAACTCAACAAGCTTGTGGCTCCTTACGAGCGGCTTTCCTCGATTATCCTTATGCCTAACGAATTCGAGAAAACACCGAAACGCTCTATAAAACGTTTTCTCTATACCCGATGACAAATCGGGAAAAACGGGAATAAAACAGCAAATCCTCCGCAAAAGCGGGGGATTTGCAATTTTTCAGGGAATAATACGTTAATAAAGATAATATAGATGATCATGAAACGAACGAAACTATATCTTATGGCTGCCGTTGCGGCGGCTCTCTTTACTCCCAAGGCGGAGGGATGCACAAATCTCATAGCCGGCAAGAAAGCCAGCGCCGACGGTTCGGTGATGGTGACCTATGCCGCCGATTCACATAACCTGTATGGAATGTTGACCCATACGCCCGCTGCCAGACATGAGCCCGGCGCGATGAGGAAAGTGGTGGAGTGGGACACCAATAAGCCGCTCGGCGAGATTCCCCAGCCGGCCGAGACCTACAACGTGGTAGGCAATATAAATGAGCATCAGGTGGCGATCGGCGAATCCACATGGGGCGGGCGCAAAGAGCTTGCCGACACCACCGGACAGGCTGTGATCGATTACGGATCGCTGATTCAGATAGCGCTCGAGCGTTCGCGCACCGCCCGCGAGGCTGTGCAGCTGATGGGCGATCTCGTCAACCAGTACGGATATGCTTCCGAGGGAGAGTCGTTCTCCATAGCCGACAAGAACGAGGTGTGGGTTATGGAAATGATCGGCAAGGGAGCCGAGAAGGGAGCTGTATGGATAGCTGTGCGCATACCCGACGATGCCATTTCCGGACATGCCAACGAGCCCCGCATACGCAAGGTGAATCTTAAGGATAAAAAGAATGTGCTTCATTCGAAAGATGTGGTGTCGTTCGCACGCAAACGCGGCTATTTCAACGGCAAGGATGAGGATTTCTCATTCGCTGATGCATACGGCGAGCATGACGCTGCCACCCGTCGCGGGTGTGATGCCCGTGTCTGGAGCTATTTCCGCAGATTCGCTCCCGCCACCGATAAATATTACGACTGGTGTGCCGGAAAATCCGATGAGCCGATGCCTCTATATGTTGTGCCTGAAAAGAAAGTGAGCCTCAAGGAGATGCAGCAGAGCATGCGCGACCATTTCGAAGGCACACCCTTTGATATGACACAGGATGTCGGCGCCGGCCCCAACAAGGTGCCTTACCGTTGGCGTCCGATGGAATATGAGGTGGATGGAAAGAAATATTGCATGGAACGTGCCATCGCCACCCAGCAGACAGGCTGGAGCTTTGTGACCCAGAGCCGCGACTGGCTTCCCGATCCTGTGGGCGGGGTGATCTGGTTCGGCACGGATGATACCAACACTTCTGTCTATATGCCTTTCTATTGCGGAATGACGGAAGTGCCTGCAGAGCTGGCGCATGGCGATATCAACACTTTCGACATGAACTCCAATTTCTGGATGACCAACTGGGTTGCCAACCAGGCATATAACCGTTATGATCTCATGATTCCCGATATCCGCAAGGTGCAGGGAGCGCTTGAGGGTAAATTCCGGGAAACTCGTCCGGAGCGCGACAAAGAGCTCGCCGGATATGTCGAGGCAGGCAATCTCGACGCCTACCGCAACAGAGTGAATGAGGAGGGAAAGAGAATAGCCAAGGCCTCCACTGACGCTTATCGTTCGCTCGCGCAATATCTGTTCGTTAAATTCATGGATGGAAACATGAAGAAAACCGATGATAAAGGTAACTTCATCAAGAGCGAATATGATCTTCCTGTCTATCCCACATTCCCGGGCTACGACAAGAAATATTATGAGAATATCGTGAAGGAGACCGGCGACCATTTCCTCCTTCCGGAATGATAAATTCCGACAAAAGAAAAGTGTGTTTCGGATCCATGCCGAGAGGCGTGGATCCGTTTATGATATAAGGAGCGTGCTCTGAAACTCAGATGAAAAAGGCGAATTGTAAAAGAGATTAAACAACTTCGCTATCTCCGGGCGTTATAACTAACGGAGGCCACGATAGAAATTAAATTTATGGAAAATCAAGAAACAAATAACGAAATGGAGCAGGATAATCTACGGACATTCGCCGATCTCGGCGTGTCGGAACCTTTGCTCAAGGCAATAACCGACATGGGATTCGAACACCCCATGCCTATTCAGGAAATGGTGATTCCTCATCTGATTGAGAAATCGGGCGATGTGATCGGACTGGCACAGACTGGCACGGGAAAGACGGCAGCGTTCGGGCTTCCGGTGCTTCAACGCGTAAATCCCGACGAACGTGTGCCGCAGGCCCTTATAATAGCCCCTACAAGGGAGCTTTGCCTGCAGATCGCCGGAGATCTCGCCGACTTCTCCAAATATCTTGAAGGAATAAAGATTCTTCCGGTATATGGCGGTTCAAGCATCGAGAGCCAGATCCGCACTTTAAAGAACGGAGTGCAGGTGATCGTTGCCACTCCCGGACGCCTCATCGACCTTATAAAGCGAGGGGTGGTGAATCTTGAAATGGTGAACACCGTGATTCTCGATGAGGCCGACGAAATGCTCAATATGGGATTTCTCGAGGATATCGATGAAATACTTTCACATGTGCCTGAAAACAGAAAGATGCTTATGTTTTCGGCCACAATGCCCAAAGAGATAGCCGGAATCGCCAAGAAATATATGAAAGAGCCCGTGGAATTCGTGGCCGGCAACCGCAACGAGGCCTCGAAAAACGTGCGTCACATCTATTACATGGTCAAGGCTCACGACAAATATCTGGCCCTGAAGCGTGTGGTGGACAACAGCCCGAACATCTACGGCATAATCTTCTGCCGCACCAAGAAGGAGACCCAGGAGATAGCCGACAAGCTTATCAACGACGGGTATAACGCCGATTGTCTTCACGGCGACCTTTCCCAATCGCAGAGGGATCTGGCTATGAAGAAATTCCGCGACCATGTCACACAGCTTCTCGTGGCCACCGATGTGGCCGCGCGAGGCCTTGACGTGGACGACCTCACCCATGTGATAAATTACGGACTTCCCGACGATCCCGCCACATATACCCATAGAAGCGGCCGAACCGGACGCGCCAACAAGACGGGGGTGTCGGTGGCAATTATCCATTCCCGCGAAAAGGGCAAGCTCCGCGAGATTGAAAAGAGAATCAACAAGACATTCGAATATCTCAAAGTGCCCACTCCGGAACATATTATAGAGAAGCAGCTGTATAATCTGGCCGACAGGCTTGAGAAAGTGGCGGTGGATGAGAATGAGATTGCCCGGTATCTTCCCGGTGTGAGAAAGAAGCTCGAATGGCTTTCCGAGGAAGACCTGCTGAAGAGAGTGCTTTCGCTTGAATTCAACCGCCTGCTCGCATACTACCGCAATATGCCTGATATCGACCTTAATGCCACCGGTAAGGAGAGGAGAGAGAAGGATGAACGCGGCGAACGCGTCAAAGGGGATGCCCGCAAGAATAAAGACAGAAGGACAGCCGAGAAGGGTTACGAACGTCTCATGCTTGATATCGGCAAGGCATCGGGATTCTTCCCCGGAAACCTCATGGAGCTTGTGAACAGGAACGTGACCGGAAGCAAGCCTGTGATCGGCAGAATCGATCTTCTTCCCGACTATACTCTCTTTGATGTCCGCAAGGAGGATGCCCGCCGTGTGCTCGACGCCCTGCGTCATGCCGAATTTTATGGACAGCCGGTGAATGCCGAGATCGCATCCGATCGCGACTATTCGGCCGAAGCCCGCAAGAAGGGTAAGGGAAAGGGGAAAAAGGGTGATTCAAAAGATAAGAAATCTGCTAAGGGATCAGCCGGAAAACGCCGCAGATATGGAGAGGATCCCTTTGCATTGGTGGAAGGCGAGAATCTCCTTTTCAATCCCGTCGGCGGCAAGAAAGGGAAGAAAGAGAAGAAGGAAAAGAAAGAGAAGAAGGAAAAAAAGGGAAAATACAACGGAAATTATGATATATTCATGAAAAAGTGAGATGGCTATGAGAAGGTATGGCATATATTTCAGAACTGCTGTCGTGGCCTTGATAATGATCATGGCAGGCATATCGCCGCTGAGAGGAGAACGCGTGGCGGAGGCGGTCGACACGTTGACCGCGCGCGATGTTTTCGTGAATATGCCTCTGAAGAATCTTGAAATCCTTTCGAGGTCCACTCGGCTCGACATGCTCGATTATTATGATGTCGACAGCATCTATCAGGCTGTGAACGGCATGGAGGGATTTTCCGAACTCGTCAAGGTGACTCCCGACTTTCTTGAGGTGAAGATCACTCCGGTGACGCGTCTTTCGATCATGATGCTCCGTAAAAACAAAGGGCCGGAGGCGCTTACGTTATACACCGTGGGCGGCAACGGACAGGCGGAGGATACCGATCTCACATTCATCGGGAGCGATCTTCAGGAACTCCCGCGCGACAAATATATCAAGTATCCCTCGCTCGACGATTTCTTCGATTATCCCGATAAGGAGGAGAAGAAACGGGTGGCGGATGCCGTGCCTTTCCCCACAATAGAATTCACCGCCGATCCCGCCACGGGAGATCTGTCGGCACGTCTCACAGTGGGACAGTTTATGGATGAGAAGATATATGAACATATCCGCAAATTCATGAAGCCGTCGATCCTTTACCGCTGGAAAGGGAAACGCTACGAACTCGAAAAGAAATGAGGCCAATCCTCTCGGATGCCCACTCCTGACAAGTCGGATATACGGCTCCTTCCGCAAGAAGAAATTTTTGCGGAAGGAGTCTTTTTATTGTGGGATTATTATTATCTTTGCAGAGCGAATCATGAAAACCTAACTTCAGAGTCAGACTGCATTACAGCGAATCGATGTTGTCGGAACTCACATTATTTAAACCTATATGACATTTACGAAAATGAGGGCGGTCATGGCTATTACCATGGCTTCATTCCTATTGACACCCATTACTGAGGCGCAGGTGCGTCTCGGGGCTGCTTCATACGCCCCGGCGCCACCTTTCCATAAAGCGAAGACACAAGCCGGCGGACCGGGCTTCAATGCCACGGCCATGCTCACCCGTGAGATTTTTGCCGACGAACTTCCTGCTGCAAATGAGGGAGGACTCGATGTTCCGGGACGCCCGCTTCCGACCAACGACTGGTGGACGGATCTGATCAACTCTCGTTTTTCCGGGGCGTTATGGAGCTATCCGGCAATGCTGCATACTTCCGATGAGGGAGTAAAAATCGACTTTCCATCATATTGGGCGGATTCCTGCAAGGAAATCAAGAGCCGGTCGTCTATTACGGTGGGTGGCAATAAGTTTCATGCCGCTTCGGCCATAGCCGCCGACTGGCACGACTGGGATGTGCGTTTCCGTCTCCCTTCGGCTTCTGCCGTTTCCAGGGGAGAAATCACCGCAACTTCCGTTCATGGCTCACCTTTTACATGGTTTGAATTCACGCAGGTCGCCCCGCAGCTACGATGTTCCGCTACGCCCGTATTTTTCGGCAAAGGGAATTCCTACACCGGCGTGAAGATTGGAAACGATCTTTATGCGATATATTATCCGACCGGCTGCGTTCCGGCAATCTCCGATGGTCAGATATCTTTTCCGGAAGATACGGAATGGCTTGCCGTGGCTCTCCTCCGCGATGAATCAGACCTTACGCTCTTCGCTCCATACGCCTCAAGCATTCCGCGCTCCACATCCGTGGCGTGGAAATACGACGAGTCAACATCCAAGGTGGAAAGCGTGTGGCGGGTTAAGGCCGACAATCTACGCAAGCCGGGCGGCGACGCGCCTGTGCTGCAAGGCTTCCTCCCTCATGTATATAAATACACTCTTCCGGGATCATCCCTCTCTTTTATCGATGAAAAGGGTTTCATGACACCCCGGGGCTCTCTCCTTCTGAGCGCATCCCCGTCCGGAGAATTTGCATACGCCTATCGTTTCTCCGGAATGTTGCCCACCTACGCCGCTCCGAAAGTGCCTGAAGAGAACAGCGAGAACCCTTTCCGTGAGGATGTTCTTCGGAAGCTTATGTCCGACTATGCCGCAAAGGGGAGTTTCGGCGCCGACACCTACTGGGGTGGAAAAGGATTGCTGCAAATGGCTCTCAATATGAGTTTTGCCAAAGAGAGCGGGGAGACAGAGATATATGAGGCGTCGCGCAAGGCCCTCCGGGAGGCTCTTGCCGACTGGCTTACCTATACCCCCGGCGAGGATACACGCTTTTTCAGCTATTATCCACGATGGGGCGCGATGCTCGGCTTTGATGTCTCCTACGACAGCGACGCCTTCAACGACCATCATTTCCATTACGGCTATTTCACCTATGCCGCAGCACTCCTCTGCATGGAAGATGCGGAGTTTGCCCGCGATTACGGCGAGATGCTGACACTTATAGCCAAAGATTATGCCAACTGGGACCGTAACGACCGGCGCTTCCCCTTCATGCGCACTCTCGACCCCTGGAACGGCCATTCATGGGCAGGCGGTCTCGGCGATGCGGGCAACGACAATGGCAACGGGCAGGAATCCACTTCCGAGGCCATGCAGAGCTGGGGAGGCCTTTATCTTCTCGGAGTGGCTCTTGACAACAAAGAGATGCGCGATGCCGGAATCTGGGGATGGAGCACAGAGGCGCGTGCCACGCGTGAATATTGGTATGATGTCGACGCTCCGCGTCCGGCCAACGCCGGAGGACGCAAACCCTGGGCCGGAAAAGGGAATCTCAAGGGTAATTACGATTATAACGAGTATCCATACGCCTATAATTCAAATATCACCGGAAAGGGTATAGGATGGTGGACATGGTTTGGCGGCGATCCACTCTTCATGCACGGCATACAATGGATGCCCGTATCTCCCGCGCTCGATTATCTGAGCTGGGATCCCGATTTCACAGCATGGGCCTTCGACGATATGATGAGCGGAGCGAATTCCACTTATTCCCATTCATGGTTTGAAGAGACCTCCAACAGCGACAACGGCGAACGGATCGAGCCTCTGGCCCATAACGACTGGGGAAATGTGGCGCTCACCTATCTCGAGAGGAGCAATCCACGAGAGGCCGCACGGGTATTCGACGAGGCTCTCAGCCGTGGCAATCATATCGCTACGTCTGTCAGCACATCGCACATCTCCTATTATGTGGTTCACAGCCATCTCACCTACGGCGATCCCGACTTTACGATTCATTCGGACATGCCCACCGCACAGGTGCGCCGACGCGCTGACGGTCAGACCTCTTATATAGTCTATAACCCGGATGAGACAGATCGTGAGGTCCGGTTCCTGAATGAAAGCGGGGCTGTGGTGAAGCAGGTTACGGCTCCGGCACGCCGTCTTGCGGCGATCAACGCCGATCCCAAGGCCTCGGAAATCGAGTTCAAATCCGCCAAAGGTGTTGTGATACCTCCGGGGGAAACCACTCTTCTTTCCTGGCGTACTCTCGACCAGTATGGCGCGGGAATGAAAGGCCGAATGGCGACGGCAACTCTTTCCGAAGGAAGCGGAGCCACACTTTCGGCCGATGGAAACCTGAAAGTAGAGGCCACCGCTTCGAAAGGATCCCGATTCACACTGACACTTGCCGATGGCGATCTCTCAAAGAGGATAGATTTTGAAATCAATGATCGTCCGGAACCATCGTCTGTATCTATCATCGGTGTCCCCTCGGTTATGGAAAAGGGTGCGGACATCAATGCCCAATTGAAAGTCACCGACCAGTATGGCGCCGCTATGGACGCATCCGACGCCCAATGGCGAGCCGAATCGCTCGACGGCGCTTCCAACAGCGAGGCATCTCCGAAGCTGACATTCCCCTCTGCGGGGAGATACCGTGTATCGGCCTCTTCAGCCTCCACGGGTGCAAAAGCTGAAACGGAGGTCTTTGTAATGCCACCGATGCCCCTTGTATCGCTTGATGCCGGAACCATGGCTTCAAGTGCTGAGAATGTAGGCACACTTCCCGAGGGAGCCACCGATGCAAGCAGCGATTCGCGTTGGGGAAGCCAACATGCCGATGGAGAATGGCTTGTGGTGGATCTTGGCGAGAATACGCTGCTTTCTCGTGCCGAAATCATCTGGGAGGCTGCATACGCCTCCCGTTATGAATTGCAGACGGCTCCCGACGGATGTGATATGATGGAACTTGATGTCAATTATGCCGGACAGAACCGCAAGATCAGCGTTCCCGTCGAAAGCAGCTGGACCACCGTGGCCACCGAGCAGATCTCCTCTCCCGGCAAGAAGACGACCAATCTGCTGACCGAGGGACGCTATGTCAGAGTGCGCGGACTCGAACGCGCCACGGGATATGGCATTTCTCTCTATGATATCGGTCTTTACGGATTGCGCTCCTCGCTTCCCGACGATGCAGTGGTGGGCGTTGACTTCTCATTGCCGGAAATGACCGACCGCGGCACGACAGTGCCTCTGAAGCCTCGTGTCTTCATGCGTTCAGGCGATCTTAAGAAGGATGTGGACGTGGAATGGAGCTCGGATCTTCCCGCTCGTTTCGACGGCGACTCATTCACTCCTCTGGAAAACGGTTTTTATACGGTGAAGGCCGGCTGCGACAAAGGCTCGGGAAGCTCGGCACGTATTTTTGTGAATGATGTGGAGCGCGTGGCATCTATCGGTCTTTCATCCAAAGAACTGAAGACTGCGGAGGGTATGCCGCTGGAAATCAGATATACGGTGATGAATCAGTTTATGGCTCCATATTCGGGAGATATTGATGATATCGGAATCACTGTGACCGACAGCGAAGGGAATGTGACCGACAAGGCCACTTACAATCCTTCCACCATGATCTTTTTGGCTCACGCCACTGGAGTCTACACCGTGGATTTCAACGGCATGGCGGAATGTAAGGTGAATGTATTGCCATTCAGCGACATCAATCTCGCGCTTCTTCGTCCGGGGGAGGCCTCGAGCTCGAAAGACAACAACCGTCCGGCTTTGGCATTGGACGGCAACCCCGACACACGTTGGGAGAGCGAATGGAGCGAACCTCATACATTCACTGTCGACCTTGAGGGTGTCTATCGGATCAATCGTGTGGCTATCCTCTGGGAGGGGGCGTATGCCAAATCGTATAGAATAGAGACATCGATGGATGGAACATCCTGGAATCAGGTGGTGGCCAACAGCGACTGCAAGGGGGATTACGACAGTCAGCCGTTCCCGTCGGTTGATGCCCGCTATGTGAGAATATGTCTCGATAAACGTGCGCTTCCTGCCTACGGCTTCTCGATCAAGGAATTCGAGGTATACGGAGAGTCGGTTGTGACAGGCATCGAGGATTTGATATATGATTCGACAGTGGGCGAAAGCTGGTTCACGCTCCAGGGCCTTCCTGTGGCCCGGCCCACATTGCCGGGGCTCTATATACGTCTCACGAATGGAAAAGCCTGCAAAGTGATGTTAAAATGATAAAGTGATTAATCCGTGGGATAAGTGAATAAGGCTCCTGTCATGATGTTTTTATGGCAGGGGCCTTGCTCAAACTGATGAAGTTGTTTGGCAGATTGATCGATTTGCACTAATTTTGTGGAAAAATATAATAGAATGGAACGTAAGGTAAGAGTAAGATTCGCGCCGTCGCCCACAGGCCCGCTTCATATCGGAGGCGTGCGCACGGCATTGTATAATTATCTGTTCGCGCGTCAGAACGGCGGCGACATGATTCTGCGTATAGAAGACACCGACAGCCGCCGCTTTGTGCCCGGAGCAGAGGAATACATAAAGGATTCTCTCGAATGGCTCGGGATAAAGTTTGACGAGGGCGTGGGTTATGGCGGAGAATACGGTCCTTACAAACAGAGTGAGCGCCGCGACATCTATCGCCGGTACACTCGGCAGCTTCTTGATGCGGGAAAGGCCTACATAGCTTTCGACACCCCCGAGGAACTTGAAGCGGCGCGTCAGGCTACACCCAATTTCCAGTATGATGCCTCCACCCGCGACAGAATGCGCAATTCGCTCAGCATGCCGGAAGAGGAGGTGAAGCGACTCATGGATGCGGGTGAGCAGTATGTGGTGCGTTTCAAGATCGAACCGAATGAAGATGTGGTGGTCGACGACCTTATCCGGGGAAAAGTTACGATCAATTCCAATATTCTCGACGACAAGGTGCTTTTCAAAAGCGCCGACGACCTTCCCACATATCATCTCGCCAACATAGTCGACGACCATCTCATGGAGGTGAGCCATGTGATCCGCGGAGAGGAATGGCTTCCTTCCGCTCCTCTCCATGTGTTGCTTTACAGAGCCTTCGGATGGGAAGACACGATGCCTCGGTTCGTGCAT
>X247_Common_Hamster__coassemble_23_pt1 | contig 21200 bp, 16 predicted proteins | sample X247_Common_Hamster__metabat2_high_PE_003 | metagenome-assembled genome bin X247_Common_Hamster | reverse complement strand
ATTATATGAACCGTAAACGGCTGTTTAACATATTGATTGTTTTAATGCGGGAAGAAGTTACCTCCGTCTCGCATCCTTGGTCGCTTTTAGCCGCTTGCTTTCAGTCACATACGAGAGTATGCCCCTTTCAGCAACCGACTAAAATCGTCTCAAGGATGCGACCCCTACGCCTCCGTAATTTTAAGGAATAAGCTCTAAAGGATGAGAACCATGGGGTGTTAAATCATTTTAACGAAAGGGGATGAGGCGTGAGTCCGATTCATTTGTTATAAAATAAGAAAGGAGATATTATTATGAAAAACACTATAACAGGATTTCTGAGGATCGCGTTTTTGGCGTTGTTGATTGCTGTGGTGTCCGGGGTTGCTCCGGCACAGAATTCACTTTCAGCTCCCGGAGGAGGCAACTCGCTTCCCGCTCCCGGGTCGGGAGGGTCATACCGTCCTTCTCCCCCTGTGGGGCCGCCCAACGGCATCGGCTGGAATCCGGGTCCGGGCTGGAACAATGGTTTTGGTCCGGCCTGGAATGCCGGTCCGGGATGGAACAACGGATGGTATAATTCGCCGACTATTGTGGTGAATCCTGTCTATCAGAATCCAAATCAGGGACTCGAGAAGGTGATCGCCTGCGGATATGACGCGCAGGGCGTCTGGCGTGTGCTTCCGCTTCTGGTGAGCTATCAGTATAACGGCATTCAGTATGACGTCACGGTGATTAACGCGTGGAATCCCTGGACCGATTCCTGGGACCGCGGTGTGGATATGCCGGCATATAACACAAGCTATTATCTTCGCGGAGTGAACTATGATTTCTATACTCCGCTCTCCACAGGAACCTATTATTTCAATCTATGATTACGCAAAACGGGAGCGGACGGAACAATTGCTGTTCCGTCCGCTCCCGTTTTGCGTTGTCGGGTGAAAAGGTTATCCCTCTTCCCCGTTATAATTCATTTCCATGGGCTCGCCGTTATGTTCAGTGTTCTTCTTGGCTTTCATGTTGCCAAAGGAGAATTTGACGGTAAGACTGATGGTCCGGCCTCCGTGCCAGCGTTTGTTCCACTGGGTGTAGGTGTCGGTAATTGTAGTGCTCTTCCATTTGCGCGAATCGAAGATATCGCGTGCGTTGAGAGAGAACGACCAGTTTCCCAGCACCTTTCTCAGACCCGCGTCAACGCTCCATCCGCCCTGATGGCTTCCCATTGCCTCTTTGTGGGCAGAGGAATAGCGTCCCGTGGCCTGGAAGGAGAGTCCCCAGGGAAGACGCACGTTAGCCATCATCCGGGCATCCCATGCGAAGCTGTTCTGGCTGTCTCTTGAAAGAGTGAATGTCTTGATGTCGGTATTGTTCAGAGGATCGGGATTATAGGCATTTCCGGTATATTCCCATGCTCCGATATGGTTGTTGTAAAGGTTCACGGTGGTGGTGAGGTCGAGATGACTCTTGAAAAGGGAGTTCTTCACCACGATTTCCACACCTGAATTCACCTGGTTGGCCACATTGACATTGGTAGAGTAGATTATGCCGTCGTATGGATTCTGATAGCTTATCCGGTTGATCATGTTGTCGGCGGTGCGCACGTAGGCAGAGACAGAAATCATGTGCCAGGTGAAGCTTTTCAGATAATTCAGTTCGAACGAATTGGAATACTGAGGCTCAAGCGCTTCGTTTCCGTAGGAATAGTTGGTGGGGTCGGATGTGTTGAGGAAGGAGTTGAGCTGTCCGCCCCACGGACGACGGATGCGGCGGGTGTAGTTGATCTGCAGTTCGTTGTCGTGAGGAAGCGCGTATGAGAGGAAGACAGAGGGGAAGAGCCCGAATTTATTGGATTTGAACTGTGTGGCATCCTTGCGGGTGATCCCATAGCCGAGCGAATAAGATCGGATCTGCCATGACTCGGAACGCAGACCGGCTGAAAAACTGAAGTTTTTCACCTTGCCGCCCAATGTGAGATATAGAGCCGAGATATTGTTGGTGTAGATAAACTTATTGTAAAGGTTTTCGTCGAGCTTGATGTCTGTCGGTGAAGTTCCTTTCCACGTGGTGTTGGGAGAATTCTCATGGCTGTAGTTTCCATTGAATCCAGCCTCGAGTTTAAGCCAGTCGGTGAGTTGTTTGGTATAATCCACCTTGGCTTCCCAATAATTGGAATGTATGGGCATCTCCTGTTCGCGATATTCTTTCACAGGAGGTCTGCCGTCGGCAAACTCCTGCACTTCATTATAGAAGTCTTTCTGCGGGCCTCCCCAGAAATTGTATGAAACCATTGCGTCGATAGAATGTGTATCGCTCCATTTGTGGGTATATCCCCATTCCACATGGGCCGCGCGCGAGTCGCTTCGGTTGCGGGAGCTCTCGATATTCGAGATCCACATTCCCGGCACATTGGATGTGAAATTGGTTGTGGAACGTCCCCATCTGTGTCCGAACATGCCGAAAGCGTTGGCATAGAAATCATCTTTGTCGGTGAGATGGTATGTCGCTCCGGCCCTGATGAAGAGATTGTTGCCGTGACGCGGGCTTTCCCCCTCGGAGCGGGTGTAGGTTCCATCGGTGAATTGCCTGTCCATCACGCTTCCACCCTTGTTATGACGCATGCGGAACCCGACACTGGCATAAGTGTCCCATTTCGAACTGTTATAGTTGATATTGAAAGAAGCGTTGCCTCCGCCACGGGAATTGCCTGAGAGCTCGGCGCTCCCGAAATATCCTCCTCGGCGCTCTTTCTTGAGGATGATGTTGATGATGCCGGCAGTGCCTTCCGGACTGTATTTTGCCGAGGGATTGGTTATAACCCCGATGCGGTCGATTGTCTCGCCCGGAATCTGTTCGAGAATCTGAGCGCGGTTGTCGGCAGTGAGTCCGGAGTCTTTGCCATTGATCCAGATTGTCACTGATGAATTGCCACGGAGAGAAACCTCTCCATCCTGATCCACCTCCACAGAGGGAATGGATTCGAGGAGTTCGCTTGCCGACTGTCCGGCTGAAACAATATTTGCGTCAACGGAAAATACTTTCTTGTCGAGTTCGAAACGCATCTGGCTGCGTATTCCCTCCACCACAACTTCCTGAAGCACCTTGGAATCGTCGGCGAGCGAAATCTGTCCGAGGCTTATGTCCGCACCTTTCACGGTCACGGGACGTTCCTGATTCACAGAGCCGACATTGAGGATTTTTACTATATATTGCCCGTCGGGCACACCGTTAAGAGAAAATTTACCTGCTTCATCTGTAGTGCCGGTGATCTGTAGAGGTTTCCCGGTTTTGGAACTGATGATTTGTACTGTGACAAAATCCATAGGCTCGCCTGTGGAATTGTTTACTACTGTTCCGGAGATGTTGCCTTTCGCATAGACAAGCGAGGAAATGCATATCATCCCCGCAGTCATAAGAGTTTTTAAGTTCATATCGGAATCTATCGATTAAGGCCGCTTCATCGGGCCTCTCGTAAAGTGTTGTTAGAGTTGCTTTCTTTTATGACACCCGGTATAATTTATGGTTTAAGGTCTGTTGATATAAAAAATGTTAAAGCCGTGGCTTCTCAAATCCAGAACAAGCTCTTATTGCCTTTCATCTGCTGTTCATGGATAGTTTTCAATAAAATTAAAGTATTTTTTTGGCATGAATCGCTAAAATGTTTAAATTCGCAATTTAAATCAGGCGGCGTGTGAAGCGAAAGGGCATATCGCCGTATGAAAAACAGATAAAACCAAACTGACATTATGAAACAAGAAGAAGTCTACACCACCGACACCGGGCTTCCCGAGAACGCTTTCCGGGAGCTTGCGGCCGACGAGCAATATATTCCGGTGATGAAACCGGCTCACGACCAGCAGGAAGTGACGGTTTATTCCGTATCCATGGGCTTGCTCATGGCGATAGTGTTCAGCGCTGCGGCCGCCTATCTCGGGCTGAAGGTAGGACAGGTGTTTGAAGCGGCGATTCCCATCGCCATCATCGCCGTAGGACTCAGCGGCGCGCTTAAGAAGAAAAATTCCCTGGGGCAGAATGTGATAATACAGTCGATCGGCTCATGTTCGGGTGTGATAGTGGCCGGAGCCATCTTCACTCTCCCCGCCCTCTATATCCTGAAGGCGAAGTATCCCGACATCACTGTGGAATTCTATCAGATATTCCTCTCTTCGCTTCTCGGAGGCATCCTCGGAATATTGTTCTTTATTCCTTTCCGGAAATATTTCGTGAAAGACATGCATGGCAAATACCCCTTCCCGGAGGCCACGGCCACTACCCAGGTGCTTGTCTCCGGTCAGGCTTCATCGGCCGAATCGAGCGGCGGACAGGCCAAGACACTTATCATAGCCTCTCTGATCGGTGGTATCTACGATTACATTGTGGCCACATTCGGATGGTGGGCTGAAACAATCCAGACCACAGCCGCCTCCTGGGGGCAGACTCTTGCCGAGAAAACAAAGCTTGTGCTGTCCTGCAATACGGGTGCGGCCCTTCTCGGCCTTGGCTATATTGTGGGGCTTAAATATGCATTCGTGATCTTTGCCGGATCTGTGTTTGTATGGTGGGTTGTCATTCCTCTTTTGGGCACATACGGCTCGGCCGAGTTTACATCAATGGCTCCTGATGTGCTGTTCGGCGAATACGCCCGTAAGATCGGTATCGGCGGCATCGCAATGGCCGGAGTGATAGGCATCGTGAAATCATGGCCGATCATCTGTCAGGCTGTGGGCCTTGCAGGCCGTGAATTCAAGGGCGGGTCAAAGGGCGCCTCGGAAATCCGCTGGCAGCTCGACATCTCGATGAAGCAGGTGGTTTTCTTTATTCTTCTTGCGCTTGTGGCCGTGCTTCTTTTCTTCTGGTTCGGCGTGATCAACACCTTCTGGCAGGCAGCCGTGGCATGGCTTGTGGTTACCGTGATCGCATTCCTTTTCACCACTGTTGCGGCTAATGCGATCGCTATCGTGGGAAGCAATCCCGTTTCCGGAATGACACTTATGACACTCATCATCGCATCCGCGATCTTTGTTGGAATCGGACTGAAGGGACAGCAGGGCATCGTTGCCTCGATGGTGATCGGAGGCGTGGTCTGCACGGCCTTGTCGATGGCCGGCGGATTTGTCACCGACCTCAAGATCGGCTATTGGCTTGGAAGCACTCCTAAAAAACAGGAGACATGGAAATTCCTCGGCACTCTCGTATCGGCGGCCACTGTAGGCGGCGTGATTATTGTGCTCAACAAAGTGTATGGATTTACAGGAGAGAATGCGCTCGTCGCGCCTCAGGCCAACGCCATGGCCGGAGTGATCGAGCCCCTGATGATGGGCGGCGAGACTCCATGGATTCTTTATATGACCGGCGCTATTCTCGCCTTGCTTCTGAATTGGCTTGGCGTTCCGGCTTTGGCTTTCTGTCTTGGTATGTTTATTCCTTTGTCGCTCAATACTCCGATGCTCGTGGGCGGCGCGGTGTCTCATTTTGTGGGGAAATCATCGAAAGACAAGAAGGTCAATGATGCGCGTCGCGACAGAGGCACGCTCATTTCCTCCGGACTTATTGCAGGAGGCGCTCTCTTCGGAGTCTTCGCGGCCATCACCCGTTTCTGCGGATATGAATATGAGAATCCGCTCGCGGATGGCACCACCCAGATTCTCGGATGCGTGGCTTACGCCCTCCTTATAATATACGTATACGTCGACAGCCGTCGCGCAAAATAAAAATAATCAAAATATAACATATAGACAGTTGTATTTAAGAAATAAAAAGCTTCCGGATATGTCTGTCCGGGAGCTTTTTATTATTGCTATTGCAAAAAAACTCCCATTTCTCGATAAAGAGATGCCCGGATCATCTTTTGAGATGGGAGGAGGAATTCGGTGTGGATTCCGGAGAGGAAAATGAGGCTCCCGGATTTCCCGAAAGGGAGGTCAAAACCGGTTTTGGCAGGCAATGCGTTCAGATTATTTCGGAGTGGAGAATGATTGGATACGAAACAAGAAAAAGATATAATTAAGGATTTATTTCCGTAATTGAATATAAATGCTTAACTTTGCAGAGGATTGGGGTTTATAATTCGAAATTTAGAAACGACAATAAACAGGTAGAAAAATATGAAAGCTTATGTTTTCCCCGGCCAGGGAGCGCAGTTTGTCGGTATGGGCAAAGACCTTTACGACAATAATGCAGAGGCAAAAGAACTCTTTGAGAAAGCCAATGAAATCCTGGGATTCCGCATCACGGATCTGATGTTTTCCGGCACAGAGGATGATCTGAAACAGACAAAGGTGACACAACCTGCGATCTTCCTTCACAGTGTTCTATTGGCAAAGAGCCTTGGCGAAGATTTCAAGCCCGACATGGTTGCCGGTCACAGTCTTGGTGAATTTTCCGCACTTGTGGCAGCAGGCGCCCTCAGCTTTGAGGATGGTCTGAAACTCGTTTCCAAGCGTGCTCACGCCATGCAGAAAGCATGTGAGGCGCAGCCTTCCACCATGGCCGCTGTTCTCGCGCTTCCCGATGAGAAGGTTGAGGAACTTTGTGCCGAGGTCGATGATGTGGTGGCTCCGGCCAACTACAACTGTCCCGGACAGGTTGTGATCTCCGGAACGGTTCCCGGAATCGATGCCGCATGCGAGAAAATGCTTGCGGCAGGAGCCAAACGCGCTCTTAAACTCAAAGTGGGCGGTGCTTTCCACAGCCCTCTGATGCAGCCTGCCCATGAGGAACTCGCGGAGGCGATCGCCACAGTGGATTTCAAGACACCCGTCTGCCCGATCTATCAGAATGTCGACGGCAAACCTCACACCGATCCTGAAGAAATAAAGGCCAATCTCATCAAACAGCTCACAGCTCCCGTACGCTGGACTTATGATGTGGAGGCAATGATAGCCGACGGTGCGGATGAATTCATAGAGCTCGGCCCCGGTTCGGTGCTTCAGGGACTCGTCAAGAAGATCAACCGCAACGTGGCAACAAGCGGAATGCAGTGATCAGAGACTTGATTCAAATCGTTTCATAAATAGAAGACCATCCGCCGATGCCGAAAACAGGTGTTGACGGATGGTCTTTGCAAAATAATTACCCTATGAATATAGCAATTGTAGGAGCCAGCGGAGCAGTAGGACAAGAATTTCTCCGCGTGCTCGACGAGCAGAACTTTCCAATCGACAATCTGCGCCTTTTCGGATCAAAAAGAAGCGCAGGCCAGACTCGCACGTTCCGTGGAAAAGAGATCGTGATCGAGGAGCTTTCACACGATTCCGATTTCAGCGGAGTCGATATCGCCTTCACATCGGCCGGAGCCGGAACATCAAAGGAATATGCCGAAACCATCACACGCAACGGCACCCTGATGATCGACAACAGCTCGGCATTCAGAATGGATACCGATGTGCCTCTCGTAGTGCCGGAGGTGAATGGAGCCGATGCCCTCGAACGCCCGCGCAATATAATCGGAAACCCCAACTGCACCACCATTCAGATGGTAGTGGCTCTCAAACCGATCGAGGATCTTTCCCATATCCGTCGTGTGCGCGTCGCCACCTATCAGGCTGCGAGTGGGGCAGGGGCGGCCGCTATGGAGGAGCTGCGCAACCAGTATGTGGAACTCGCCGAAGGGAAGGCTCCCACCATAGCGAAATTCAAACATCAGCTTGCCTTCAATGTGATTCCTCATGTGGATGTGTTCACCGAAAACGATTACACCAAGGAGGAGATGAAGATGTTTAACGAGACCCGCAAGATCATGCATTCCGATATCAAGGTGTCGGCCACATGTGTGCGTGTGCCTGTGCTTCGTGCCCACAGCGAGGCTGTATGGGTGGAAACAGAGAAACCGCTTTCGCTCGAAGAGGTGGCCGATGCATTCGCAAAGGCCGAAGGTCTTGTGGTATGCGAGCAGAAAGATGGGGAGAAATTCTATCCCATGCCTCTCGACATAGCGGATAAGGATCCTGTGTATGTGGGCCGTCTCCGCAAGGATCTTTGCGATGAAAACGGTCTGTCGTTCTGGATCGTGGGTGATCAGATCAAGAAGGGCGCCGCTCTCAATGCTGTGCAGATCGCCCAGTGGCTGCTGAAGAACGATCCCGGATTCCGCAAATAAGATACCTGGGGGCTCGCCGGTTTCCGCCGGAATATAAACCAGGCCGCCATACCATCAGATGATGATATGGCGGCCTGGTTATTATTTGATTTAGAGCTTGTTTTATTTATGGCCGCATCCTGTGCCGTCGAAGCAATGTGTGCAGATCTTGCACTTGGGCAGGCCAATTGCCTTCACAAGCGATTCGAGTGTATTGAATTTAAGGGATGTGAGTCCGAAATGCTCGCGCAGGATCTCCACCATCCTGTTGTATTCCTCGCTGCCGGTCTCCGCATATTTCTCGAGATTCTTGTCGGGGTCTCCCTCCAGGTCGTTGATCACGCGCCGTGTGATCAGCTCCATGTCGCTTTTCGAAGCGGTGAAATTCACAAACGGGCAGCTGTAAATCAGTGGCGGACACGCGATGCGGATATGCACCTCCTTGGCTCCATAGTCGTAAAGCACACGGGTGTTGTCGCGGAGCTGAGTGCCGCGCACTATTGAATCGTCGCAAAGAAGCACTCTGTTTCCATCGAGCATGGCATGATTGGGAATCAGTTTCATCTTTGCCACTAATTCGCGCATATCCTGACGCGGAGGAGTGAAGCTTCGGGGCCATGTCGGGGTGTATTTGGATATTGCACGTTTATAAGGCACCTGTTTTCCGCAGGCATAACCCAAGGCCATGCCCACACCCGAATCAGGAATGCCGCAAGCGCAATCCACTTCGGTCGGATCGTTCTGCCCCATCTCATAGCCGAAACGGAAACGGGCATCCTCCACATTGCGTCCCTCGTAAGTCGATGTTGGAAAACCATAATACACCCAGAGGAAAGAGCAGACCTGCATCTCCTTGTTGGGCTCTCTGATCACCTCCATCTCGTTGGCGCGGAGCATGACTATCTCCCCGGGGCCGAGATCCCTCACAGTCTCGAAATCAAGATTTGGGAAAGCCGTGGATTCGGAAGTCGCTGCCATGGCTCCATCCTTCCGGCCGATAATCACCGGAGTGCGGCCCCAGCGGTCGCGTGCGGCGATAATACCGTCGCAGGTAAGGATCAGCATCGAGCATGAACCCTTCACCTTGTTGTATACATTCTCTATCCCTTCCCGGAAACTTTTCTTCTGATTGATGAGCATGGCCACGAGTTCCGTAGGGTTTGTATTTCCCGAAGAGAGCTCGGCGAAATGCTGGTTGCTGTCGAGAAGCTCCTTTTCAAGTTCGTCGATATTGAGGATTTTAGCCACAGTCACGATAGCGAATCTTCCTAAGTGGGAGTTGATCATTATAGGCTGTGCGTCGGTATCGCTAATGATGCCGATTCCGGAATTGCCGGAAAACTTGTCGAGATCGGGCTCGAACTTGGTGCGGAAATAAGTGCTTTGAAGATTATGGATTGAGCGGGCGAACCGGCCGCTCTCGGCGTTATACGTGGCCATTCCTCCGCGGCGGGTGCCGAGATGGGAATTATAATCCGTGCCATAGAAAAGATCCGTAACGCAGGGGCGTTCGGAAATGGTTCCAAAGAAACCTCCCATAGATGTAGCTTTTTATTTTTTACCTGCAGTCGCGCCGCAACAACGGCACGTCCTAAAACGATGCAAAGTTAATATTTATTTTTGGTTGTCTAAAGAAAAATCATTTAAATCTCATCTCCGGATCATAACATATATTAATGAATGTGATAATGAAGTATTAATGAAACATAACAAATCAGATAACTTTGGATTAAATTTTGCTATTCAAAGAAAAAGTGTTAACTTTGCGAGCCGATTATATCCAGTTTTATTCGCCGGTCGGTGTCCCGGAAGGAATTTTGGCCGATTCCGATGGTAGTGCCGACGGCATATAACTAACACAAAAACAAACTTTTAAAGTGGATACATTAAGCTATAAAACGCAATCCGCCACCCCCGAGACAATCAAGAAGAATTGGGTGGTAATCGATGCGACCGATCTCGTTCTCGGTCGTGTTTGCTCCGAGATCGCAAAGATCCTTCGCGGCAAAAACAAACCTTCCTACACGCCCAACCTCGATTGTGGCGACAATGTGATCGTGATCAACGCCGAAAAGGTGGTGCTCAACGGCGACAAGATGACCAAGCGTGAATATCTCCGCTACACTGGCTATCCCGGTGGTCAGCGCGTCTACACTCCCGGCGATCTTATGGAGAAATCCACCAAGAAGACCGTAAAGGCAGGCCGTCACCCCCTCTTCATCAAAGTGGTAAAGGGAATGCTTCCCAAGACCAAGCTTGGCGCCGCACAGCTCAACAACCTTTATGTATATAATGGCAGCGAGCACCCCTTCGAAGCAATGAACCCCACAGTAATCGATCTCAAAATTAAGAAATAAGGAAGATGGAAAAAATTAATGCAATAGGCCGCCGCAAGGCTGCCGTAGCTCGTGTTTATCTCACAGAGGGAAGCGGCAACATCGTGATCGACAAGCGTCCGCTCGAGGTATATTTTCCCTCTTCGATCCTTCAGTATGTTGTGAAGCAGCCGCTTCTCACACTCGACTGCACTGAGAAATATGACATCGTGGCCCACATCGACGGTGGCGGTTACAAAGGTCAGGCAGAGGCTCTTCGTCTCGCCATCTCACGCGCACTTGTGAAAATCAATCCTGAAGACAAGCCCGCTCTCCGTGCGGAAGGTTTCATGACACGCGACCCGCGTGCCGTAGAGCGTAAAAAGCCCGGTCAGCCCAAAGCCCGCAAGCGCTTCCAGTTCAGCAAGCGTTAATCGCTGCCTGAATCCCCATTTCCGATCTCCTCGGTGTTTAGTATCTAAATCCGTGAGATGGACACGTTCCCTACCCACGGATTGTAAAATTCAAAAAGAACGTAAACAAAATCAAAAGAAACAAGAATGGCAACACCAACATTCGATCAACTCCTTGAAGCCGGATGTCATTTCGGTCACCTCAAACGCAAATGGAATCCCGCAATGGCTCCCTATATCTTCATGGAGCGCAATGGTATCCACATCATCGATCTTTATAAGACAGCAGCCAAAATCGAAGAGGCCGCAGCCGCTCTCCGTCAGATTGCAAAGAGCGGACGCAAAGTGCTCTTCGTGGCTACTAAGAAACAGGCCAAAGAAGCTATCGCCAACAAAGCGAAAGAGATCAACATGCCTTATGTTATCGAGCGCTGGCCCGGCGGTATGCTTACCAACTTCCCCACAATCCGCAAGGCTGTGAAGAAAATGACCACCATCGACAAGATGACAAAAGACGGCACTTTCGACAACCTTTCGAAGCGTGAGAAACTTCAGATCACCCGTCAGCGTGCGAAGCTCGAGAAGAACCTCGGTTCTATCGCCGACCTCGCACGTCTCCCGTCAGCCCTCTTCGTGGTTGACGTTATGAAAGAGCACATCGCCGTAGCAGAGGCAAAACGTCTCGGCATCCCTGTGTTCGCAATCGTCGACACCAACTCCAATCCCGAGGATGTAGACTTCGTGATCCCCGCAAACGATGACGCCTCCAAGAGTATCGAGGTTATCCTCGATGCCGTGTGCGCCGCAATGGCAGAGGGTCTTGAGGAGCGCAAGGTTGAGAAAATCGACGCTCCCGAGGATAAGGAGGAAGGCGAGGCTCCCGCAGCCGGCAAACGCCGTCGCGTTCGCCGCAACGAGGAGCGTGCGGCTGCCCCCGAGGCCGAGACTGTTGTCGAGGTCAAGGAGGAAGTCAAAGACGCTGAGTAATTCTCCGATATAGCGGGCGCGGCGTCTTGTCGCGCCCGTTTTTTTAAGTCCATCCCTTCAAGGGGATGAATCATACAAATATTATTCAACCAGATAACAATAACTGAAATGGCAGTAAGCATTGAAGATATCAAGAAACTGCGCCACATGACCGGCGCCGGCATGATGGATTGCAAGAACGCCCTCGCTGAAACCGACGGCGACATCCAGGCTGCAATCGAGATCATCCGTAAGAAAGGTCAGGCAGTGGCTGCAAAACGTGAAGACCGTCAGGCTGCAGAGGGCTGTGTGCTCTCAGCTGTTAAGCCCGGCTTCGCAGCCATCGTGGCTCTCAAGTGTGAAACAGACTTTGTGGCTAAGAACGAATCGTTCCGCGCTCTTACAAAGCAGATCCTCGACGCAGCTGTGGCTGCGGGCGCAAAGTCGCTCGACGAGGTCAAGGCTCTCTCTCTCGACGGACGCACCATCGAGGAGCATATCACCGATGAGATCGGCAAGACAGGCGAGAAGATGGAGCTTGGCGCTTATGAATGGATCGAGGCTCCCTCGGTAGGCGCTTACGATCACCTCGGCAATAAGCTCGCCACAATCGTTGGTTTCAACCTTGCCGATGTTCCCGCAGAGGTAGGCAAGGAGGTTGCCATGCAGGTTGCCGCCATGAACCCTGTGGCTGTAAGCCGCGAATCGGTTCCCGCCGCTCTTATCGAGGAGGAGAAGAATGTGGCTATCGAGAAGACTAAAGCCGAGCAGGTTCAGAAAGCAGTTGAGGCAGCTCTCCGCAAGGCCGGTCTCAACCCCAACCACTTCGACAGCGACGATCACATCGCATCCAATGTATCCAAGGGCTGGATCACAGAGGAGGAGGCAGAGAAAGGCCGCGCAATCATGGCCGAGACTGCAGAGAAGAAGGCTGCAAGCCTTCCCCAGCAGATGATCGACAATATCGTGAAAGGTCGTATCAACAAGTATTACAAGGAGAACTGCCTGCTTGAGCAGGAGTATCATCGTGATGCCAAGGTGACTGTCGGTGAATATCTCGACAAGGAGATGAAGGGTCTTGTTGTTGTTGAGTTCAAGCGTGTGAACCTCAACGAAGACTAATGACAGACAGAGAATAATTCCGTTTCATAATATAAAACCGCTTCCGTCGATGGAGGCGGTTTTTTTACATTCAGAGAAAAAGGGAAGAAAGGAGAGGGGGATAATGATAAAAAGAAGGCCGGATCCGTAAGGATTCGGCCTTTATAGTCATCCGGTTTTCCGGAAAACGGGTCTTTTATTATTTGCGTGCGATTTTCTTGTAACCGTAAACAGCGCGGTCGCCGAGCTCTTCCTCGATGCGGAGAAGCTGGTTGTATTTTGCCATACGGTCGGAACGGCTTGCAGAACCGGTTTTGATCTGGCCTGCGTTCATTGCAACTGCGAGGTCGGCGATAGTAGCGTCCTCTGTTTCGCCTGAACGGTGAGAGATCACGGCTGTGTAGTTGTTGCGCTGAGCCATCTGAACGGCGCGGAGAGTCTCGGTGAGCGAACCGATCTGGTTAACCTTGACCAGGATAGAGTTTGCGCAACCCTCTTCGATACCTTTCTCAAGATACTTCACGTTTGTTACGAAGAAGTCGTCGCCAACGAGCTGGCAGCGGTTGCCGATAAGATCTGTGAGGATCTTCCAGCCTTTCCAGTCGTTCTGGTCCATACCGTCCTCGATAGAATCGATAGGATATTTGTTGACGAGCTCCTCAAGGAATTTGGCCTGCTCCTCGCTTGTGCGTTTGGGAGCGTCGGGACCCTGCTTCCATGTGTAGTCGTAAACACCATCGTGATAGAACTCTGAAGAAGCGCAGTCGAGACCGATAGTCACATCCTTTCCGGGCTCGTAGCCGGCTTTCTTGATAGCCTCGATGATGACGTTGAGTGCATCCTCGGTGCCATCGAGGTTAGGTGCGAAACCACCCTCGTCGCCTACGGCAGTGCTGAGGCCGCGGGCTTTAAGCACGCTCTTGAGGTTGTGGAACACCTCTGTGCCCATACGGATACCCTCTTTGAAGCAGCAGGCGCCTACAGGACGAATCATGAACTCCTGGAAGCAGATGGGAGCGTCGGAGTGAGCACCGCCGTTGATGATGTTCATCATAGGGACGGGAAGCACATAAGTGTCGCAGCCGCCGATGTAACGGTAAAGAGGAAGCTCGAGATAGTTGGCTGCAGCCTTTGCCACTGCGAGAGATACGCCAAGGATAGCGTTCGCGCCAAGGTTAGACTTGGTGGGAGTGCCGTCGAGGTCGAGCATGATCTGGTCTACGCCGATCTGATCAAGTGCGCTGTGGCCTTTGAGGGCTTCTGCTATAGGACCGTTTACATTGGCCACTGCCTTCTGCACGCCCTTGCCCATGTAGCGGTTCTTGTCGCCGTCGCGGAGCTCAAGAGCCTCGTTCTCACCTGTGGATGCACCGGAGGGAACGGCTGCACGGCCCATAACGCCGCTTTCAAGGATTACGTCTACTTCAACAGTGGGATTGCCGCGTGAGTCAAGGATCTCACGACCGATTACTTTTTCAATTTTCATAACTTAATCTATATTTCGGAGACTTTGGGAAGCATCTCCATTTTTATCTTTTAATCTGTGCAAAGATAACAATATTTTTCCAATTTTCTGATATTGTTTTCTCTTTTTTAATTAACTTTAATCTGATTTATGGATATTATCGATATCTCTGTTTTCCGTCGGGAGGAATCCTCTCCGGAGAGGGATATGTCATTATCGTGACCGACTATAAAATTTGCCCGGTAGATGTCTCAGTCAGAATCAAATATGCCGCAGCGGGGTTCCGGATCTTTCCCGCTAAGCGCTTCCTCTCTGGAGGAGGCGGCTGTGGCCGCGCTCCCTTTCGAGCCGCTTCCCGATCAGCGGCGTCTCTTGCGCGGGCTTTCCTCTTTTGTGTGTGAGTCGGGTCCGAGAGATGTCTTCGTGCTTAACGGATATGCCGGAACTGGCAAGACATCCGTGGTCGGTGCCTTTATAAAGGCGCTTTCCGCGGCGCGCCATAGAATTGCCCTTGTGGCTCCCACCGGACGTGCCGCGAAAGTGGCCCAGTCTTTTTCCGGTCATCCCGCATCCACCATTCATAAGCTCCTTTACAGAGGAAATGGCGCCGATCCGGGCAACACACGTTTCTTTCTGGCTCACAACGAAACCCCGGATACACTCTTTATTGTGGATGAGGCTTCTCTTATCGGAGATCTCCCCGATGCTGCCGGGCGATCGCTCCTTTTCAATCTGGTGGCCTATATCTATTCGTCGCCCGGCTGCCGCATGGTGCTTGTGGGTGATGAGGCTCAGCTTCCCCCTGTGGGGCAGTCGGAAAGCACGGCCATGAATCCGGCCCGACTCAGAGAGCTCGGTCTCAATCCCGTCCGTTTCTCGCTCGATCTCCCTGTGAGACAGGCGGCTATGAGCGGAATTATCCACAACGCCACATTTATGCGTCAGAAGCTGCTCTTTCCTGATTTCGAGGCGCCCGATGCACTCTTCGTGCGTGAATTTCCGGATGTGGAGGTTGTCTCGTCGGCCGATCTCGCCGATTATCTTGCCGCTTCATGGGCCGAAGTGGGGCAGGATGAGACTCTTATCGTGACAAGATCCAACCGCAGGGCAAACGATTTCAACAGGGCGATACGCAATCTCGTGATGTATGCCGAAGAACCATTGGAACGTGGCGACCGTCTCGTGGTTTCAAAAAACGATTATTATTGGGGCATCCGGAATGGAATCAACGGATTTATCGCCAACGGCGAGACCGCCGAGGTGACATGGGTCGGCAAGCGGGAGAAAGCCTATGGAAGATATTTCACGGATGTGGAGCTGCGCATGGCTTCCGATTCAAGAATCGTGGGCGCGAAGGTAATGCTCCGTTCCCTTGTATGCGACGGCCCGTCGATACCACGCGACGAGATGCAGCGCTTCTATGCCCGGGTGATGGATTCAATAGAAGGCGAATTGTCGCAAAAAATGAAAGGAGCCGCCGCCGACCCCTTTTTCAATGCCCTTCAGGTGAAATATGCATATTGCGTCACATGCCACAAAGCCCAGGGCGGACAGTGGAAGCATGTCTATGTGGATATGGGGGCGATTGCTCCCGAGGCGATCACCCCCGATTTCTATCGCTGGCTTTATACGGCGGTGACACGCGCCACCACACGCCTCTTCTTTATCAATCCCCCGCTCGAGATAATGTAGGGCGTGACTCGCCGGGGAGTTTCAGCCCATGCTCCGGAGCTATGGAGAGTATGAATTGCCATGCGGCGTCATGATCGTAGGGGATACGCCCTTCAAGCACTTCCTCCTTTACGGCGTCTTTAAGTTCGCGGATCACGGATGATGGCTCGATGTGGAAATAATCCATGATTTCGTTGCCGTCGACGGGTGATTTCCAGTTGCGCAGCGCGTCGGCGTCGTGTATCTGACCCATTCTTTCGCGGAGTCGGGCGAAGCCGTCGAGCTGACGGCGCACTTTCGCGGGATTCTTCGAAGTGATATCTGCTTCGGCGAGAATCATGAGATCCTCCAGGTCGTCGCCGGCCTCGGTGATAAGGCGTCTCACTCCTGAATCCGACACTCCCTCTTCACCCACACTCTGCGGACGCATGTGAAGCCCTACAAGCTTGGCCACATATTTCATCTTCTCGTTCAGCGGAAGCTTCATCTGCTTGAAGAGCCTGGGGATAAACTTCTCTCCGATGAAATTGTGGTTATGGAAAGTCCAGCCGATTTTCTCATCATATCTTTTCGTGAGCGGCTTTCCTATGTCGTGGAGCAGGGCCGCCCATCTGAGCCATTCGTTGTCGCTCCGCGCCGCCACATTGTCGACCACCTGGAGCGTGTGCAGAAAATTATCCTTATGCCCGCGACCCTCCTTGGTCTCCACCCCCTTGAGAGCATGGAGCGAGGGGAAAATGATTTCGAGCAGACCGGCTCTGTCGAGCAGGATGAACCCTTTCGACGGATGGTCGGAGCGCATTATTTTCGACAATTCGTCATTGATACGCTCTTTGGTAATGATATTGACTCGTTCCCGGTTTCGGGAAATGGCTTCGAACGTTTCGGGAAGGATATCGAAATCGAGCTGCGTGGCGAAGCGTATTGCGCGCATCATGCGCAGAGGGTCGTCGGAGAAAGTCACATCCGGATCAAGGGGAGTGCGGATCACCCGGTTGTGAAGGTCGAGAATCCCGTTGAAGGGATCCACAAGTTCGCCGAATCTGTCGGCATTAAGAGAGATAGCCATGGCGTTGATTGTGAAATCGCGTCGTTTCTGGTCGTCCTCGAGAGTTCCGTCTTCCACGATCGGGTTTCTGCTTTCACGGTGATATGACTCACGCCGTGCGCCGACAAACTCGAGCTCGAGGCCTTCCGCTTTCACCTGAGCCGTGCCGTAAGTCGCGTAAACGCTCAGGTGTTTTCTGCGGTTGAGGCGTTCGGCCACACGTTCGGCCAGCTCTATGCCGCTGCCGACAGTCACGAAATCGATATCCGACGACTCCCGCCGCAGGAAAATATCTCTCACATAACCGCCTACCACATAAACTTCGCGGCCAAGTTCATCGGCCGCGGCGCCTATCTGCCGGAACACCGGCAATTTCAAGTCTTCTTTAAGATTCATAATGCGTTCTGAATGGCTCTGCCTCCCCTGTGGGGCTGAAGTTTTAAGGAACCTAAAGTTCCTGAAGGTCCTCTCTGTATACAGTGAGGTTTTCCAGACCGTCGGGAGTCACCCTGTAAGTGTTTTCCACCCCGACCGCTCCGACATGTGGAATCACGAATTTGGGTTCGAGCGCGATTGTCATGTCGGTCTGGAGAGGAGAGTGGTTTCTTTCCATCACGACAGGCTGTTCGTTGAGCTCGATGCCGATGCCGTGACCGATAAATTTCACATGGTTGGTGTGTCCCATGAAATAATCTTTGAGTCCGGCCTCTTCGGCCATGCTTACGGCCCGCGTGTAGAGATCGGAGACGGGGGTTCCGGTCCGTCCGATCTTCTCGAGTTCCCGCAGAATCTTGCGTGAACATTCATGGGCTTTCACGGCGAGTTCGGGCACATCCCCGAGACGCCATGTGCGGGTCATGTCCGACTGGTATCCGTTGAATCCGCCGTTCATGTCGACCATCACTGTGGTGCCCGGCATAATCGTTCTGCCGTCGGCTCCGGCCGGAAGAGTGGGATTCGCTCCCGCGCCTCCCATTGCGAAATCGTAAGGGGAAGGCACATCGGCGTTATCGCCTGATATCACCGAGCCGAGGTTGAGTTCCATCCTGGAGCCTGCCGCACGCAGGAATCCGAGACACCCTTCGCGCCGCAACACCCGTTCGATTTCAATCTGGAGCTCGAGATCTGTCATCCCCTCCAGATAGCAGTGTTCCACCTGTGAATATACTCTTGCCTGATGCATCCCGTCTTCACGGATAAGCTTTATCTCATATTCGGTCTTTGTCTCGCGCGCTTTTCTGAGCATTGCGGAGGCGTTCACGATCCGGGCCTGAGGAAAGACCGCACGAAGACGTTCCACCTCCGAATAGAGGAGATCGTCGAATTCGAGTCCGAGCGTGTCGGGAAACCCGTAGCCATGGGTGGTGAGATAGTCGGGAATCATCTCCGGCTTTCTGATTTCCTCCGCATTGCCGGAGTTGTCGCAATGGCTGGGGGGAATGGTGAAATAGAGCGGACTGCGGTCGCGTTGGAGATAAATGTATCCGCGGAACACACATCCGCTGAGATATATCATATTGGTTGATGAGGCGATAAGGATTGCATCCGTATCGCCCATCTCCTTCTTCACTTTTTCAACTCTGAGGTTTAATTCCTCTTTTAATTCGGGTATTAATAATGGAAATGTCATGACTGATATCTGCCTCGTTTATCCGGGCTTCACTATGAATAACAAGAGTATCCCTCCATTGGTTAATTCCTGGGGAGAAAACCTGTGTCGCGCTGCCGTGTCAATGTTTTGAAGAGAGCGAGAGCACAAGACCGACATTTGTGAGACCCCGTGTCTGTGCGGCGGGCGACAGCGAACGCAATGTCACGCTGTAGCCGGGTGTGAGGCGCAGATCGGTGGTCAGTGTGTCGAGAGTCTCATATATCCCGTATGCGCCGCGTCCCGAGGGGGTGTTGGGAGGAGGAGTCAGGGAAATGCGGAGCGTGTCGGCAACGCTCTTCCCGTCGCTCCATTCCTGAATGGCTATGAGATGGAGAGGGGCGAGAGGCTTGCGCGAGGTGTGACGCACACAGACCGCCAGCGTATAGCGGTCGGAGGGATTCGTGACCGAATCGAAAGGCCAGGGCATGAATTCCTGGCTCATCACCGGATCCCATCCGTTCCTGCCCACTGCCGCGAATTCCGACCACACCACATCTCCTACTCTCCGGCATCCTCCTGAAAGGATGGATGCCGAGAGAAGCGGAAGTGCTACGACAATATGGAATATCGCGTTTTTTCTCACAATCATAATTTATTTCTGTTTTTCGGGGCCTCCCTCCTGATTGCGCTGACGCTGTTGCTGGCGGCGCTTTTTCTGCTTCTCTCCGTTCTGCGGTTTCTGCTTCTCTCCGTTCTGCGGTTTCTGCTTCTCTCCGTTCTGCCGCTTCTGCTTCTCTCCGTTCTGCGGTTGCTTCGGCTGTGAGGCCGGAGCCTCTTTCTGTTTCTGGCCCTTGGGCTGCTGAGGCTGGCGTTGACGCTGAGGCTGAGGCTGTTCTTTCTTTTTCTGCTTCTTCTTCTTCGATTTGTCAAATCGGGTGAGGCTTTCCTGCTCCACAAGGTCGATATATTCTTTCGACTCCGGTTTGCGGTCGGATTCCGCTTCGAGGGAATCTACTTTTACACCCTGTTTATTGAGAGCTATGATCTCGAAAGCGCGGGCGGCATCTATTGTCACAAGATTGGCCGGAACAGATTTGTCGGATGAATATGTGACGCGACGAGCAAGAATATCCGGCTTGAAATAATAGAAGGAGCCATCCTTGGTTTCGAGCACGGCATCTTTTGGAGGGAGCTTGCGGTGGGCTTCGGAATAAGCGTCTATCTCGAAATTGAGACAGCATTTCAGTTTGGCGCATTGTCCGGCGAGTTTCTGGGGATTCATCGAGAGATCCTGCACTCTGGCTGATCCTGTGCCCACAGATACGAAATGGGTCATCCATGAAGAGCAGCACAGAGGTCGGCCGCATGGGCCGATTCCGCCGATTCGTCCGGCTTCCTGACGGGCGCCGATCTGCTTCATCTCGATTCTCACCTTGAACGTGTCGGCGAGGATGCGTATGAGTTTTCTGAAATCCACTCTCTCGTCGGCTATATAATAGAAAATGGCTTTTCCTCCGTCGCCCTGATATTCCACATCGCCGATCTTCATGTTAAGTTCAAGTTCCTCGGCGATTTTCCGGGCCCGGATCATTGTGTCGTGTTCGCGGGCCTTGGCCTCCTCGAATTTCTCGAGGTCGTGTTGTGAAGCGAGGCGGAACACTCTTTTGAGTTCGGCGTCAAATGCCACCCCGGCCTTTTTCATCTGCTGGCGCACAAGTCGCCCCACCATTGCCACTCTTCCGATATCATGACCCGGAGAAGCCTCCACGGCCACGATGTCGTCGATTTTCAGCGGCAGACGCAGGGGATTGGTATAGAATCCGGTGCGTGTGTTTTTAAACACCACCTGGACAGCGTCGGTGTCGGTGCTCGAGGAGATGTTCTCAAGCCAGTTGGTGGCGAAGAGTTTTCCCCTGGGGCATCGGTCGCCGCGGCCCGGCGCAGGCCGGCGTCCGGGTTCCGCAGAGTTGTTGCTCTCCGGAATGTTCATGTCTAAATCCTGATTCTCCACGTGGCGTTATTTTGCAAAGCTCACGGCACGGGTTTCGCGGATAACGGTTATCTTCACCTGTCCCGGATATGTGAGCTCGTCCTGAATCTTCTTTGCAATCTCGGAAGAGAGTTTTTCGGTCTCTTCATCAGTGATCTTGTCGGCACCGACAATCACGCGCAATTCGCGTCCGGCCTGAATGGCGTATGTCTTGATCACGCCGGGATAAGAAAGCGCGAGCTGCTCGAGGTCGTTGAGGCGCTTGATGTATGCCTCCACGATTTCGCGGCGGGCGCCGGGACGGGCACCGGAGATCGCGTCGCACACCTGCACGATCGGGGCGAGAAGCGATGTCTGCTCGATCTCGTCGTGATGGGCGCCTATTGCATTGCAGATATCCGGTTTTTCTTTGAATTTCTCGGCGAGTTTCATGCCAAGCACCGCGTGCGGTAGCTCCGGCTCGTCGTCGGGCACTTTTCCAATGTCATGAAGCAGGCCTGCTCTACGCGCTTTCTTGGGATTGAGTCCGAGTTCGGAGGCCACCACAGCGCAGAGATTGGCCGTTTCGCGTGAGTGCTGGAGAAGGT